>ENA-UOXV01007118-UOXV01007118.1-marine-metagenome-genome-assembly--contig:-NODE-7118-length-11445-cov-5.513696_pt1 | contig 11445 bp, 15 predicted proteins | sample MGYA00238165_ERZ766961 | MGnify/ENA primary metagenome ERZ766961 (study PRJEB28924, sample SAMN03173240) | marine metagenome | biome: Marine; feature: Water; material: Subsurface seawater | place: North... | reverse complement strand
CAAAGCTCTCGAGCCCCACCGCCTCCCACGCATCCAGGTCTGCCCCCGCCCCGACACCCGAGTGGCCGAGCGGCGGCGGAGCGGCCGCGGCGGATGCGGGGGAGACGCTCGATGTCTGGGCGAGGCGCTCGATGAGCGAGTCCTCGTACTCCTTGTCGCCCTCGGGCCCCACGCCGCCCGTCACCCACCCGACCGCCACCTCCTCGGGCAGCACCGGCGCTGGGAACCCCTGCTGCGCGCACGCGTCCACAATCGCCCCGATCAAGCCCTCCCGATCGCCCACCTCGTAGGTCACGCGCCGGAACCCCTGCCCCTCGCTCACCGACAGCACTCGCCCGCACCCCGGCGCGATCGACAGCTGCGCAAGGGCGGCCCACGGCAGCATGGCGTGCACCAGCCCAGCCTCCCGCGCGTCTCGCTCCACCAGCCCCGCGGCTGTGACCTCGAGCCGGCGTACCTTGTGGGTGCGCCCGACCCGCACGACCTCGACGCTGAGCAGGCGCCGCGCGGGGCACGCATTCCACTCCCGGAACGCCGACGCACTCTCCGCGCTCGTCCCTTCCGCCACCGGCAGCGTCAACCCGAGCTGCGCCACCGCCATGTCCACCAGCGCCCGTATCACCCGGTCACGCGGGTTCACATTCCGCGCCGACTGTTTCCCCGGCGAGCCGTCCGCGCCCGGAGGTGCGCATGAGAAGCGAAGCACTCGCCGAGAGCGCAGCACCAGCGCGAAGTCCAGCGGGCAGTCTGTGATCGGCTGCACTCGCGCAATCTCGTGTACCCGAATCTCGCAGCCGCAACGCTCAAAGTCCGACTGCACCACAGCAACTTTGCCGGACCAGATCCGAAACGTCACAAACGGTCGCTCCTGCCAGCAGTATTCCGTTACTGATCTGAGTTTTTGCAGGGGTACACCACAAGCGGCCTCCGCGAGATTTCGGGCCGCACACTCAGCAACTACCGACGCCTTGAAGCATGGGACGGAACGCCGACCTGCTCTGCTGCGGCCATGCGCTCTTCGCGGTCGTGCTCTGCCGCGTCCGAAGCAGAATCCAAAAAGAACATGCGCTTAGACCACTTTCGCATTGAGAAGAGCTGGCCACCGACGTCACCCTGCACGAATGGCAAGAGTACGGAGAGCAATTCGGCGCGCCGCGCACAGACAAATGATTCCGAACCTGCAGCCCACGAGGCAGCTTTGACTCAGCCGTCTTCCTCCTGGGGGGATCCTCGATACGCTGGGATCGCAGGAGAATGCTGTGCCAGATGTGGGTGACCGTCACCGATCACATCGCGCCCACGCTGTAAGCGAGGGCATCACCCCGCACAGAGCAGCCTTGGAGATTGGGGATGGGCTATGCGCTCTGGACCTTTTGACATTTGGAGTGTGAAGGAGCCTTCGTCGGCGCCGACCTTGACGGCCTGCACGTCCGCAACGTCCAACTGCGTCCGCACTGCAAGGAACAGATCCAGCACCAGGATGCGTCTCGGGCCAACCTCCAGAATTCGACGAGCATTACGGATGTACCCCTGTCGCTGGACGAGGAAGCGTGAGGCGCCTTCGCTTTTCCGTAACTCGACGCGAGGCTGCGCCTCCTTCTCTTTACCAGCATTGATCCCAGGCCGCGGCAGGAACGATCCCGCCGAAAACCCCAGCATCCTGGCCGCCTACCTAGTCGCCGCGCCTCCGGCTGCAAGTGAGGCGTCAACAGCGGGATTGGTCACACTACCGCGCTCCCCTGCGCCCCGGTGGACATGTCACCACCGATCAGGAGGAATCTGGCTGATAGCGTTTCTGAAATTTTGGTCCTTTTGTCTCGTGTAAACCGGATGTGGGAGCTGAGGAAACGGGATCGGAAGAGGGCGGGGTTCGTGCCGGCTGGAGGCGGCTGAAGGCATGGCGGCTCAGGTACAGGGTGTCCGCCCTCCCTCGAGCACATGCGTACTTCTCGATACTTCGGCTTCCATGAACCAGCGCACCAAGGACAACCTCTCTCTGCTCGATGTTGCAAAGGCCGCGATCGAGCACATGGTGCGGCGCTTCCAAAACGAGCGGCAGCACAAGTTCCTCCTGGTCACCACCCGTGGCGGCGGAACAGTCGAATCAGGCTGGGCAGACTCGCAGACGATGTTCCTCCAGAAGGTAACGATTCCGCTGCCCTGGCTCTCCTGTCTCCCACTGGCCGTCCAGGCTGGCTGCTGCGCCGCGCAAGCGCAAGCACCGGCCGAGGTTCTGATCGCTTTCCGTGCCTGCAATCTTGTCAGGTTAAGAACGTTGTCGCACGGGACCTGTCAGACCTCCCCGCGGCACTTGCCTGCTGCTTTGACCTGCTTGAGCGCGGGCGCGGCATGGGGGACATCGATAACTACGCGCAGGGGCGACAGCCCTGCCTCGTGCACGATGCGGCGTCAGTGTGGGTACTCACTGATGGATGTGACATTTCCAACGAGAGCGGAGTACTCGCACCGTCCGGAAGTGGGGCGCTAGCACTTCCGCCGTCCCAGGCGGCGACGTCGAGGGAGTTGTTCCTTGAGGGCTACCGCTGGGACCAGCGGGTGTGGATGACGGTGCTCCGGTGCCCCGGGATGGAAGTGAACAAGCGCGACTCGCAGCGCCAGCAGGACCCAGTGCACTCTCTCGGGCCGTCCGCGTTGATCTGCGACGCAACGGGAGGGAAGGCGCAGGCGGTGACGCAGATGCGTCAGCTGATGCAGGCGGTCGAGTCGCTCTCTGCGCGCCTCGTCTCGTCGTCCGTCGCCGTCCGCCTCGAGCCGCTCGAGCTGCAGGGCGACGGCTCGGCCGCCACGCACCAGGCGTGCACGGCCCTGGTACGCCCCGTGCGTCTTGCCGGCGAGCACGGCTGGCCGATTCCTGAGCCGTTCATGCTCTCGGACGCATCGCCGGGGCTCCCGCGGCGTCCCTCGGTGCCCGTGGTGCACTTCCGCGCGGCGCTGCTACCCGACGCGAGTGACCCATTCGATACCCTCACGCCGGACGTGTACGAGGTGGAGGAGTGCGCAGCGACTGCGCTCCTCCGCGCCGAGGCGCGCGCCAACCCGCGCTTTTGCCTGCAGCTCTTGGCACGCGGTTCCAATTCCTCGCCCGGAACCGCCAACCCCGCACCACTGGGCGAGCCTTTCGGTCTGCTGCGTTTCGCCAACGGGGGCGGGCCGGGCCTGGGTGGCGGCGGGGCGGGCGGGGTGGCGCAGCTGCTGCTGATGCCGTACAACTTCCCAAAGCTGCTCGACATCGTGTCGGAACTGCGGCGTCCCAAGCAGGCGGGCGGCGGCGCGGCCGCGCGCTCCGAGCTCGAGGCCTACGTCCGCGCGATCCCCGCCTACTACGTCAAGGCGGTCCGCACGCTTGTGCGCCGCGTGTCGCCGACGGTCCCGGAGCGCGCGGACCGCGCGGTGCCGCAGGGGCTGGCGCACCACCTCGAGCGAATCCGCGAGGCCAAGCGCAAGGCACCCGCCGCCCCCGCCCCGCGCCGCCTCGCCGCTCCCGCGGGAGCGACCTGACCGCTGCGCGTGCCGTGGCAGGCGGACTCCGAGCGCGAGTTCACCTGGTGGGGGAACAGCGGCGCGGGGGCTGAGGGCGCGGGAGAAGACGCCGGGCCGGCGGTGCTATCCCGCGTGTCGAGCAGCTCGTCGGTGGCGTCGGTGGCGTCGGCGTCGTCGAGCGCGTCCATGGACTTCTACTGGACGATGCGCGGGGTGGATCCGCAGGGCCTTGAGGCGGGGCTCGCGGGGCTCAGCACTGCGGTGCAACAACAGCATGGCGCGCCTGCCCGGAGCGGGGGGGGCTGCTACCGCAACGCGGCCGACATCCCGCGCGAGGCGCTCGTCGTGCAGCTGCGGCGGATGCGGTTTGCGCTGCTGGGGCAGCAGGCCGGGGCGGTGGACAAGCGGCAGGAAGCGCGCTACGATGCACTCTCGCACTCGGTGCCGATCGCAGAGATGGGCAACTTCCACGAGGTGCTGCGGCGGCGCGAGGCGGAGGGCGCGTCGCCTCTGCGGGACCCGCACCTGGACAAGGATGACGAGGAGCGGCGACGGCGGATGCAGTTTGGGAACCCGTTCCGCAAGGCGGGCGACAAGCACATCATGCTCTCCGACGAAATCGAGGCGGGCGAGGCCTCCGCCGGCAGCAAGCAGCGCGACCGCCGCCGCCGCGGCCGCCGCGCCATGGCGCGCCGCCCCTCCGCCGCGGCCGCCGACCTCTCTCTCTCCGAGTCAGACTCCTCGTGCGACGTCCGACCGGGCGAGGGCGGGGCAGGCGCGGGAGGCACGGGGCACGGCGGCGACGCGGCGGGGGAGGATAGCGGGGACCCTGTGCTGCCGGCGAGCCGCTGGGAGCTGAAGCTCAGCCTCTTGCGGCTCGTACGCTGCAAGGGCCCGCAGGCCAAGGCGCTCCTCCTGCGCCGCGCCGCGCGGCTGCAGGACGACACGGCGCTCGTGGCGGCCGCCGCGGAGCACGCGCGGCAGCACCGCCGCGCCGACCTCGCTCGCCTCCTTGACGCCATCGTGGCCCTGCCTGGGCCCTAGCGCACGGCCAGCGCCCGTTGCATCGCTCCTAGGTAGGCCTGCTGGCGCGCCCGCGCCGAGCAGAGAGTGCACTCTCCTCTGTATATTGAAACAGTCGCTCACCGCGGCTCCAGTGGCACTCGCATGCTGGCGCGCGCGCCTCGCTCAGATCGCCTGGTTCGGGGCCTTGCGGAAGAGCACCCAGCTCCTGAGAGCGGCGGCAGCAGCGGAGGGCGTGGGCCGCGGGGCGAGCTTGCGCGTGGAGGCGGCGAAGCGCAGGAAGGAGTCCCTCTGCTGGCTCCACTGCTTCATGTCCGCCGACGCCTCACGCCCAGCCGCTGAGCGGCGGCCGCCGCCCGGAACCGGGTACCTGCACCGCCGGGCAGAGATGCATGAGGCGCACTTATAGCCGCGCTGGAGGTCGCGAGGAAAGAGAGGTGGCAGCGCGGCTCTCCAGCGCGGCTGGAGGAGAGAGAGATGAGGGGCAGTCAACCGACCTGGCGCGGTAGGCGGTGTCGAGCGCCTCCTCCTGCGCGGCCGAGACCCCTCCGGCGCCTGAGGTGCCCGCGTCGCCCGCGCCACGAGGCGCCTGCAGCGTGTCCCGAGCCGCCAGCCAGCTGCGAGCAGGTAGGCGGGGCGGCGAGGGGACGGCCTCCTGGCTCGGCTCGGAGTCGGAGCCGAGGGAGAGGATATCCGGCTGGATCGCGTACAGCCGCCGCGGCCCCCCCCCGCCCCCTCCCCCCCCCCCCCCCCCCCCCCCCCCCCCCCCCGCCCCCCCCCCCCCCTCCCCCCCCCCCCCCCCCCAGCGTCACTGCCTCCCCCCCCTCTTCCACCGGCTCCCCGGGCGACTCCGCGGCGACACTCCCAACCCGATGCGCTCCAGATCCCGTCGAGACAGCTCCCGCGCCCCGCGAGCCCACTGGCTGTGGGCTCGCGTTTTTGTTTGCGGGCGTCGGCTCCTCCTCGTCACTCTCCGGGATCACCTCGCAACACCCCTGCTCGTCAGCCAACGCGGTCGCTTGTGATCCACCACACTCTGCTCCGTCGTCCAACGCCGTGGAGTCTCCATCCATTGGCGCGCTGCTTCCCTGCGCCGGCGGGTGCTCGTGGCGCCGCGACACCAATCCCTGCCGCCAGACGGAGGGGCGCGGATCAGGGAAGAGGGGGGTGTCTCGCGGACGGGGCTGGCCTTGCGAGGCGCAGAGGGCGCACTCACGCGGACGGCCTCCGACTCGCGCAGGTCGAGCATGGAGCGGCACGCGGCCTCGTCCCGCGACGCACCCAGGCTGTCGCGCACGCCGCGCGGCTGCCGGGTGCCATCGCCACACTCCTGTAGGGACGTGCGCCCCCCCCGCACTTCCAGCGTCGAGTCCCCCCCCCCAGCGTGCAATGCGGGCCCCGATCCGTGATCGTAGGTGCCACCGCTGCTGGCGCTGCTGGACCGCTGCGCGCAGAGCACAGGCGACTTCCACGTCTCGTCGCCGGCCGCGGCTGCAGCGCGCGGGCAGCCGTCTGGCGAGGAAGCGCAGGGCGAGGACGGATGAGCCTGCGAGCGCCATGGCGTTGTGGCTTGTGTGGGAGGGTCTTGCTGTGTCAGCACCTCCACGGTTCCGAAGGTTTCCGGGCCCAAAGTCTCTCCATCGTCCGGTGAGCACGGCACCGACAGCACAGGCGAAAGTGTTTCCTCAAGACCCGTGCAGTCAGTGTCCTGTTCCGCTTGTGCGAGGTGTGGCATTCTGCAAGGCACTATCGGCGAGTATATCCGCTTGCTTCCTGCGCAGCTCGTTCCCGCTCCGCTGACGCTGCCAGGGAGCGTCCACCGCGGTGATGAAGCGTCCAGGTGCTTGCTGGACAGATCGCTTGCCGCCTTCGCTGTCGTCGCGAGAAATTGAGTACATCCCTCCAACTGCGAGATCGGAAACCTTTCTATGGTATTGCAGGTTGGGCGGGGCGGCGCTGGAGACTCCGAGAGCCGACGTTGCTGTTCGTTGAATTGTGAGGTGAGCTCCTGGAGCCTTGCGATGTTGGCACCCTTCATGTCAACATCCAGGCAAATAGCGTCCGCGTACTTTTCCGCCTCAAATATACGCGACACACATCCCGCCCCCTTGGTTGCCTCTGGCGGCAGCAAAGCAATCTGCTCGTCCACGTAGCGCTCCCAGTCCCACTCTGGAACAGGGCCCTCGATGTGCGGTTCATTGGTGATACCTTCGCCACATTCCGAGGTGCCGTTGGCGGCACAAGCTTTCACTTCGATAAAAGGCGAAGTCGCTGCTTCTTTGATGTGCTGTTCTGCGCAAGCACGGTGCGTTTCTCCTGTCCCGGCTGCGCGTCCATAAGGGCTCATTCGTGTCTCCAACACGCCAAATCAAACTGTCAATTTAAAAATCGTCTCGGATCTACTTTTCATTTAGCCAACCCCCAAATTAGGCAACCACTGAACAGCCAAAGGACATACCACACCCGCTGTCACCTCCGGCGTACGGCGGCGAGGGCAGCGCGCGGTTTCAGTAGGCAGGCTCGTCTCAGTGGCGAGTGCTTCTTCTGCAGCTGCAAGGGGGAACGTCCAGGAACAAAGGTTCCAAGGGCGGCGGCGGCGGCACGGGGCCGCTGCAGCAGGTGTCTTTGTCGAGGGGAAGGCTGCGTCGCGAGATGGCAGCATCACAGCTGCGGCTGGCGCTGGGTGCGCTCATGCTGCTGGGCCTGGTACAGTCGGCAGCTGCAGTGGAGGTGTGCAAGGTTGTGGACTTGCAGCTGGTTACGCAAACAGGCGAGTTCTTCCTTGCCGTTACCTTCCTTGGAATGGGAGTGGCGACCGTCATCTTCGTGTTAATGGCGTTCAAGGCAGCGCATGAGAAGCGGAAGTTCTACTTCACCACGTGCTACATTGGGGCGATCTCCACCTTCGCCTATTATGCCATGCTCAGTGGGCAGGGCTGGCTCATCACCCCGAGCTGCCGGCAGCTCTTCTACGTCCGGTGCGCTCACGCCCACCCTTCACTTCCCGTGCTTCCCACGTCTCTTCTGCAAGCGTGTGCTCTATGCATTGTTTGCATGCCAGGTTTTCACTTCGCCACATGATGCGAATGATCACGCTCCGAGTCTAGTCATGAGCTGGGTACTGATAGCAGTGCTGAGGAGGTTGCTGGGTGTGCATCTCGACTGGCGATCCGAGTTCTTACAAACTTGCACCCCGAGCAGATACCTGGACTGGTTTGTCACGACGCCGCTGATCCTTCTCAACCTTGGGATGATTGTTGGCGCTGACATGGTGACGATCATCGCGATCTGCGCCGCGGACATGCTGATGATCTTCGGGGGGTTCATGGGGTCGGTGTCCTCGGGGCACATCAAGTGGCTCTGGTTTTCCCTTTCGCTGCTCATCTTCGCTCCAATCGTCTATGTACCTTTCCGACCCGCGCCTGTCTTACAGAACTCTCACTCTGCTCTCGTTTCACTTGGGTCTCGTGGCACCTGCGAGATGTGGTTGGTCTCCTGCTGGGTGACGGCGGCTGACCGTGTCGGTCCTTTGTGCAGGTGATGATCCGTGGATTCCGGTCTCTCGTTGACCGCAGCCATCCCGCGGTGGTGGAGATGTATTCCAAGGTGGCGTGGCTGTCAGCGATTTCGTGGAGCCTGTACCCCCTTGTTTTCATCTTCTCTGAGGGGTCTGGGGACTGGTCGCCCAACTTTGAGATTATGATCTATGGCATCCTGGACATGCTCTCCAAGGCGGTGTTTGGCTTCATCCTGCTGCTCAGCCATGAGGGTCTGGATCGCATCACCAACTTTAAGGGGTTCGCGCCGATCCGCGAGGCGCCTGCCAATTACGGCACCCCGATGCCTCAGACGGCGTCCTCGGCCGTCGAGGCGTACATCTGAGCGCGCGGCGTTTGCAAGTGGGTTGCGGGGCATGCGGTTGGGGAGAGGCGATCAAGGGGCTCGTGCATAGCTGGGGGCCTCTTCTTTACCCAGATTGGGGAATGCAAGGAGCAGAACATAGCGAAATGCTTTCATTGGCGCTGCTGTTACCGAGCAACGCACATTGCCTACAGGCTCCGGTCGTAGGTAGAAGACACATACTGCCTGTTGAAGGCACTCGTGGGTTTGGGTTTTGTGAACACTCCTCCAATCCCGCCAACGTTGTTTTTCAGCGCCACGTCGCGTCGCGCTATTTTGCGCCAGAACACGAACACGCACGCCTGCACCAGGGCGGTCTTCAGGCGATCGAGTACGAAAGAGAGCGTCGCCAAGGGCTTTTGAGAAGCCACTGAAATACACATTGCAACGATAGACACCCATCAGGTCTGAGAGATCCGATGCAGGTCGTGAGGCAGTGGGTCGGTGGAAAGAGTTACCGTCGCTACGCTGAGACCAACCAATACGTAGAGAAGCCCCAGTATGTGATATCGTCCCACATGATAATGCAGGATGTCTTTGCTTGCCTGCTTAGATCAGTCGAGGTAAACGAGTGCACGTCACTGTTACCCGCTCTCCAGCCAAGTGATTCTCACTGTCAAACTTGCGTCTGGGCCGCGTCTATGCCCAGCCAGCGCGTGCAAAAATTCGGCAGCGTGGCCGGAGCGAAACACAATTATGATGACTGGCGGGCATGGGTGTCTCAGGAAAGGCTCCAGTGAGACTCTGGAGCTAGTCGCTTTCGGGGAGCTCACCCCTTTTGCCAAGTGCCCGATGTGTGCACTTCCCACGAAGATCAGGAGCCAGCCACCCAGCTTCCGCCCCGGAGCCATGTCAGCCACAAAATACACGGCAGAATGTGTGCTGCTGACTAGCACCCGCGGGGTGGAGCGGGAAATTTACAAAAAAGACAAGGAGAACGATCTCGTTGTCCGCCATTATCTCCATGGCTGCAGGCGCTGAAATCAATCCGAACGGCGCTCTCTGAACCACATTGCTCAGAGCAGCCTTCATCGTCTAGCCCTGCATTGCGTAGAATCATCAGAAAACAGAGTGTACATCATGGTGACAATGCAGCTGCCCAGAAAGTTGGTTCGAGCGAATCTGTGGTTGTCACCTCAGCGCTGTCTCCACGAGCAAAGCTCCCCACAGCCTGCCGGGTCGTGCTCTGCGTAGCACAGGCACCTTCGACTATGTTATCGAAGAATTCTGACCGTGCTGTCCTTCCACAGGGTCCCCAACAACCTTTGCTCTGGCGCCCACAGGCAGGGGTCTGGCTGGTGCAGTCGTGCCGGTGAGCCCGCTTCGGCCAGCCCCTGAAACCAAAATTCAAGGAAAAGGGGCTAAGAGCCTGGGGCAGGTTGGGTTTAGAGGCATGGCAGGGCATTCGGGAGCCGAGGGCATTGAGCTCGAATCCATTCGGGTGGATGCTGGTTCCCAAGCTGCGCGACTCGCACCAGGAGAGCAGGAATCCGACCGGGAAGCCGGGCAGGACAGAATCTTCACACTTCGAGACTTCGCCGGAGCGAGCAAGATCATGTTCGGGGGCAGGTTGGTCTGCGGTCCACGTGGAGGTAGTTTGCACTGGACGTTGATCCTGGTCATGATACCTGGGGTGATATGGTTGGCGTTCCTCTCGCCGGGCTACTGGCGCCAGGTGAAACGATGCTCTCGCGGCACAGCCGCATCCCAACCTCAGTTGCAGTCCGATTTTGACACGGAGCGGAATGTGTGCCATTGATCAGGTCTCGCCAGCGGTACCCCTAGTCGAGGTCTTGCTGCTGCTAGCCAACCTCTTGTTCCTTTTTCTCTGCGCCACTACAGGTCTGCCTCGCGCACGGGTCGACAAGGGTTTGCCACAGTCGATTTGAGCCTTTCGGGGATGTTGCCAGAGGCAGTGCCCGCCGCCTCCCGGCAGGCGCCGGTCTGACAAACCGCGGGCGTGCCTCGCAGATCCTGGTGTGCTGCCGCGCGAGCCGCGGCGAGAGCCGCGCTCCCTGGCGCAAGCGCCGATCCTTCCTACTCTCCAGAGCTTTGATGTGCTTGGAGAACCGTACAGGCTCAAGTTTTGTGAGACGTGCAACATATATCGATCGCCCCGCTCCTCCCACTGCCACTTCTGCGACTCGTGCGTGCTCGACATGGACCACCATTGCCCCTGGGTCGGGACCTGCATCGGCCGGCGCAACTACCGTCACTTCTGCGCGTTCCTCTGGCTCTCCATCTCGCACGCTCTTTTTGTCCTCGCGTCCGCCGTACTCCACGTGGTTGTCATGAAGCGTGCCCTCGGCGAAGATAGTGTGCAGCTCCCCGAGGACATAACGAGGTCGCTGCCAGCGCTGCTTTGCAGGCTGCGTCGCGCGTGCGAGTGCGTGAGGGCTCACGCGCGGCGGCGGCGGGCCGGGCGCAGGTGGCCCTTGGCGTGGGCTCTTGCGGTGTACTGCGTCTTCATCCTCGTGTCGGTTGGTACGCTGGGAGGCTTCCACGCTTTCCTGCTCTGCAAGAACCAGACGACTCGCGAGTTCATCAAGAGCTCAGTGCCCCCCGGGAAAGGCGCGGGATGCTCGCGGTGCCGAGAGGTGTTCTGCACCGCGACGCCGAGCTACCTCGAAATGATCGGCCGCAAGGGCGGAGCCTCCGCCCGGCAGCTCCGCCACACCTTCCTCCCCTTGCTCGTCCTGCCCTGCGACCCCCCGCTGGTGCGCGCGATCCAGGGGAGCCCCGACGTGCACGCCGCCCGCCGGAACGCCGGCGGCGAGTCCTCCTCTTCCGACGACGAGGGCCAGGGCGCGCTGCGCGCGGCGAGCGCGGCGGCGTTGAGCGCAGCGGCCAGGGGCACCAGCAGCTCCGGCAGCTCGGGGGCCTACGTGGCGGCGCCCGCGGCGGGGGCGCGCGGCGAGGCGGGAGGGAGCGCCGGGGCGCGCGTCGTCGCGGAGCTGGGAGAGTCCGCCGGGCCGGAGGCGGGCGGGGCGGGGGCGGGTGTGGCGGCTGCACAGCCCTCTG
>ENA-UOXV01007115-UOXV01007115.1-marine-metagenome-genome-assembly--contig:-NODE-7115-length-11446-cov-5.721096_pt1 | contig 11446 bp, 12 predicted proteins | sample MGYA00238165_ERZ766961 | MGnify/ENA primary metagenome ERZ766961 (study PRJEB28924, sample SAMN03173240) | marine metagenome | biome: Marine; feature: Water; material: Subsurface seawater | place: North... | reverse complement strand
TGAATTCACGAAATACAGCTTTATCCGAGTTCATGACAGCCCATAAAGCTGTTGTGGACACATTAACTCAATCATCGATTAAGACATTTTTGGGTCGCTGTCACGCGAGCTTGTCAAAGTTGGGAGAGCCCAGCTGCAAAGACATCTCCAACCTAGAGCCAGTCTGTAAATATATTCCTGAAAGCCTAAAACTTGCCAGCAATCAAAGTCCAGAATTAAAACAGTTGGCGCTTAAATTTGGAAATTTATACACACATCTACCATGGCACCCGAGTGATAGATCATCGGATAAAAAAGGAGCATTTTATAATGGCCACGCCAATGCAGTTATTACGGGAACAGGAGGTCTTGAGGAACATAAAAGCGTAAGATTTGGCGCTAGCCTTATCGCACCCCATCTCGAATACCCTTACCATCGTCATCCACCGGAAGAGGGTTATTTAGTAATTAGCGAAGGTGATTGGCGACAGGGCAGCGGAGAATGGTTTCGCCGTAACCCTGGTGAGACGGTGCATAACGTGCCAAATATTTGGCACGCTATGAGATCAGGTGAGACACCATTACTGGCAGTTTGGATGTTATGGACCGAATGAGTATTCATTCATTGAATTGGGAAGTAATCCTCGCAGGTTCCCTCTCGATAAACGTCTGCCGTGCAACAATGTAACCCACCCCCAAAGGCATATGCATCTCGAAGATCCACTTCTACAACTTCCATGCCTAGTTTATCTAATTGTTCTGCCTGATAGACCTCTGATTTCTCCACACAAACTGTTTTTGTATCAAGAACGAGAACGTTCATTGACAACCATACGGAAGAATAACAAAGAGGCGGTGGAGAGTTATGGGCGGGTTGCGCTGAGTCAATAATTTCCCATCCATTTTTATTGAACATCTCCCTCTGTTCCTCGGGAAGCCGCCGTTGTGGATTATTCATTATGAGGCCAGGTTTAATTGGCGTGAAGGTAGCATCGATATGAATTGGATACGGATCACCAGGAAAATTGACTGTATGAACTCGATGACCCGGGAAGTGTCGAGCCAACCAATCGATACCTTTCAAGTTTGTCGTAAACCCGTGCTGAACAACAAGATCTTTGCCAAATCGCAAAACATCTGCCGCATCGAATAAAACTTCCTCCTCTGTCGTGACAAAAAATTTATTGGCTGTCCATTCTAACCTTTTTTGAACTCCTATTTTATCCGACAAGTAGTCTTGTCTATAGTCGTGATCTGTTAGCCTTGGTTTTGGAGCTGCCTCATGGCGCATTTCTGAATCTTCATCATAATATTTTTGGAGTAACGGCCTATAGCAAAGGTACTCGAACCATCTGCATCTATAAGACATGGTTGCTTCTAATATTTCTTTTCCGACGGTAAGAAGAACATCTCGTGGAGGCATGCATCCAAACATAGTTTCTGCCTGCCAATCTGGAGTGCTTGTCTTTTGATTAAATTCCATCGGGGTAGGCCTATCCACGCGAATACCACGACCTTCGAGTTGGCTTGCAAACTGATCTAGTAACTGATTAGCTTTATCCACCATTTCTTTAGGACGTGGACCAAATTGCCCTCTCATATCACTATCCTCAGGCACCTTGGCATCTAATGCTGGTTCGGGAGCCGGTATGCATGCGCCATCTGCCGTCCCAACGATAACGTGCTTCAATGGGTCCCATTCATTCCAACTTGAAACGATGGTTTTTTGTCTTAACTGGTCCATAACTTTTTTCCTTGGTCCAACAAAAAAACTGCCTATATGAGAACAATTTTTGTTTTATTCAATACATAAAGAATTAAATCTTAATGTATAGATGACACTATAATTTAAATAGTCTTAGGTGTTTTGTGCTAAAAAGGTTCAAGCATTACTTTTATCTGATTGGAAGGCTTCTTTAATTCTTCAAAAGCTCGAGGAAAGTTTTCTAGATTGACACTTTCGCTTACCAAGCCGATTGCGTCGATCCTATTTTGCGCCAGCATATCAAGTGTCATTGCAAAGTCACTTCGGTCATAACAAAAACAAAATGAGATATCGACTTCTTTAATTACTGCAGTTGTCGGTTGAAAGGAATCTGAAACCATACAGAGCCCAACGACAACAACTCGACTATAATTTGGCGCATAGTTAATCGCTAACTGCATTGAACCGGCAATACCAACGGCATCAAACACAACAGACGGATGGCTACCTGATAGCCTTAAAAACCTCTCAGGAACATTTTCTTCGGAAGCATCGATGGCGGCAGTAGCTCCAAATCTAGCTGCTTCATCTGCTCTCGCTTTTACTAAATCGCTGACGATTATATGTCGCGCTCCAAAAAACTTACACCACAAGGCAATTGATAGTCCCACTGGCCCTGCACCGATTATGAGAATATTATCTCCAACTTTTAAACATGCCCGTTTAACTGCGTGTAACCCAACGGCCAAAGGCTCTACCAGCGCGCCCTCTTGAAAACTTATATTATCGGGAAGCTTAAAGGTTTCTTTCGCTCCTACCCGAGTATATTCCGCATAAGCCCCTGGATGGCCAGGGCTTGCCCGGTTCAAAACCTTGTAACACCGATGTGGCCTGCCAGCGAGGCAATCGGAACAGTGGCCGCAACCAATTTGAGGCATTGCACAAACACGATCACCTACTTTCCAATCGCTACCAACTTCAGTTCCTAGCTCAACGATCTCACCAGCAAACTCGTGTCCCATAACGGCCCCGGGGTTTATATCACGCCAGCCAGATTCTGCATTATTGACCTCCGACCAATGCAAATCAGTTCCGCAAATACCACAGGCACAAACTTTTAATATCATGTCAGTAGGAGATGGCTCAGGATCAGCTATACTCTCTATAGACAGTGGCAAACCTGAGCGATGAAAAACAGCAGCTCTCATACAAAAACTCCTTTATTAGTTTTTAACGCTACAAAGTTGAGTGCAAAAAGTGATTGTGCAATTATTATAAACTAAAGTTTATCGTGATTCATAAAATTCGTTACTCTGCTCAATATAAATTCACATCTGAGTTATCGTTCGCTAATGACTTGGCATTCCCTTCATCGCGAGTTAAGTCATATCAAACATGTTTGGAAATAATACAATGAGCCACTCTGATTTTATCAACCATACTGTAGACGCTTTAAATATCTCCGCTAGTTCTGAGAATAAAATTCACGATGACAGTATTGCTAAACGTTTTGGTTTTCAGGGAGGCTTAGTTCCTGGTGTAGAGGTGTATGCTTATATGACAAATCCAATCGTTCAATTTTTTGGTTATCAATGGTTGGAGATTGGAAGTATGGAATGTAAATTTATTAAGCCGGTCTATGATGGAGACCAAACTGATATAAAAGCAAGTAAAAATCGAAATACTGAAATTTTGATAGAAGTCACAACACCAACCAACTTTTGTGCTCGTGGGATAGCAAACCTAGATAAAGCAGAAAAAAAAATTCAGCTTACCACAGATGAAAAGATAATCCCGAGTCCCAGTTTTAACTCTCGGCCCGAAGCATCTCCAGCATCGCTTAACAAAGGTAAGTTACTTGGAACGTTTCAGCAATTAATGATAGATAAAGATCAACACCAATACCTGAAAGATATAAGGGAAACATTAAGTCTTTATAGAGATGAGAAGATAATTCACCCAGGGTGGGTGCTTCGAATGGCAAATAAAGCATTATCCACAAATGTAAAATTAGGACCATGGATACACGTTGGCAGTAAAATTCAAAATTATAATGTCGCCCACTGTGGGGATACCTTATCTGCCCAAACATCAATTTCCGATTCTTATGAACACAAAGGGCATTTATTTGTTGAGATGGACGTAAAAATCGTAAACAGTATTAAATGTTTTACCCACATCATACATACTGCAATTTATCGACCAAGGCAGGTAAATTCTAACGATTAAAAAACACTACGAGATTAAAAACACCATGAATTGAGAGGATATTTTCATGCCAGAATTTTTTAACGCTGATCGGGACGGTCATATTTTAACCATTACACTCAATCGTCCTGAAAGAATGAATGCTTTACATTCACCTGCACATTTTGAATTACATGAAATTTTTGACGAGTTTGAAAATGACCCAGACTTATGGGTTGGTATCTTAACTGGAGCAGGTGAACGCGCCTTTAGTGCAGGAAACGACCTAAGATGGCAAGCTGAAGGAGGTTCACGAGAGAAGCCTTCTAGTGGTTTCGGTGGGATAACAGAACGGTTTGAACGAAGCAAACCAATGATAGCAGCTGTTAATGGCGTAGCAATGGGAGGTGGGTTTGAGCTTGCTTTAGCTTGCGATATCATAATAGCCGCAGAAAATGCGTTATTTGCGCTACCCGAGCCTAAAGTTGGTTTGGCCGCACTGGCAGGTGGGCTCCATCGACTTCCACGAATGATCCCTCTAAAACGAGCTATGGGTATGATTCTTACGGCAAGACATGTACCGGCAAAAGAAGGATATGAATTAGGGTTTGTTACGCAGCTTGTTCCAGAAGGAGAGGCTCTATCGGCAGCTAAAGAGTTCGCTAATCAGATCATGGAGTGTTCTCCTGTATCAATTAGGACAAGCTTGGATGTTGTTCGGCGAGGCTTGGAACACAGCGATGTAAAAGCTGCGATGTCTGCTGAATACGACAGCGTCAAAACACTATGGAATAGTGAGGACCTGATAGAAGGTCCCTTAGCTTTTTCGGAAAAAAGAAAACCAAATTGGAAAGGCAAATAGTTCTTGTCCTTAGGCCGGCCAACAACTGTTAGACTGCAGAGAATAGCGCGTGCATACCGTGAATCTGGCGCGTTGTTGGCAGCCGTTGAGTTAGATTTATTTTCAAAAATTAATCAGGGTGCAAATACCGAAGAGAAGTTATCAGCTGCGTTAGGCATCTCATCATTAAATGCCGAGAGAATTACGGTGGCGTGTCTTGGGTTAGGACTAATAATAAGACATGAAGATAAGCTGAAAAACGCAATAGACGTCGAACGGTTTTTGACAAAAGAGAAAAGCACCTATGCTGGTGATTGGATGTTCTTTACACAGCCCGATTGGGAAAAGTGGGGCCGCCTCTCCGATTTTCTCAAAAATAACGAACCGGCAAAACTTGATAATGAAACCGTTAAAGGCATAACAATAGATGAAGCCAGACGATATCATAGGGCAACCTTTAGTATAGGAAGAGGAGCTGGGCGCCTTTTTGTTCGAAGTGTAGATTTATCGTTTCACCATAGGATGTTGGATATAGGGGGAGGCTCAGGGGCTTATTGCATAGAGGCATGCAACGCGAACCCGCATTTAAAAGCGACAGTCCTAGACCTTCCGGAAGTAACATTAGTGGCTCAAGAGTTTATTGCAGAAAATAATCTATCCGATAGAATTATCACTCACGATGCCGATTTTAATAAAGATCCTTTTCCTAAGGATGCTGATATTGCAATTATGGCCAGTAACCTCCCAATGTATGGAAGGCAGGCTATTCAAGCAGTAATTCAAAAAGTATATGATGCTTTGCTGCCCAACGGGGAATTTCATCTGATTGGCGAAGCATTAAATGAAGATAGAAGTGGTCCAACTGATCCAGCGATATGGGGACTAGCGCAGACACTTCATAATAGTACTGGGATGGCCCATTCGATCACAGAATGTACTGATTATATAAAAAATGCAGGTTTTCAATCTATTGATATTAATGAATTCGTCCCTGGTGTCTTGACTAGAATCAGTGGCGTTAAGTCTTCAAACTAATCGCCTCAGCCCCATAGCCGTTTAAACTAAGGTAACCTTCATCCATTTACCCCGCCTTCTCTCTAGGCGAGATTTTTTTGATTCATCATCGTAGTGAGCAGCCTCCGATAACTTGACCTCAACTTGATCTAGATCAAGCGCGTTCACAATACAATTACCAATCAACTGTTTATTTTCTTCATCAAGCATAACAGCACTAACGTAAACGCCACATTCTTTACAAACTAGAAAATCTGTGACGCCAAGGCCCATGTTATATTTAGATAACTTAGTTTTATCAATTACTGATATTTCAAGTTCACCATCAGGATCAGCTGTTGCACGGACATTATGCTTTCGGCAAAAACTGCATTGGCATGCCCTAATAGGTAACTCACTAAATGGTTTCGAGAGAGAAAATTTCAACTTTAAATTACCACAGTGACATCCACCTTTAATTATGTGAACCATTAAACACCTCTTATCCTATCATCAAATTGGAATACTTTTTTACGTTAAGATAATTATTTCCTCACTTTTCGCTATTCCGTCTATCGATCTTCAATAAATCATAGACTTTATTTAGAGCTTTTCAAAATTTAGGCTTTTTGTTCTCTATAAAAAACATATAAGCCTGCTGCTACGATAACACTCGCTCCTAACCACATATTCAGGCTTGGAATATCATTAAAAATAAAGAAACCAAGTAATGAAACCCACAGTAATTTTGTGTAGTTATAAGGGGCTAAAAGTGAAGCCTCTGAACGGCTAAAAGCACTAATCATACATAAGTGAGCTATAGCGCCCAATAGACCAGTTGAAAGAAAAATAAACCAATGAATTTCTGATGGGGAAACCCAGACAAATGGCACCAGAATACTCGTCCAAAAAATCCCTCCTAATCCTGTATAGAAGAGCGTTGTGCTAGTCTTCTCTGTTGCAGATAATAATCGTGTTATAATTTGAAAAACCGCAAAGAAAATGGCCCCCAAAAAAGGCATTAGCGAGGCCCAATGCCATAAACCTCCCCCAGGCCTGACAACAATCAATACTCCTAATAATCCAACAATTACAGCTATCCAACGATGAATTCCTACCCTTTCTTTAAGGATTGGTATGGATAATATGGTTATGAATAGCGGGGCGGTAAAACCTATGGCTGTAGCTTCGGCTATAGGTAAATATGTCAGACCCAAAAATAAGAATGTTATCGAAGCTGCCAAAAATGCGGGCCGCAGTAATTGAACAATGGGCCTATCAGTTTTAATTAATTTAGGGAGCGTCTCTCGCCGAACTAAAAAGAAAGTCCAAAGAGTCAAGTTAATCCCAAGGAAATAACCCCAAACAAGCTGAAGTGAGTGCAATTCTGAAGTAAAAATTTTGCAAATGGTATCAACAATCGAGATCAAAAGTATGGCCAGCACAAAAAATAATATTCCTGTGATTTTTTGTCCGGGCGCTACTTCTGGCATTAAGGCTCCGTGCTAGACAACAGGGTCAACGCTCAATTGTCGCATAATATCTATAAGCAAAAAATTGGATGGCAATATTTTATTGTTTTACAGAAAAGCTCTCACCACAACCACATCTGCTTATTTCGTTAGGATTATTAAAAACAAAACCCGAAGACATTTTGTCTTCTTTGTAGTCCATTTCGGAACCAATGATAAACATTATTGCAGTTGGATCTATAAACAATGTGACCCCATTTTCTTCAACCTTATCCTCGAACTTCTTCTGCTCTTTTGCATACTCAACAAAGTAACTCAAACCTGAACAACCCGTAGTTTTCACACCTACTCGAAGTCCTAGTATCTTGTCGTCACCACTTTTTTCCATCAGCAACTTAGCTCTAGTGACAGCGGCTTCAGTCAATGTAATTGGTGCTTTACCTGGTTCAAATTGAAACATTACACTCATCCCAAAATTGTCTTTTTTTAGTCAACGTAACCATACCAGTACTATAGAACAATAAAAGTTTTCGATCTAAAAAATATTCAGTATTAATTTAGCATCCTCAGTCATCCGATCCTGGGTCCAAGCCGGCTCCCAAGTCAATTCCACCTCTACTTCCCCTACACCATTAACTGCCGATACTGCAGCAGCTACATCATAGGGCATCTCTCCAGCTACAGGACAAGCAGGGGCAGTAAGCGTCATTAAAACCTTTACATCGCCCCCCTCTAGGCGCTCTGTATCGTAAATCAGACCAAGGTCATAAATATTAACTGGAATCTCGGGATCATGCACTGTTCGCAAGGCCTCAATAATGGCCTCGTCTGACGCCACTGCAACACCACCTTCGAGTTTAGCTCCCGCTCGTGCTTTCGTGCCTTCAGGCACAGCCGGTCCCATCATAAAGGACCCATATGGATTAACGCCTGGATCATAATCGGTCATTTAAAAATCTCTTTAACTTTCTCAAGACTAGTGGCAAGGATATCAACATCTTCCCGTGTATTATACAATCCAAAACTTGCCCTTGTGGCTGACGGTATGTCAAAACGCTCCATAAGTGGTTGTGCACAATGATGGCCAGCACGAACAGCCACGCCATTTTGATCTATAATTGTAGCAATATCGTGAGGATGAGCACAATCCATTGTAAATGATAATACGCTAACCTTCCCAGGGGCAGTTCCAATGAAGTTCAAACCCTCTATTCCTGATAATCGTTGGGTAGCATATTCCAACAGATCGGCCTCATATTCCGCTATTTTGTTCAAACCGATGTTGTTCATATAATCAATAGCGGCTCCCAAACCGATTGCTTGTGCAATAGGTGGGGTACCTGCCTCAAATTTATCGGGGAGATCCGCCCAAGTCGTCTTATCAAAAGTCACGGTATTTATCATACCTCCTCCACCTTGATAGGGAGGCATCGCATTCAATAAATCTCTTTTCCCGTAAAGAACGCCTATCCCTGATGGGCCATAAACCTTGTGCCCACCAAATGCATAGAAATCCACACCCAAATCTTGAACGTCAACAGGCATATGCACAACACCCTGCGCTCCATCAATCACAACTACCGCACCATGGGCATGAGCAATTTTGGTCACCTCTTTAACAGGGAGAACAGTTCCTAGAACATTTGAGACATGGCAAAAGGCTACAATTTTTGTTTTCTTAGAAATTAATCTTTCAAACTCTTCTAACCGAATGACACCATCATCATCAACTGGAACAACATTAATTTTACAACCAACCTGGTCTCTTAATAATTGCCATGGAATTATATTAGAGTGATGCTCAGCCCAGGTTAATACAATTTCATCCTCGGGACCCAAGTTCTTAATCCCAAAACTATTAGCCACTAAATTAATTGATTCAGTCGTTCCTTTAGTGAAAATGATTTCTTGTTCAAACTCTGCATTTATAAACCGCGCTACCTTTAGCCGAGCCTCCTCATAACGAGCAGATGTTTGTTCGGACATGTAGTGGAGCCCTCTATGGACATTAGAATATTCAGCTTCATAAACATGCTTGACTGCGTCAATTACCTGTTTTGGCTTTTGTGCTGAACCGGCAGAGTCTAAATATACTAACCTTTTACCCCGAATCTCTTCTTTTAGGATTGAAAAGTCATTTCGGATCGAAGCAGCATCAAATGTGATTGTTTTGCCTATCATTATTTCTTCTCATACAAATTATGTTTTAACCAGTTTTCGGCAACGCCCTGTATAGAAGAGCGGATACCAGTATTTTTAATTTCATCGATTGCATCGCTGATATAGGCGCCGATTAGCATTCTGCGTGCACGTTCCCTACCAATTCCCCGCGCGCGCAAGAAAAAGATATGCTCTTCCTCTAACTCTCCAACTGTTGCTCCATGGCTACAACGAACGTCATCTGCATAAATTTCTAATTCGGGCTTCGAATTTATCTCAGCCTGGTCAGAGAGCAACATAGCCCTGTTCATCTGATAACCATCAGTTTTCTGAGCATCCGGGTGAACTAAGATTTTCCCTTGAAAGACGCCACGTGCCCTATCACCTAATACGCCTTTAAAAACTTCCCTACTACAACTACCTTCAGCTATATGTTCGATAAGCGTTGTATTATCAATATGTTGGCTACCCGCACCTAAATAGGTTCCGTTGACGCAACATTCTGCACCGCTACCTGTTATATGTGCCTGAATTTCGTTTCTCGATAATATTCCACCTAGACTAATTGTAAAATTATCATAAATTGCACGCTCTTTAATCAAAACCTTTGTAAGGCTAATGTGAAAAGACTCGTTACTTTCATTTTGCAATTTATAATGACCAACCTTTGCCCCATCTTGCAGGTTAAACTGAACAACTGAATTTGAAAAATACATACCAGAAGAAGCTCCAACATGACTTTCAATAACATCCAGTTTTGCTCCCTTACCTACATTTACGACTATTCTCGGCGCAAAAGTTATCTGGCTACCTGAACCAATCGAGATAATATGTATAGGAGAAGACAACTCTGTTCCTTCAGCTAGTTCTAAAACTAACGCATCAGAGAACATCGCTGTATTTAAAGATGCCAACGGCAGCGCATATTTAATCTCTTTGCCCAACCTTAAATCATCAAAAAATGTTTTTTGATGATCACTCAAATTTGCCAGTGGAGTTAGAGCTATACCTTCAGGTAACAGCTTTTGGTCCGAGAGTTCACTATTAAACACACCGTTAACGAGAACTAATCTAGGACAATCCAAAGGTATTATCATATCTTCAGGAATAGCTGTCGAATAATCTTTTGCTATAGAAAATGAATGGGAGCCCAATTTATTCAGATTTGTATATTTCCACGATTCATTTTTTGCACCCGGCCAACCGACATCCACATAATTTTGAAATCCGCGTTTACATAACTCATGATGCCAATCACCAGTCACCCCCTCAAAGGATTCAGCAATAAGTTCCTCAAACGGCAATTTGCTTGATTGTTGTATATTCATCAAGCAGCCTCTCCTGAAAATTCGGCATAGCCGTTTGCCTCCAACTCCAATGCTAACTCTTTTCCTCCAGATCGTTGGATTTTACCATGAGCCAAAACATGAACGTGATCAGGTTGTATATAATTCAGTAGCCTTTGGTAATGGGTTATTATAAGCATACTCCTATTTTCTGAGCGAAGCTTATTGACACCCTCTGATACAAGCTTGAGCGCGTCGATATCAAGCCCTGAGTCTGTTTCATCTAAAATTGCTAGTTCTGGTTCTAAAACTGCCATTTGCAGTATTTCGTTTCGTTTTTTTTCCCCTCCTGAGAAACCAACATTCACAGCTCTTTTGAGCATCTCGTCACTCATATTCAAGGTTTTTGCCCTGGACCTAACAAATTTAAGGAATTCCATCGCGTCAGCCTCTTTATGCCCCGAATATCTGAGCTTTGCATTGTAAGCCTCTCTTAAAAAGGTCATACCAACCACACCCGGCACCTCGACAGGGTATTGAAAAGCTAGAAAGATCCCCTCATTAGCCCGTTCATCCGCTTCCAGATCAAGTAGGTTCTTATCTTTGAATACTATCTCTCCCTTTGTCACGTCATATCCCTCACGCCCAGCAAGCACATATGACAATGTACTTTTTCCTGATCCATTAGGCCCCATTACGGCATGTATTTCACCAGGACCAAGTTCAAGATTAATCCCTTTCAATATCTCTTTACCACCAACAGTAGCATGAAGATTTTTGATTGATAAAAGCGCCATTATTGTTTTCCCCTAATTTAATTTAT
>ENA-UOXV01007112-UOXV01007112.1-marine-metagenome-genome-assembly--contig:-NODE-7112-length-11449-cov-12.586537_pt1 | contig 11449 bp, 11 predicted proteins | sample MGYA00238165_ERZ766961 | MGnify/ENA primary metagenome ERZ766961 (study PRJEB28924, sample SAMN03173240) | marine metagenome | biome: Marine; feature: Water; material: Subsurface seawater | place: North... | reverse complement strand
AAAATCTCCTGAGTTTGCTGCAAATGAAATATTTAAAGGTTTAACTATAAAAAAAAGATTTGAAATTCATTTTCCAAAAGTTTTTACTTATTTTTTAAAATTTCTTCAAATACTACCTAGCGGGCTATATTTTAAATTAGTTGCTAAGGGTATGAAAAAAATTGATTATTAATCTTTAACAAATACTACCGTAAGTTCAGCAACTTTTATACCAAACTTTGTCATTGTAGCTCTGTTTATGGCGACACGGTCATCTTGTTTAAATATCCAGTCATCAAAAGTAATTTTCATTTCTTTTCCTTTAACGGGCACTAAAAGAACATATTCAAATTTAAATGCTGGTCCATATGAATAACCTTTTGCTTTTCCCACAACATCTCCAGCAGTACCCTCATAATTGTTTTCATCAATTTTAGTTATTTGCCATTGTCTATTTTGAATTTCACCATCATCCCAATTAAATTTTTCATCAAGAATTAATTGGTTTCCATCCCATTTGCCATTTAAGTCTGCTGAAAACTGTCTAGTAACTTTACCAGATCTATTTTGAAGAACTCCCCAAGCTTTAACATTACCTGATAGGTATTCTTCAATAATTAATCTTGGTTCTTTACCCTTAAAATCTTCTGGTTTCATAGAACTATTTTTTGAACAACTTGTAATCAAGATTAGAGATGTTATCAATAAAATAGATCTTAAAAATTTTACCTTACGCATAGTTTGTATTTCCTTTATTTATTTTGAATTGAAAATTGAATTAAATCAATATTTTTTGATTTAAAGCCTGCCTCACAATAACACAAGTAAAATTCCCACATTCTCTTGAATGTTAAATCAAATCCTTGATTTTTTATTAAATCCCATTTTTTGTTAAATTCCTTTCGCCATATCGATAACGTATTAGAATAATGATCAGCATAAGACTCATAAGAACTTATGGTTAAACCATTATCAGAAACATATTTATTGATGCTATTCTTGTTAGGAAGAAACCCACCTGGGAAAATATATTTTTGAATAAAATCTTCTTTATTTTTGTATCTATCGAACAAAGTATCATCAATAGTAATGGCTTGAATAGCAGCTCTACCATTATTTGATAAATTATTTTTTATAGTCTTAAAATAACTTTCTAGATAATTTTGTCCTACCGCTTCAATCATTTCAATAGATGCTATTGAATTATATTTGTCTTTCAAATCTCTATAATCTTTGATTTCAATATTGACCTTTTCATTCAAACCACATTTATAAATTCTCTCTTTAGCGTATTCAAATTGCTTTTTTGAAATTGTAATACAATCAAGCTTTACATCATATTTTTTTCCAAGGTATTCAGCAAAGCCTCCCCATCCACATCCTATTTCTAAAACTTTATCACCACTGTTAGGTTTTATTAAATCAATTAATTTTTGATATTTATTATTTTGTGCATCTGATAAATCTTTATTTTTCTCATCAAAGATTGCACTTGAATAAGTTAATGTTTTATCTAGCCAAAGAGAGAAAAATTCATTTCCTAAATCATAGTGTTTTGCTATATTTAATTTACTTCTATTTTTTGTATTTTTAATAAACATTCTCCTAAAAAAATTAATCAATGGTAGATCAAGCAAACCAGAAAATTTATGTATTTGTTTTATATTTCTAGCCGTTACTTCTATGAGGTCAGATAAATTTTGAGTTTCAAATTCATTTTTCATATATGACTCAGCAAAACCCACACTTCCTCCTTTAATTAGATTAAAAGTGAAATTAGGTTTTTTTATCTCAAGATTTGCTTTCAATGTATCGTTTGGATTACCAAACTTTAATAATTCACCGTTATGGTTGAAGATTTCTAAATATCCAAATTCTATATTTTTTAAAGTATTAAAAACAATTTTATCTGATATTTTATATATATTCATTAATTTTCCAAAGTAATATTATTTTTAATTTTAATTTTCTTTTTGATAAATTTAATTCCTTTTGACCATAGTTTAAACGCTTCAAAGTGTATCGCTGAAATAATCTTAAAAGTCATCAAAGGGTGTTTTAGATAGGATTTAATTAACTCTTTTGCGTTGAAATCAACTCTTTTACCGTCTTGAGAAGCATATAGTATTTTTTCATTTAATTGATATTGATCAATTATTACAGAAATTTTTTCGCCAGGTTTAAGAATTCTGAAAAAATATTTACAATTCATTTCAATAAAAGGTGAAACGTGAAATTTTTTAGAACAATTATGCTGATAAAGATTTTCATCTTTATCAATTTTAAAGATATATGTATGTTGCTCTCCAAAAGTATTTTTAACCTCATATAAAATACATATTAATTTTTCACTTTTATCATAAACATAAAAGACACTAAGAGGGTTAAATACATAGCCCAAAATTCTTGGATAACACAATAATTTTACTTTTATATTTTCAGAGTTAATTTTGTTTTCATTTAAATTTTTTTTAATCCATTCTAATAATGATGAGTGATCCCTATTTCCATGATCTTTTTCGTAAAAGCTTATCAAATTGAATTTATTATATGAAAAAAAAGTTATAGTTTTATCCAAATAGTTTAATTCGGATAAATCAATTAATAGAGAAAATACCCTATATTTAAAAAAATGTATTTTAGGTTTGAATCTTTTATGAACTACTGTTCCATTATAAATTGAGCTAGTCATTTAAGTATTTAAGCATTTCAATAGATGACTTTATTCCATCTTCATGAAATCCATAACCAAAATAACTCCCACAAAAAAGTATATTTCTTTTATTTTGTAATTTTTTTAGTTCATTTTGATGATCTAAAGCAGTCTGATCAAAATATGGATGGGTAAATTTAACTATTTTTAATATTTTTGATTGATCAATTTTAAAATAAGGATTTAAGGTTAAAAATATATCTTCCTTACATTTTAAATTTTGCAATAAGTTTAGCCAATAAGTTATTGAGTTTTTTTCAATATTGTCTTTGCTCATCAATGAATTCCAAGAACACCATGCATTTTTATTTTTTGGCATCACTTTTTCATCAGTATGGATATAAGCCAAATTTTCTTTATAACTAAAATTTGATAATATACTTTTTTCAAGAGCTGATGGATCTTCAATAATTGAAAGTGCTTCATCTGCATGAGTGGCTAATATTACTTTGTCATAATTAAAAAATTCATTATCTGCACCATAATATAAGTCTATGCCCGAAAGTTTTGATTTAATTTTTTTTATAGGATAATTTTTAAAATGTTCTCCGCTTAATTTTGAAAGAATATTTTGAACATAATTTCTACTTCTATTTGAAACTGTATACCACTGTGGTCTATTCTTTAGTTTAAATAAACCATGATTTTGAAAAAAATTTATAAAAAAATTGAGTGGCATTTTACTAGCTTCATATGGTGGCATTGACCATATTGCTGAAACCATAGGTATTAAATGATAATTAATGAATTCATTTGATAATTTATTTTTTTGTAAATACTCACCTAATGTTACTGATTGATTAAAATTTTTTAGCTCATCACATTTTTTATAGAAATTAATAATATCAAAAAACATTCTTAAAAATTTAATATTAAGTAAATTAAGTTTATTTGAAAAAATACCATTCAAACCCTTTCCGCAGTATTCAAAATTAGTATTTTCTACTGAAACAGAAAATGACATGTCGCTTTTTTCGATTGGGATTTTATTTTCTTCAAAAAAATTAATTAAATTTGGATATGTTTTAAAGTTAAAAACAATAAAACCTATATCGACTGGTATTTTTTTTGAGCTAAAATTTAGATCAATTGTGTAGGAATGACCTCCAAAATGATCTTCTTTTTCAAAAAGGTCAACATGATGTTTTTTTGATAAGTAATATGCTGCACTTAAACCTGATATTCCTGATCCAACAACAGCTATTTTCATTTTACAAAAAATTTATGCTGCTGAGTCTTCGTATTCATCCATTGATGGACAAGTACAAAATAAATTTTTATCTCCGTAAACATTATCTACTCTTCCCACCGGAGGCCAATATTTTACTGTCTTTAAAATTTCAGATGGATACGCAGCCTCTTCTCTTTCATACTTATGTTCCCATTTGTTAGAACTTAATTCAACGTGAGTATGTGGCGCATTTTTCAATGGATTGTCAATTTTATCATATTTTCCTGATTGTATTTTATCTATTTCTTGCTTAATTTTTTGTAAAGCTGAACAAAATCTATTAATTTCATTTAAGCTCTCACTCTCTGTAGGCTCAATCATCATTGTGCCACCAACCGGCCATGACATTGTAGGAGCATGATAACCAAAATCAATAAGCCTTTTAGCAATATCCTCTTCTGTAATACCGGTGTCAGTTTTAATTTTTCTAATATCAATAATACATTCGTGTGCAACATTGCCATTTTTTCCTTTGTACAAAATTGGAAATGAGTCTTTTAATTTATGTGCAATATAATTTGCATTCAAAATTGCGACTTGAGATGCTTTTTTCAATCCTTCTGATCCCATCATTTTAATATACATCCATGAAATAGATAAAATACTGGAGCTTCCCCACGGAGCAGCTGAAACAGCTCCAATTCCTGTAACAGGTCCACAATCTTTAATTACAGAATGTTTTGGTAAAAATGTTTCTAAATGTTTTTTGCATGCGATAGGACCCATACCTGGTCCTCCACCACCATGCGGAATACAAAAGGTTTTATGTAAATTTATATGACATACATCTGGTCCAAAATTTCCTGGTTTTGCGATACCCACTAGAGCATTTAAATTTGCGCCATCCATATATACTTGCCCACCATTTTTATGAATCAATTCACAAATGTCTGTTATTTTTTCTTCAAAAACACCATGTGTTGAAGGGTAAGTTACCATTAATGCTGCTAGATTTTCAGAATTCTCTTCTGCTTTTTTCTTCAAGTCCTCAAAATCAACATTTCCATATTCGTCACATTTAACAACAACAACTTTCATACCAACCATTTGTGCGCTAGCGGGATTAGTACCATGAGCAGAACTTGGAATTAAACAAACATTTCTATTTAATTCACCATTTTTTTCATGAAATTTTCTAATAACCATTAGTCCAGCAAATTCACCTTGGGCCCCAGCATTGGGCTGAAGAGATACTCCGGAAAAACCTGTAATTGATCTTAACCAATTTTTTAAATCAGTAAAAAGTTCTCGATAACCATCCATTTGCTCTACAGGTGAAAATGGGTGGGGTTGTGAAAATTCTTTCCAAGTAACTGGGATCATTTCAGATACAGCATTTAGTTTCATAGTACATGAACCAAGTGCAATCATTGTTCTATTTAATGCAATATCAGAATCCTCTAATCTTTTTAAATATCTAAGCATTTCTGTTTCAGAGTGATAACTATTAAATACAGGATGATCTAAATAAGTAGATGTCCTTAAAAGTTTTTTAGGTAAGTTTGATAAACTTTCATTCATCGTTTCTTTAATCGTTTCTGAACAATTAAATATTTTAAGTAATTGATTAGCTCTATATAAATTTTTTCGCTCATCAAAAGAAACTGCCAATAATTCAGAATTTACTTTTCTAATGTTTACACCCTGGTCTAAAGCATTTCTGTAAATTTTATCAGTTTTATCAAAAGTTTTTACTGTAACAGTGTCAAAAAAATCATCAGAGTAAAGTTCATAACCAGATTGTTTTAATTTGTCTGCAAAATTTTTAGTAAGTTGTGAAACAGTTTCTGCAATTTTCTTAATACCTTTTGGGCCATGATAAACAGCATAAGCAGCTGAAACTATTGCTAGCAAAGCTTGCGCTGTACAGATATTACTCGTAGCTTTATCTCTTCTTATATGTTGTTCTCTAGTTTGAAGAGCCAATCTAAAAGCTTTTTTACCATGCCTATCAACAGATACTCCAACTATTCTTCCTGGCATTGATCTTTTATATTCATCTTTTGTTGCAAAAAATGCTGCGTGCGGACCACCATACCCCATTGGGATTCCAAACCTTTGGGAGCTTCCTACCGCTATATCTGCGCCTAATTCAGCGGGAGTTTTAAGTTTTGCTAAAGCAAGAAGATCACATGCCAAAACAGCTTTGCCATTATTTTTATGAATTTTACTTATAGCTTCGCTAGGATCCTTTATATCTCCCAACGTTCCAGGGTATTGGAGTATTCCACAAACAATATTTTCATTAATATCCTTATCCTCGTCTCCAACTATTATTTCTAAACCCAATGGTTCTGCTCTAGTTTTGATAACATCTATTGTTTGAGGATGGCAATTTTTTGATACAAATACTTTTTTAGTTTCTGTTTTTGACAATCTATAACTTAATCCCATTGCTTCTGCTGCCGCAGTACCCTCATCTAAAAGAGAGGCATTTGCTATATCCATACCTGTAAAATCAATAATCATTTGCTGAAAATTTAATAACATTTCAAGTCGACCTTGTGCTACTTCTGGCTGATAGGGAGTATAAGAAGTATACCATCCAGGATTTTCTAATATATTTCTTAAGATTACGTATGGTGTGTATGTTCCATAATATCCCATACCTATAAAACTTGAAAAAATTTTGTTTTTTTTTGAAATATTTTTTAATTTTCTTAAAGCCTTATATTCTGAATTTGAATCCCCTATTTCTAAACTATCCTTAAATAAAATATTTTCAGGAACTGTTTTTTTTATTAATTCATCTAAACTTTTGTAGCCAAGTTCATGAAGCATAACCTCTTGTTCTTTTTCAGAGGGACCTATGTGTCTTTGGATAAAATCTTTTTGAGCGTTTTTTAACATTTAATTACTACTTTCTTTTGCAAATTTATCATATTCATCTTTATTCATTAAACTATCCATTTCGGATACATCTTTCATCTTTAATTTAAAAAACCAAGCTGTGTTCTCTGGATCTTCATTAATCTTTGCTGGATCATCAACTATAGTTTGATTGGTTTCTACAATTTCTCCACTTACAGGGGTGTAAACATCACTTGCAGCTTTAGTTGACTCAACCACGCCAGCTGTACCATCTTTTTCTACACTGGAACCTTTTTCTGGAAGTTCTACAAAAACAATATCACCTAACATTTCAGTTGCATGTTTTGTAATTCCTATAATAGCAACATCTCCCTCAAGTTTAATCCACTCATGCTCTTTTGAAAATTTTACATCAGACATTTATATCTCCTTTACGTAATTTTTTTTATAAAATGGTAGTTTACAAATATTAGCAGAAACTTTTTTACCTCTAATTTCTAAAAATACTTTAGTATTTAATGAGGAAAATTTACTATCAACATAGCCCATAGATATTGGATGATCTACACTTGGTCCAAATGTACCACTTGTAACTTTTCCAATTTCATTTTTTTCTTCATTAAATATTTTTGTATTCGCTCTAGCAATTACTTTTGATTCAGGTTTGATTCCAACTCTTAATTTTTTAACACCTGACTCAATCTGCTTCTTTATAATTTCAGATCCTGGATATTTATCATCAAGTCTTTTTTTAGAAATAGCCCACTTCAAGTTAGCTTCTATAGGAGTAGTTTCTGTATCTATATCATTGCCGTACAAACAAAGCCCGGCTTCTAAACGTAATGTGTCTCTTGCACCTAATCCAATTAATTTTGATCCATTTTCCAGTAAGGCTTTTGTAAAAATTTCTGCTTTTTCATTTGGAATAGAAATTTCAAATCCATCTTCACCTGTGTAACCTGATCTAGTGACATAAATATTTGTATCATTAAAAAAAAACTCACCTCCGTGCATAAATTTTAAATTCTGAATATTTTTTACTACTTTTTTAAGTACATCTTTTGCTCCTGGTCCTTGTAAGGCAATCAATGATGAGTTTTGCTTTAGTTCTAATTGGTACTTATCATTCAACTTTTCTTTAATAATTTTATAATCATTTTCCTTACAAGCAGCATTTAATATAATGAGATAACCTTTTTTAATTTTAGTAATAATTAAATCATCATAAATACCACCATTTTCATTCATCAGAAAAGAATACTTGCTTTGATCCGTTTTTAGATTTTGTAAATCAACAGGAAATATTTTTTCGAGATCTTTTGTTAAATTTTCTTTATCATGTATAAATAACTGTCCCATATGGGAAACATCAAATATCCCACAATTAGATCTTGTAAATTTATGTTCGCTTAAAATGCCATCTGAATATTGAATGGGCATTCTATATCCTGCAAACTCTACAAGTTTAGCCCCGTGGGATCTGTGTAAGTTTATTAAAGATGTTTCTTTTATTTCCACATTAACTCTTTCTACCCATCTGTATATTTGCCTGAGAGTTTTGCTCCTTCGGCGAGAACTTAATCTCTTTCCAGAGTTAATATGTTACGGTCCTTTTTGCCTGAGAGATTCCTGGGTGGTTGCTCCTTCGGCGCTACGATGTTTTGTAGTCTCTCCCGTAAAAAGATACTCTTATACCTACTTCAAAATGTCAATGAGAAACACTTTTTTTTTTCTTACTCAAAATCATATAAAACTGTAATAATACAGCAAAAAGAATTATTGCACCTCCTACTAAACTAAAAATTGAAGGTCTCTCACTAACAAATAAAAATGCCCACAAAGGACCCAATACAGATTCGGATAACATGATTATGCCAACCATTGCTGATGGAGTTGTGCGCGCTCCAATTGTTATAAATATAAATCCAAATCCAACTTGAAAAAAGCCTGCTAAAAATCCTAAAAAAATATCATTATATGAAATCATAATTTTATTTGAAAGAACGTAACCAATCACACAACAACAAATACCAGCTATAAATTGTGCTGGTACCATATCAACTGTTGGATATTTTCTTATAATAATAATTAAAATAGCAAATGTGATAGGCATTGAAAACGCTGCCAAATTTCCTTTCATCTCTCCAGGAGATAAGGAATTTCCTACCATGATTATGACTCCAATAATTGCAAGAATAATTGAAAATAAAGTTGCTGAAGAAATTTTTTCTTTAAGAAAAAAGTATCCAAAAATTGCCAAAAATAAAATTTGTAATGAAATAATAAAATTCGTATTCGCTACCGTAGTACTATACATGGCTACTACATATCCACAAAATCCTAAGGAAAGTATTGTCCCTGCAACAAAACCTGGTAAGCCAGATAAAGAAAAAGCATTAAACAATTTTTTCTTATAAGAAATTATTAAAAAAGCTAAAACTGTGAGCGAAAAAAAAACTGATCGCCAAAATAAAATTTGCCAAAGTGTAGCCCCTTCAAAAGATTTAACAATTAATCCACCAAAACTTAAACTAAGTGCACCTAAAAATATTAATAATGGACCTGGAAGATTTCTTACTATGTTCATAAAATTTGTGAAATTAAATTTTGATTTTCCAAGTCATACAGTTTAAATAAGGTTTCTGCACTTGCTAAATCAACTTCTTTAAATTTAATTTTTGAACCAGGTGTTAATTGAACTAATTTGTCATAATCAGCACTTATGACTGTTCCTATTTTAGGATATCCACCAATGGTTCCATGATCTGAAAGCATTATGATTGGATTTCCGTCAGCAGGGACTTGGATCACACCTTTAATTAAACCTTCAGATTTTATATTGGTATTAACAATATTATCAATTTTTGTTCCCTCTAACCTCATGCCCATACGATCAGATAATTTAGAGACAATAAATTCTTTTTTAAAAAAAATATCTTTTCCTTCTTTAGAAAAATAATCAAAATTAGTGCCTTTAATTACTCTTATGTTTTCTATTTTAGTATTTATATAATTCAGTTTTTTATTATTTAAATTTTCATTAATTTTTGAGATGTATATTTTTTGATTAGATTCTAACTTCCTACCATTGTTGGCACCTATATTTGCTTTGGTATTAGTGGAACAACTTAACCATTGAAATTTTACATCTAGCTTACCACTGATTGCTAAATATCCATAAACAGACTTATTGGTTGATATAATGTCTATTTCATCACCATCTTCTAAAGTAAGAGATTGATAACAATTCCCGTTGATTTTATCTTTATTTTTTTTTAAAATAAAATTTACATCACCAGTAATTGCAATGTTTATTTTGTTTCCACAATATTTTAATAATGGACCTTGATAAGCAAATTCAATTACAGGAAAATTCAATTCATTTCCAGCTAGTTTATTTGCAATTAAATAATTTCTATTATCCATTGCACCACTAAATGGAATTCCAATATGATTAAGATTTTTTCGACCTAAATCTTGAAAGGTGGTGTTTATTCCAGCTCTTATAACTTCAAAATAATTTTTATTCATTGTAATTTTGATATTGATCTTTTGAAATTCTTTTAAATGTAATTATGTCGCCTGGATTTATTAGATTTGGTTTAATTTCTTTAGAGCTATCAAAGATATCTTTTGGAGTATTGCCAATAATATTCCATCCCCCTGGACTCTCAAAAGTATATATATTTGCAAATTGTTCGGTTAAACCCACAGATCCTTTGGGAACTTTAACTCTTGGAGTTTCGAGGCGCTTTACTCTCATAGCTTTATCTAGATCACCCAAAAATGGCATTCCCGCAATAAAACCTGTCATATAACAAAAAAAATCTTTAGTAAAAAATTTTTCGTAAACAATTTCTCGATCAATTTTTAATTTTTCTTCTAACCTTTTTATATCTAATGAAAAATCTTCATCACAACAGACTGGTATTACAATTTTTTCACTACTTAAGGTCTCACTATTAAGTATATCTAGATTTTCTATTTCTTTTTTAAGACTTTTAAAATTGTTTTTTTTTAAATCAAAAGAAACAATTAATTTGTTATAGGATGGAGTTAAGTTATTTACTCCTATTATATTTTTTTTTTGAATACTTTTAAAGTATCTAATTACTTTAGTGTTGGTTTCTTTATTTACTTCTTGTCCAAAATCACAATATAAAGCTGCGTCACCAAGATTAGATATATTTTTTATCATGCCATGTTATACTTAACTATTAAGTGTATGGAAATTAATATAAATTGTGATTTAGGTGAAAAATCAAAACACCACTCTAATAAATATGATCCTGACTTACTAGAAATCATTAATTCTGCAAATGTTGCATGTGGATATCATGCTGGTGATGAAGAAACGATGAATCAGATAATTAAAATTTCAAAAAAAAATGGTGTAAGTATTGGTGCCCATCCATCCTTTAACGATCCTGAAAATTTTGGAAGAGAAAGAATGAACTTATCATCATCTGAAATTAAAAAATTAATAATTGATCAATACGAGATACTCTAAAAAATAGCTTCAGAGCATGGAGAAAAAGTATCTCATATAAAACCTCATGGAGCATTAAATAACATGGCTTGTGAGGACATTGAATTAGCCACAACATTGGCCAAAACTATAAAAGATATTAATAAAGAATTAATTTATTTAGTTCCAACTGGTTCAAAAATGCAACAAGCAGCTAAAAAATTAGATATGAAATTTGCTTGTGAAA
>ENA-UOXV01007111-UOXV01007111.1-marine-metagenome-genome-assembly--contig:-NODE-7111-length-11451-cov-7.051860_pt1 | contig 11451 bp, 7 predicted proteins | sample MGYA00238165_ERZ766961 | MGnify/ENA primary metagenome ERZ766961 (study PRJEB28924, sample SAMN03173240) | marine metagenome | biome: Marine; feature: Water; material: Subsurface seawater | place: North... | reverse complement strand
GCGGGCGTCTTGCGTCCAGACAATGACTTTGACACGTGTGCGTCGATTTTCTTGTCCTCGTCGTCCTCTGCCTCCTCGTCAGCGCTCTCGAGTTCCCCAGCACCAGTGCCCTCCTCGCTTCTATCGGCTGTCTCCTCGTCCTTCTCGTCCTCGTCCCCCTCTTCCTCCTCCTCAGCCAGTGTCGCTGCCCCGCTTGGCCCGCCCCAGCTTCCCCAACCTTCTGTGCCCTCATCTACTTCATCGTCGTTGCCGTCACTCGAGCCGTAACCTTCGTCCGACGGAGGCTCCGGGCCTGCTGCCATGGTCGTCAACTCCCTCTGGCCTCGAGCCAAGGTATCGATACTCCATGTAAGAGCCTGTGCATCGTCCCCGAAACCGTCGTCTCCGCCAAGTACTTTGTTCATTGCGTGCAGCGTGAAGTCCAGCGCATATGTGCGTTGAAGTGCATCCTCAAGCCGCGAAAAGTGCCGTTCCGTGTATGGGATCATGGAGTCCACGATCTCTTTCATGCCTTTGCACCCACAAAGCGTCTCGTAGGGGAAAATGCGTAGGATGGAGAGTAGCATGACCTGCGCCTGGTGAGCGTTGCGCGCTGTTGTGTTCCAGTCACGCACGTACCCAAGGCACGTAACGAGCTGCTCGGGCTTGAAAGTACCAACAATTTCGTCAAGCATCTCCATTTGCTCAAGCGCCATGATCTCTTGCACAACTTGTAGCAGGCGGTATGGTTGCTCCAGTTCGAAGGCCAGGATCGCCGCCTTTCGAAAGTCCTTGGCCCGCAGTGCATTCATCAGGTCCTGCTCAAGAAGAAGCTTTTCCTGCGTGGGGAGGGTAGAAAACAAGGATTTCAGGTCGCGGGAACATTCGGGTGCAGAATGTCTACAGGAAAATAGATATCTGGTCAGCGGTTGAGACGTCAATCTCAATTCATTTCACAAACTGGTTTCATTTGACGCGCATGAATATATTTTCCGAGCATCATTCCAGGCATTTCTGATTCGGTAGAAGAGTTCCACTGGACCCCCAGAGGCGGGGTGAAGACAAAAGTTAATAACCTCTTTCTCTTGCCGGGACTTGTCGTCTTGCTCCGCTGTCTTGTCGTCCCACACGTTTATGACGCCATCCGCTGCACCCGTCACGACTAGCCTGTCATCCCCAGGTGCCACTGCCAAAGCCCACACCTGTGGGGATGTGCGTGTTCAGCCCTGTCCTTCAAAACAAATGCATGACAATACCAGCGTTGCAGCAACAGGTTTGTCTGGTCAGCGGTTGAGTGGTCAATCTCAGCTATTTCACTAACTTCTTTCATTTGACGCGCATGAATATATTGTCCGAACATCTTTCCAGGGTCCTGCCCTGCACATAAGGATCGACCCAGGGCACTTGAGGCAGGGTGGTACCTTGTCGGTATGGTGGTCGAAGGTGTCGACGCAGTCAGACGTCTTGATGGTCCAGAGTTTGACGAGGCCATCTGAACCAGCCGAGAGCACCTGCATCCCGCTACACACGAATGCAACCTTCAGGACTGAACCTTCGTGCCCCTCGAAGGTCTTCAGACAGGTTCCGTCCGCGATCGACCAGAGCTTGATTGTCGCGTCTGCGCTCGCCGATGCCACCACCTTGTCGACAGGGGAAAACTTGACGCACCACACTCCTCGCTTATGCCCTTTGCACACCTGTCGAAGCTCGCCAGTTGCGCAGTCCCACAATTTGATCAGCCGGTCCTGCGAGCCCGATGCAAGCATTCCGTCGTTCGGAGCGATCGCCACGCTGTTGATATCCTTGTCATGCCCCGCCCACGATCGCATGACCTTGAGTTTCGGCACATCATCTTCATCGCCGGGACTTGCCGCCCACTTCTTGGCTGCTGCTAGGTCCCACAGCTTGATGGTGCGGTCTGCACTACCAGAGGCACACAGGTGGCTATTTCGTGGGGCGACGGCTACAGCGCCAACAGCATCGACATGCCCCTCACCGAGTCCAACACATCGGCCTGTCGCAAGATGCCACACGCGCACCAGCTGGTCCTTTGAAGAAGTAGCAATGATCCCAGCTGCGGCATTGCAATCGACTGCTAGAATGATGTTCGTGTGTCCGTGAAACAGCCGGCAGCCACGCGACTCGAGCTCGAAAATGCGGAGATGGTCTGAATTGGTGCAAACTGCAATGGTCTCAGCCGACGCAAATGCCACATCGATGACCTCGTCGTTGTGTCCAACCATCTGCTTTTTCGTGCTTAGTGTCGCTGGGTCGTGGAAGATGAGAGCCTGGTCGATTGTCACTCCGAGCAGGGTCGTAGCACCCTGTGTCGCAAGCAGGTTCTCGTACGCGGCACCGTGCCGGCTATCTTCAGTTGCAAGACACTTCCCGGTCCCAACTTTCCAGCGCTTCAGCGCCCCCTTTTCGCCAGCCGTGACAAACTCAAGGTCCTTGGCTGTCGTTGTCTCAGGTGTTTCCCCATCACTTGCCACCGGAGGCACGAGGGCAATCCCCTCGATCGTATCAAAGATGGGTATTGAAAGCGCCTGCTTCATCGTCTTTAGGTCCCACACACCGACTACGCGGTCACGCCCGGCAGTGAGAAGCGTGCGAGTGGGAACGTCGATTGCCAAAGCCGTGACCGCACTATCATGCCCCTTAAGCACCGCTTTGCACGTCTTGGTTGCCAGCGCCCAGACACGAACTTCGCCTTCGTCTGTACCCGAGAAGAGAAGCAGCTTGTTGGGGTCGGTCCGTGGAGTCGCGCCAAAGCACACGCTGGTCACAATCGAACCGTGGCCCTTGAGATTGTGTGTGGCATATCCTCGCCCCGCGTCCCAAACCCGAACGACAAAATCACTGCAACCACCAGCAACCAGTGTCCCCGTCTCGTCGTAGCACAAGCGCTGCACGTAGGATGTGCCTTGCCCGGATTTCCACATCCGCGCCTGGGCGCCCGATGCAACATCCCAAGTTTTGACGAGAAAGTCGCGACCTGAGGTGACAAGCTCTTGCTCGTTTGGTGAGAGAGCAATAGCTGTGACCTGTTCGCCGTCAGCCTCGATATTCTGCAGCACAGCGCCCGTCTGAACATCCACAATCTTGACATTACCACCGCAGCCGCAAGCAACGATTGCGCCGGACCGAGCCAACGCGATTGGGCCTCCCGTATAGAACGGTTCGATGGACTCAGTTCGCTCGTAGAAGCGCTTCAGCCCAAGCTTTCCAGCTGCCGGCGTCTTACCCGACGCCATGTCGGCAGCGGCGCTGCTGTCAGCCCTTGCAGCCCTGGATCCTTGCCAGGCCTGCGGGTTGTGCCAGGTTCCGCACGTGAAAATTGGAGAAAAGTCGACTTTTCTCGGTCCACTTTCCGAATTGGGCCCTTCCGAATGTTTTTCGCGCCCTCCTTTGGAAGGGCAAGACTCTGGAACTGCACGTCGCGGGGTCGGTGGGCGCCGCACTGGAGCAGGTACGCGACCTCGCAACCGCATTCTCGATGGGTGTCTCCACACGGGTTGCATGCTCGTAAGCGGCGGCTGCCAAGCTGCGGCCGCTTCGTGCGCGCTAGCACTCACCTGTGGTCCTGTGCTGCTGCAGGTTCTGCTAGCGATAGGTCTTGAGCCCAGGTCTGCCGCCCGTAAAGGCGACTGAGGCAGGCAAGATGGACCGCATCATCAAGAAGATGGGTGACTCCCAGGCGTTGAAAGGGACGGTCTCTATGTCATCTTTCTTCGGCAAGGCGCCGGAGAGCAAAGACGTGGACAGCCCCGCTGCTTTGGATGGGGACCTTGTCGCTGACGCTCCGGCAGAGACAGAAGCCACCATTGACCGCGCTCGCTCGCCCGCCGAGGTATAGATCAGAGCCCTTGATCCTGGGTGCGGGGCTTCAGCTACTCACCAAGAACTCTTGCCTCGGAAAGAGTACTCACTTCATTCGTGGCGCCGGCACAGGGGTCTGAACCAGCCGGATCTACAGAGTCTTCCAGCCCTATGGGCGGCCACGTAGAGACTGACACGCCCGCTGGCACGGAGGATAGCGCAGAAACGCATGCCGAGAAGGATCTGCCTCTACCTCACGCTGAGCGTGAGGTAGCTGGCGGCGCGCCCGACTCACCGATCCAGACGCTCAGACGTGTCAGGCGCATCCGCGAGGCGGAAGACAACTCCGATGTCGAAGAGGAGGCGCAGCGCGATGGTGATGCTCCAACAGAGAGCATGGGCGATGGATCCCGCTACGCCCCGGATGTTGCAGTGGCGGGGGACGGAGCCAACTCGGACGAGGAGTTTGGGGGCGGCGATGCACAGGACCAGAGCGGCGAAGAGGAGGACGAGGATGGGTTCCCGAAGGGTGCAAAAGTGCATCGCCCTCTCTTCTCCCAGCGTGCACATCGATGTGCCTATGGCTGGTCCTCTTTTTCTCGGTGTGCTTGCGGTGTCTGTGCCTCTCAAGACTGTGAGGATTTTTCACGGGTCTGACTCTGGAACGGCTGGGTGGTTACAGGACGTCCGTATCGAGGACTTTGACGACGAGGAGGAGTATTTGCTTGCAGGCGGCGACGTAGAGCAGGCCAAGAAGAAGAAAGAGTGGGGCCTTCACGATTTCGAGAAGGAGGAGGATGAGACGGTTGAGGACGATGTCGCCGCGGGCGCCAAGCTCAAGAAGGAGGAGCTGCGCGCCATGTACAAGGAGAGCGAGCGGCTGCTCCGCGAGCGTCGCTGCATGATCAAGCCTGCCGTCATCGAGCGTCGGACAGTCACAGACCTGTTTGCCAAGGTACAACAACGCGTCAGCATGCTCGCCGCCGCACCTGTGGCGCAGCTCGACCCTGTGCCAGCGCAGCCCAGCGTGGCATCACCGGAGAAGAGCGGCGCGGACGCAGCTGGCCCGGCGCGCATGAGCGACGACGACGAGAGCGACGAAGACGATCTTGTCTTCATCCGGCCGGGCGATGCATCTGCGGAGCAGCCTGCAGTGATCGAGGAGCTGGTTCCCGCCGCCCCGTCAACCCCAGCCCCTGTCAAGGCTGAGACTGGAAAGGGTACGGCGCTTGCGACCACTGCGGTCGCCCAGCAGGGCGCACGATTCCCTCTTCTGTCACCGCCATCTGGCAGGAAGAAGCGCCATCAGCTCTTCAGCAAGTTGCGCGACGTCGCGTGCCAGCGCAGCGAGCACCTCAAGCGCGAGAACCTGCCTGCCCAGGGCGGACTTCGCGCGCTCGCGGGAGATGTCGCGCTGGAGCCCGCGCCGGAGCCTTTTGCAGGGAATACCGCGGCATTTATTCCCTCGGAACGATTCGAGGGCAGCAAGAAGGACTACATATTCGTAATGCGCTCTGCCGGCCTGGGATACTACAAGGACTCAGGGCCAAACATGAACACAGACAATATCCCCACCAACGCTGGACAAACTTCTTTGCGCGAACCTTTTGAAACACAGATGGAGCTGGCTCTTGAAGACTCTGACGATGATGCGGTCGGCCACGGGGCACCGTCGGAAGGGGTGAGCGCGGCACGCACTCTACGACTCGATGACGACCAGGACACATTGGTCGATTCGCTGCCTGGGGCTGCCGACAGTCAAACGGAGACCACAAAAGGTAGCATTTTTGCTGCTTTTCAAGGCTCAGATCCTCTCATGGCACCTGACGGCGGGCCTGCCCAGCGTCCGACCGCGACGACTGCAGAGAGCGCGCCCGAGAACGCGGCAGGCGACTTGGCACCGTCGGCAACGCAAGCTGAGACTGCAGTACCTGCACCACGGCGCGTGTACGGCCGGAAACTTGTCGAGTCGTCACCACAAAAGACTGTGCGCATCCCTTTATTGTTTGGAGCATCGGCAGGGCTCGTGACTAAACCGAAGACGGTGGAGGAATCGAAGCCTATCTGGCGTGCGCCTGTTTTGGACGAGTCTTCTGATGACGAGGACAATGCGGACGACGAAGGCGAAGATGGTGATCTCGAGGCGAGTGACGACGGGGGGGAGGCGGTGGAAGATAGCGAGGAGGGCAGCGATGAGGACAGTGAGGAGGACAGTGAGGAGGACAGTGAGGAGGAGGACGATGGGCCCAAGGAGCCCGTGAAGAAGAGCCTGAACGACGTGCTTTCGATCAAGAAGCAGGCGAACCTGCGGATGGGCACGCTCGAAAGTGGGTACTTGCGTACGGAGCAGGAGATGCTCGGCTACCATGACGATCTTGGGGTGGCCAAGGAGGATCTCGAGGAAGGCATTGACCTAATGGAGACTGATGGCGAGGACGCTGAGGAAGAGATCGAGGACAGTGACGCCGAGCGCGAAGTTGCGGAAGGTTTCATCGAGGACGCCAAGTTTGCGGTGACAGATCTCGACCCAACCGTCAATCGCGGGTTCCACATGCAGCAGGAGGAGGAGGACGAGCAGAAAATCACGGATCGTATCATGGACGTTGTGCGCGGTGAAGCACGGCGCAGAAAAGCTGCAGGTCAAGATGAGTCGTGGATCCCAAACCGCAATGCACGCCAGCGTCTCATGAACCAAGGAGAAGAGGACGCGGCCTTCGACATCATGAACAAGCTGAGCGGCGTCGGGGACGACGAGGAGGCACAGGCTGACCTCGCAGCGCAGCTTGCCGCCCAATACGCGCGGGATAGCATCTCACGGCGTAAGTTCGCTGCAGAGCAGGCCGCGTTGAAGCTCGCGCAGAATCAGCCTGATGACGACGAGGACGCTGCTCCTGCCGCTCCGCCAGCACCGATACGGCGCTCTGTTACAGGTCCCTCGCTTTCGGCCTTCACCCGGCAGCTCTCTACGGTTGGTCGCTCCACTACGGTCGTTTCCGGCTCCGGCGCAGGTGCGAAGGGCGCGGTCCCACTCAAGCGGAGCATGAGTGGCAGTCTAGCCCGAGGCTCTATGCTGGGCACGGCATCTGAGGCGCCGCCCGCCCAAGCGCTCACGAAGGTGGCGTCTTCCAAGAACTTCTTCTTCGAGACGAGAAAGACTGCGACAGAGGATACGCCGGACAATGTCGCGGTTGACGCTCGCACACCTAATACGGTGCGTTCACATTGCAGCCCAAATGCTTTTCTGAGGCTTCCCTGTTGGCCCGAACCCGATCAAGCTTCTTCACAGGCGTCAAAGCTTGTGCGGCAGTGCCTAACCTTGGTGGAACCTACAGGTTCCGCGAAAGCGAAGTGGACCAGGCGCGGCTTTTGCTGTCGGTGGCAGCGCGCTTAAAGCCCGGAAGGTGGCAGATACGCTCATCCGCCAGAGCAGCAGATTGCTTGAGTCTCTAGACGATTAGGGATGTCTTGCCCCGGCCGCCTCACCGAAGCAACCCGCTAGCGGGACTCGGGTGCGCACAGGAAGTCTGAGAATCGCGGGTGAAAGTCCCATTCTATATACAAATTCATGTCAACCCCTGGTCTCACCGTGTTGACACGCGCTACGCGACGCAAAATGCAACGCAGGAGCGTGAAGTTTCCTCTCTGTGGTGATGCTTCCCCGCACTGGCAAGTGTTTCTCCCCAACCTCTTCCCAGGACCCCGTCAACGCTTTGAGCAGCGCCTCTGCCTCACCGCCACGATTCTGTCGGCTTCGTGCCGTCAGCGTATCCCGTTTCTTGTCCTTGCTTCTCGATTTCAGGCTTGGGCTGGGAGAATCGGCGAGCTCAGATACAAAAGTAACCCTTCCTGTGGTCCGATTAGTGGCAGAGCCATGTTGAGTGTCACCATCTTGCGCTCGCAACTCTCCACGGTCCTGACGGATGAAACGTAGTTCCTCTTCGCGGTGGGCGATCCTCGCTGATACGTCATCAAAGCGACGGCCCCTATGCGTCCCGTGATGCCATGTTGTGAGGCGCTCGTACTTGTAGGGAACTCTGCGCAGAACATGAGGTGCACACTCATCAGGCACCAACTAAGTGAGAGAAACGCTCGCTCAGGCTAGTATCTTGAATTTTGCCAGCTAACCCTAACCTAGCTAGGATCGTGAGGCGTGTGCTACTTGTCGCCGTTCTCGTCGCGCTGCTCCTGTACATGCCGGTCGGCGTACATTACAGGGCGCAGCCCCTCCTCAAGGTCTGGTCGCCGTGATGAGACAGTTGAGCTGTTATTTTCCCCGCCATCTTCCGAATCGCCGGCCTGAGTCGCGTACTTTGACGCGCCGCCGCCCATCAGCTCAACTGCTACCCCCACGAAATTCTAAGCAGTAGCTTTACAGAAAAAATCTATTTAGTCAACAGCAGGGCGAAGAGCCGTCCTCACCGCAAAACAATGCTTGGCCTTTCCAACCTGGTTAGCGGCCCTGCCCACCACATCGATCCGCGCTGGCACACATACTCGTCGCAAAGGCGTGATTATTGTGCCTGGCGGATCAATGCCCACTTCCAAGCGGATTGGCCGCAACTTCGGTGTGGAATGGGGATGGAATGCCTTCCGTGCTGCCCTGTGGTCTCTGTTAGCTGGGGATTACTTCAGGGCCAACAGGGTTGCGCACTGGACGGGAACACAGCTTACCGGTTGTCAGATTTCTGACGGCGGATGTTCAGCTGGGTCATTGTCAGACTGGTTGTCTGCAGTGGGTCGGACTAGCTGCTTCACTAGTGGCTGTGCCGTGGCTGCGGGCAGGATGCATCTCCGCGCTGCTTCCCGCCAGTGTCCCGCACCTGGGCAACGAAAGATCGTGGCGGTTCTTCAGAATATATGGTAGTCTAACGGTTTTCGGTTTCCCTTGCTATTTGTGGCAACACGGATGTTTGGTGTCGACTCCCCTAGACTCCCCTAGCGGTTATGCTCTGTGTTTTGGGTTGCCCAGAACAGAAGTGCTTGGCGCACAGCAGGAACGGGTGGTGCAACTGTGCTAGGAATCATGTCCATGCCACCTTGCGCCTTCTTTGTCGGGAGCCTTGGCTTGATGGGGTTGCTCACCCAAATGAATCGGGGTGCAGTTCAACCCGGCGCAGCCTACTGTGCTCCTGCCCCACGACGGCGTCTGCGTGAGTGCCCCTTGTTGATCCCGGAGCTCGTAATTGTGTAATCCTGTTGCGAATGGCTCAATGGTGGTGAATCGAAAAGTGACATGTTTGCGGTACCGCAGAACCCGATGCACGGCTGGGTGCCGACCTGGGAGCCGACCTCGGCCCGCCAGGATCCGGACTGCAAGCTCCACCCCTTCTACGGCCACCGGTACATTTTCCTGAACGAAAAAATCTTGCGCTGTGCAGAAGTTGGGTTGCTTGTAACAGCAGTTACATGGTTTCCGAGTGACTTTCTGTGTCTAAGCATGAAGCACCATCGTGCAGTGGCCTGGGCGATGCTGCGTCGTTCGGCGGTGCCAACTTCGCCGTCGCTCCGGTTGCGGCGCCGATGGCAAAGCAGATGGCCTAAGCTTCGATAATGTGACACGGAAGGGGGGGCTTCAGAGAAGTGAGAGAGCATGGTGGCTCGCTTGGTTGTCCAACGATTTGATGGTGTTCCAGCGTGCGCGTGCAGTACACAATCTTCTGAGCGGGAACACACGGGACCCATAGCGAATTTGCGTTACAACAGAGAAGTCACGTCGATTTCATTATTAACAGCACACTCGCAAGCAACCGTATTTCCATCACACCTGCAGCTCTGCCCAGGCCTCACAATGATTACTTAATCAGCAAATCAAGCCCCCTCAGCAGAACCCATGCGGTACGCCCCTGTCACACATACGATACGGCGTAAGATGGAGGTACTGTGTTGTGCAGCAATCAGCTAGATGTCCCTGCTGAGGTGCTAGAGCGCAACGGTGCTTACCCGGACTTGCACACAGACAAAACGTTCTTCATCGCAAGCATCGGATTCTTTTGCACTTGTGCAAAGGTAGGCGTCGCAGATACACCCTTAGGAGTGGCGCGATGCGAAAGCGACTGGCCGCACAGCCCTGCAAGCCGGCACGGGCGTTCCTGCTGCAGGACACCGGCAGACATCTCAAGATGGGCTGGAGGCCAGTCGGGTGCGACATCAAAGCATCGCCGGGACTCTCGCAATGTGATTGCACATGAAATGTCACAATGTAAAATTGCGGAACTAGACAATGTGTCCACCAGCACTGAGGGGTTAAGGGCATACCTGGAGCCCGGAGAACGCCATCCGATGGCTCGACCTGCGCAGATCTCGTCTCTTCAGAAACATTTCTTTTCTGTGTAAGATGACTACGCTTCGAGCGTTCCTGCTGGGGGTTCGGCCCCCTGAATCGGGAATCCAGTCTCCCAGTCACCCCTGCTACTCCTGCGACGACGCCCTTTGCGACTGTCACTTCAAAGTCTTCTACCGAACAAGCTCATCTGGTGAAGCATAGTTGAATTTATGGATACAATGCACGCGAAAGTTGTAGTTGCGATTGCGATCCTTGTTGCTGCTTCGGCCAGCGAGGCGGTCCAGACGAGACCTACGTCATTCTCGCTAGGGCGCAACACAAATCTACAGAGAAGATGCTTCATGATTGAGTTGGCTGGTCTCACCGCCATGCGTCTTCGTGGCGGTCATCATGAAGGATACAGCCTTGGAATCCGGGACTCGATGATGATCGCACACTCTTTCAAGGGCGAAGAATTTGGTCCGGCCCAGGGTCTGCACGGCGCGACTTACACAGTCGACGTTGAATTCTCAACCGAGAAGCTCACAGATAAGCTGAATTGGGTCATGGACATTGGCGTTGCGATGGACGTTTTGAAGAAGGTTCTTGCGCCGTACAACTTCAAGAACCTAGACGAAGTCTTCCCGGGTGAGAACACTACAACTGAGTTCATGTGCCGGAAAGTTTTCGAGGGGCTGTCCACCGAACTGAAAGGAAAATTTTCTGGATCGGTCAAGGTCAAGCTCTGGGAGAGTCACAGTGCGTGGGCGTCTTTCACGGGTGAAATCCATTAGAGGCTTCTCCCCAGGTGCATCGCGCGTTTTGAGTTGTGTTTCTGCCCCTTTGTTTACATAAACACTCCAGGATCTCCTATATCACGCACTGACGTCCCAATTGGGTGGTCGCGCTCGGCCATGGCCTTAGCCGTGGCACTAGGTGCCATTTTCTCCAGCGTTTGCTTCCAGCCTTGCCATCCACCAAGCGGTTCAGCGCTTCTGGACACTTTCGCCAGCGCCTGTCCCGTAACTGCGGGCATCGATTCGCGGCGAGCGAGATAGTTGAGGGGCGGAAGTGGCTCGGCCTCGATTCGCTCGCGCCATTGCTCCCAAGTCTCCGTTCCCTTGAGCCGGAGAGGATTGCGTTTGCAGTAGAGCTCGCAGAACTCTGGGTGATACCAGCAGTATACCGCGGCTTTTTGCACCTCATAGAATTCCCCGGTGCCCTTGTGCGAAAGAATACACGTAATGGTATCCCACGTTCCGATTTGATGTGCGTCTATGCTGGCCTGCCGTCTGGCCATGGCCTGCTTGCGTAGCTTTGCCCGGTCAGCGAGCATCTGCTGCGTTTCTGCCTTGTCCTCGGCCTCTCTCTCTGCCGGCGACGGCGTCGGC
>ENA-UOXV01007110-UOXV01007110.1-marine-metagenome-genome-assembly--contig:-NODE-7110-length-11451-cov-7.104423_pt1 | contig 11451 bp, 12 predicted proteins | sample MGYA00238165_ERZ766961 | MGnify/ENA primary metagenome ERZ766961 (study PRJEB28924, sample SAMN03173240) | marine metagenome | biome: Marine; feature: Water; material: Subsurface seawater | place: North... | reverse complement strand
ACCAGTATAAGGAGGGCGCAATATGACAAAAGACAATTCATCTCTTGGAAAGGGCTTGGGCTCACTCCTGGGCGACAGGCCAAAGCAACAAGTTTCCGGTTTAACGGAAATCGCTACGGAAGACTTAACACCCGGGCAATACCAACCAAGAAAAAAAATGTACAGAGACACGCTGGAGGAATTGGCTGAAAGTATAAAGCAACAAGGGGTTCTGCAACCGCTGGTTGCGAGAAGACTGGCCTCCGGGCGATATGAGATTGTTGTGGGAGAGAGAAGGTGGAGGGCGGCACAGATGGCAGGGCTCAGCACAGTCCCAACGGTGGTGAGGGATTTGAACAACAACGAAACGGCAAAAATTGCTTTGATAGAAAATTTACAGAGAGAAGACCTTAATGCGATGGACCAGGCCAGGGGCTTGCAACGCCTTCAAAAGGAATTTAATTTATCTCAAGAATCTCTTGGCGATGCAGTGGGCAAGTCAAGATCGTCAGTAACGAATTTGTTGAGACTTCTAAATCTCTCTTCAGAGGTTCAAGAGTTGCTAGAACTAGGAAAGCTGGAGATGGGACACGCAAGGGCGCTTCTTTCTTTGGACGAGTCAAAACAAATTACTTTTGCCCTTGAAATAATAAAAAAAGGCTTTTCAGTAAGAGAAACCGAAAGATACGTTTCCGAAAAGAAAAATAAAACAACCCCCAAGGATGCTCAAAAAACAAAAGACCCAAACACAATTCTTCTAGAGAGAGAGGTTTCTGAGATACTGGGCGCTGCAACCGAAATAAAGCACAATAAAAAAGGCAAGGGCAAGCTGGTCATTAATTTTAAAACCCTTGATGCCTTGCAGGGTATTTTAGAAAAAATTAAATCCTAAAAAATTAAAAAAAAATACATTTCTGCTTGGACTACTGAGCACACATCTCTATAATTGCCGCGCCTAACGAAATCAGAATGGCAGATAAAGAACTAAACTCGACAGACTACATACAACACCACCTTCAAAACTTAACCTTTGGAGAGTGCTCTGATGGAGAATGGAGATTTGCAGACGGTCACATAAATTTTGGGAAAGACCACGAGGCACACGTTGAGCAAAAAGATTACACATGCGACGTCAGCGAAATGGGCTTCAATGCTGTTCACGTAGACACCATGCTTGTTTCAATTTTTCTGGGCAGTCTTGTGAGCTTCTTTTTCTGGTCGATAACAAGAAAGGCCTCAGTAAAAAACCCCAGTAAATTACAAAATGCTTTTGAATACGCATTTGATTTTGTACGTGGAGCTGTTAATGACACTTTCGTTCCAAAAAACAACAACATAATAGGGCCTTTGGCACTTACATCTATTTCATGGGTCTTGGCAATGAACTTGATGGACTTGCTGCCGGTAGACCTGATACCTTGGATAGCAAATGGCTTCCAGGCCTCAAATATGTATGGTCCGGTTCACTACTTTAAAATACTTCCCGTAGCAGATATTAATGCGCCTGCAGGAATGGCCCTTGGGATAGCCGTGCTCATTCATTATTACAGTATTAAAAACAAAGGCCTGGGAGGCTTTGTTGCGGAATTAACTTTACAGCCATTGGGAAAGTGGGCCATCCCCTTCAACATGATCGTTGAGATCCCGGGATTCTATGCAAAGCAGGGCGCGCTAGCCTTACGACTTTACGGTAATTTATTTGCCGGAGAAATGATTTTTATTTTAATAGCACTCCTTTTTGGAAGCTTCTTTGAAAGCATATCCGGAGCAATGTGGGGTGTTTTAGGGATTCTTTTGCACATGGGCTGGGCAATATTCCATATTTTAATAATTGCACTACAAGCCTATGTTTTTATGATTTTAACTGTTGTGTTTTTAAACCAAGCACATGAAACTCACCACTAATTAATCAAGGAGAAAAAAATGGAAGAATTAAGATTAGTAGCTGGAGCCATATTGGCCGGTTTGGGCGCTGTTGGCGGCGCTATCGGCGTAGGCGTAGCAGCATCAAAATATCTTGAAGGAATAGCAAGACAGCCCGAGTTGCAAAGCTATCTTTTGGGTCAGTTTTTTATAATGATGGCATTGGTAGACGCCCTGCCAATTATATCGCTGGCTTTTGGACTTATATTTCTATTCACCTAGACAACAAGAAAAGATCAAATGAACTTTAATTACACATTAATAGGCCAGCTTCTGGCATTCATTTTGTTTGTTTGGTTCTGCATGAAGTATGTCTGGCCCCCAATGCTACAAATTCTGGAAGAAAGAGAGAAAGAAATCTCCGATGGTCTGGATGCGGCTAGCAAAGGGAAAAGAGAGCTTGAAGAGGCAGAAACTAAAAAGTCTGAAGTAATGGGGGCTGCAAAAAAAGAAGCAGCAGAACTTATTAATCAGGCTAATCTTAGAGCAAACCAAATGGTTGAAGATGCCAAATCTAAGGCTCAAGAAGAGGCGGACAGAATCAAAGAGTCAGCAGAGAAGGACGTGGTCCAGAGCATGAACAAGGCCAGAGAAGGCCTCAGATCGGAGGTTGCGGTTTTGGCTGTGGCGGGTGCTGAAAAACTTCTAAAGGCCGAAATAGATCAAGAAGCTAATGCGGCACTAATCGACGAGATATCTGGCGAATTATAATAATGGCAAATAACTCAACACTTTCTAGACCTTACGCACAAGCCTTGTTTGAACACTCGGGTGACTGGTCGGGTGATTTAGAAAAAATTTCGTTAGCCGTTAGAGATACTACAGTTGCTAATTTAATTGACTCACCGCATCTTTCTTACCAAGATAAAGTCAAACAGTTTTTGGCCCTTTTTGAAGGAGAGATCGAGCCTAAGACTGTAAGTTTTTTAAAAGTTCTGGGTGAGTCTAAAAGACTTTCATTGATACCGGACATAGAAAAAGAGTACAAGGCATTAATGGCAAGCAAGGAAGGGGAGAAAACCGTTGAGCTCTTATCGCCTTTTGCCCTTTCGGAAGAGCAGCAAGAAAAAGTTACAACATCCCTAAAGAAGCGTTTCGGTGAAAATTTAATAATAGAAGCTGGAGTGGATAAATCCCTAATAGGTGGTTTTTTAGCGAGAAGCGGAGACGATGTTCTTGATTCATCGATCAAAGGAAAGCTAGAAAAACTAAGCAATCAATTAATATAAATATCAAAGGTTAAAAATGGAAGAACTAAACCCATCTGAAATAAGTCAAATAATAAGACAAAAAATTGACGCTTTGGACTCAGAACCAAAGCCAAGCAACGAAGGCACAATTGTCTTTTTAGCAGACGGCATAGCCAGAATACATGGACTAGGTGAGGTCATGAATGGCGAATTGATCCAGTTCGAACATGGCGTTCAAGGAATGGCCCTAAACCTCGAAAGAGATTTTGTTGGAGCCGTTATTCTTGGAGACTACAGGCTTCTGGCAGAAGGCGAGACGGCTAAATGCACAGGGACTATTCTAGAGGTTCCTGTTGGAGAGGCTCTTCTAGGAAGGGTGGTCAATGCACTTGGAGAACCAATTGACGGCAAAGGAGCCATAGACACTGAATTCAGATCCCCTGTAGAAAAAATTGCTCCTGGTGTTATTTCGAGACAAGGAGTTGATCAGCCCGTTCAAATAGGACTGAAAGCAATTGACAGTATGGTCCCCGTAGGGCGAGGACAGAGAGAGTTGATCATTGGTGACAGGCAAACAGGAAAAACTGCCATTGCCATTGATGCAATCATTAACCAAAAAGACACGGGCGTTAAATGTGTGTACGTGGCAATAGGACAAAAACAATCAACCATCGCCGGCGTGGTAAGAACGCTAGAAAAATATGGCGCAATGGACAACACCATAGTTGTTGCAGCAGGAGCAGCAGACCCAGCTCCCATGCAGTACATAGCAGCATTTTCTGGCTGTTCAATGGGAGAATATTTTAGAGATCGCGGAGAAGATGCGCTGATCGTCTATGACGATTTAACTAAGCAAGCCTGGGCGTATAGACAAATGTCCCTTCTGCTAAAAAGACCTCCAGGAAGAGAAGCTTATCCAGGTGATGTTTTCTACCTTCACTCAAGACTTCTGGAAAGATCGGCAAGAGTAAGCGCGGATTACGTTGAAAAGTTTACAGACGGAAAGGTAAAAGGAAAAACAGGCTCTCTAACTGCACTTCCTATAATTGAAACCCAAGCAGGGGATGTCTCAGCGTTCGTTCCAACAAACGTTATTTCCATTACTGACGGACAAATTTTCTTAGAAACCTCTCTTTTTAGTGCAGGTCTAAAGCCGGCAATGGATCCAGGTATATCCGTATCAAGAGTTGGAGGGGCGGCACAACTTCCCATCATAAAAAAACTTGGTGGTGGAATTAGGACGGCACTAGCACAGTACAGAGAGCTAGAAGCCTTCTCTCAGTTTGCATCTGATCTTGATGATGCATCGAGAGAGCAGTTAGAGCACGGAACACGTGTTACCGAGCTCATGAAGCAAGGACAAAACTCGCCCATGAGCGTGTCTGAAATGGGAGCCGTTCTTTTTGCAGCTAATGAAGGCTACCTCAAAGAAGTGGAGGTAGAGAAAGTTAAAGATTTTGAAAAAGCTTTGCTGGCTTATTTGCATTCAGAGCACACCGAGCTCATGAAAACCGTAGCAGAAACCGGTGATTACGGTGATGCAGTGGCCGCAGAACTCAAGGAAGCTTTAGATAATTTTGTGAGCACGCAGACCTACTAAAAAATGGCAAATAGCAAAGAAGTAAGAAACCAGATCGCCAGTATTGGGAATACCCAAAAGATTACTAGCGCCATGGAAAAAGTTGCTGCCAGCAAAATGAAAAAGACCGAAGTTAGAATGGCAAAAGGCAGGCCCTACAGAGAAAGAATGCTAGAAGTTATATCTCATTTAGCAAACGGACAGCCTGAAAACAAGCCTGTTTACATGGATGAAAGAGAAGTAAAAAATGTTGCAATTATTGTCGTCACTTCTGACAAGGGACTTTGCGGCGGTCTTAATGCTAACCTGCTAAGGCAGGTTACAAGGTTTACAAAAGAGCTCTCAGAAGAAGGAAAGCAAGTAAGTTTTTGTCTAATTGGTACCAAAGGAAGAGCCTTCTTTAAGTCTTACGGAGGAAAAATTATTTCAGCAACCGAGAAGCTGGGAGACGACCCTTCTATTGAGGAATTGCTTGGAGCAGTAAAGGTACTGCTGGACTCTTTTGTTGAAGGCGAGGTGGATAAAATTTATCTAGCAAGCAACAAGTTTGTAAACACAATGTCTCAAAATCCAACGGTAGAACAGTTAGTGCCTTTGGTCAGAGAAGAGACTGAACAAAAATCCCTACACTGGGACTATTTATATGAACCTGATAACTCAAGAGTGATATTGGACGGATTGATGTCTAGGTACATTGAATCTCTGGTTTATCAAGGGGTTGTAGAGAATATTGCCTGTGAGCAGGCAGCAAAAATGGTAGCCATGAAAAGCGCAACCGATAACGCAGGTGACTTGATAGAAGAGTTGCAGCTGGTTTATAACAACGCCAGGCAGGCAGCAATAACACAAGAACTTTCAGAAATTGTAGCGGGTGCAGCGGCACTTTAATTATTAATTAAATTTTGGATTTAACATTATGAGTACAGGAACAGTAATACAAATAATCGGCGCGGTAATTGACGTTGAATTCCCTAAGGAAAACTTGCCTAGAATCTACGACGCTTTAGAGGTAGAAGAAAACGGCCTGGTTTTAGAAGTGCAACAACAGTTGGGCGATGGCATCGTTAGAACAATCGCCATGGGTGCATCGGAAGGCTTGCGAAGAGGAGTTGCTGTTAAAAACACCAGCAACCCTATTTCAGTGCCCGTGGGAACAGGAACCCTTGGAAGGATCATGAATATTCTCGGAGAGCCGATTGATGAGAAAGGTGAAGTTAAGGCCGACAAAAAAATGCCAATACACAGAGCGCCTCCTTCTTACGAAGATCAGGCAGAAACAAAAGAGTTATTGGAAACAGGTATTAAAGTAATTGATTTAATGTGCCCATTTGCAAAAGGTGGAAAGGTTGGTCTGTTTGGTGGTGCAGGTGTTGGTAAGACTGTAAACATTCAAGAACTCATCAGAAACATAGCCTACGAGCACGAAGGGTATTCTGTTTTTGCTGGAGTAGGAGAAAGAACTCGTGAAGGCAATGACATGTATCATGAAATGAAAGAAGGCGGCGTTTTGGATAAAGTTGCTCTTGTTTATGGACAAATGAACGAGCCTCCAGGAAACAGATTAAGAGTCGCACTCTCTGGATTAACAATGGCAGAGGAATTCAGGGACGAAGGAAACGACGTTCTCATGTTTATAGACAACATATACAGATACACGTTAGCCGGAACGGAATGTTCTGCGCTTTTAGGAAGAATGCCTTCTGCGGTAGGGTATCAACCAACGCTAGCAGAAGAAATGGGAGTTCTTCAAGAAAGAATAACCTCCACCAAAACGGGTTCTATAACATCGGTTCAAGCCATCTACGTTCCGGCTGATGACAACACTGACCCTTCTCCAGCCACAACGTTCGCTCACCTGGACTCAACGGTAGTTCTTTCAAGACAGATAGCCTCTTTAGGCATTTACCCGGCAGTGGATCCTTTGGATTCTTCAAGCAGGCAGCTCGAGCCAGACGTGGTTGGCCAAGAGCATTACGACGTTGCCAACTCAGTCAAAATGGTTCTAAATCGATACAAGGAATTAAAAGACATCATTGCTATCCTGGGAATGGACGAGCTGTCTGAAGAAGACAAGCTGGTTGTTTCAAGAGCAAGAAAAATAGAAAGATTCTTGTCTCAGCCATTCTTCGTAGCAGAGATATTCACAAACGCTCCAGGAAAGTACGTTTCTCTGGCAGAAACAATACGAGGATTTAAAGGAATTGTTGATGGCGAATACGACGATCTACCCGAGCAAGCTTTTTTCATGGCAGGCGGGATAGACGAAGTCATCGAGAAGGCCAAAGAAGCATAGAATGTCAGTTATCAGTTGCAGCATCGTTAGCCCCGAAGGAGAGTTATTCTCAGGCGAGGTTGAAATGCTTATAGCAGAAGGAGGCGCTGGTGAAGTTGCAATTAACCCACGACACGCTCCCTTGCTTGCAATACTGAAGCCTGGCCCTTTAAGAATCACCATGGAAGGCGGAGAAGAAGAAGTTTTCTATGCCTCGGGTGGTTTCTTGGAAGTACAGCCTGGTTCGATAACCGTATTGACCGATGTTGTCGAGCGAGCAACGGACCTTGATGAAGCAGAAGCCGAAAGGGCAAAAGAATTGGCCGAAAAAGAACTCGAAGGTCAAAAGTCTGACCTTGACTATTCTTTGGCAGCAGCCCAACTTGCTGAGGCAGCAGCAAGACTTAAGTCGATACAAAAACTTCGAAAGAAGTAGCCCTTCGAAACCTCTTTTTTTTGGGTATCAGGCCCTTTTACTCTAGTATACACAACCTATGAACACTGATTTTATAATTTTGGCTGCTGGGAAAGGCACCAGAATGGGCAGTGATCTGCCAAAAGTTCTAAATTTATTGGGAGGAAAGCCACTGGTTCAACACCTCTTGGATACCGTTTCCGGTATTAAAGGGTCAAAAGTGCAGTTAGTGGTGGGATACAAGCCGGAACTAGTAAAAAGCAGCTTAGATACAAATAAAAAAACTGACTTTGTTTTACAAAAGAAACAATTAGGGACGGGGCATGCAGTCAAGCAAGCCTTAAAAAATCTTAGGTCCAATTCAATTTCTCTGGTACTTTACGGCGACGGCCCGCTGGTCAAAAAACAAACTCTAACAAAGCTGATAGCTTCTGCAGAAAAAGGCAACCTTTCAATTCTGACTTATAAACCCATTGACCCGCACGGCTACGGAAGGATTGTCAGAGGCAAGAAGGGCCTTGTTGAGAAGATAGTTGAGCAAAAAGACGCGTCTTCAGATGAAATAAAGATTTCAGAGGTGAATTCGGGGATTTTAGCCATTAAAACAAAATACCTTAAAGACCTTGTAAGAAAGATCTCCAATAAAAACGCAGCCAAAGAATATTATTTAACTGACATTGTTGAGCTCGCAAATCAAGCAGGCATTCCGGTGAAGGCAACAATAGTTTCAGATCACAAACAAGTTCTGGGGGTTAATAATCAACAAGAGTTACATGATTTAGAGCGACACTACCAAGAAGATTTAGCTAAGCAGCTTATCGCCAAAGGTGCTCGTTTAGCCGATTTATCACGCATAGACATAAGAGGCGATTTGTCCGCAGGACCAGGCTCTTTCATTGATATCAATGCCGTCTTTGAGGGAAATAATAAAATAGGTAGAAACGTGTCCATAGGCCCAAATTGTTACATTAGCAACTCCGTACTGTCAGATGATGTGAAGGTTCTCGCCAACACTGTTATTGAAGATTCAATCGTGGGAGCTGGATGTGCTTTAGGTCCTTTTTCAAGAATAAGAGGCGGAACCATAATGGAAACAGGCTCTGAGTTAGGCAATTTTGTTGAGGCCAACAGAAGCTACATTGGCCCTTCATCCAAAGCAAAACACTTGACCTATCTTGGCGATGCTGAATTGGGAAGCAAGGTGAATGTAGGGGCAGGAACCATAACTTGTAATTACGATGGCAAAAATAAAAACAAAACGATAATGGGTGACGGTTCTTTCGTAGGCTCAAACTCATCTCTGGTTGCACCGGTAAAATTGGGGAAAGAATCCTACACCGGAGCAGGATCGGTAATCACAAAGAACGTAAAAGATGGGGAGCTCGCTATTGGAAGGGGCAGGCAAATGAACTACAAAAAAAAGAAATAGATATGTGTGGAATTATAGGAGTGGCTTCAAACAGGCCGGTAGTTGATAAACTTATCACAGGGTTGGCCCGTCAAGAATACAGGGGGTATGATTCAGCAGGGCTGGCTGTATTTGGAGATGATCAAAACATTCACGTTTACAGAAGGTTGGGTAAGGTTGCTGAATTACAAAACGCCCTTGCAGGCAATCCTTTACTGGGAATCACAGGCATAGCTCACACTAGATGGGCCACCCACGGAGTTCCAGCAGAGAAAAACGCCCACCCCCATCATTCGAACAACGAAGTCTATGTGGTTCACAACGGTATCATAGAGAACCATCAAGAAATTAAAACAACACTAAGAGCGCTTGGCTATCATTTTGAATCCGACACCGACACGGAAGTGATCGGTCATCTTATACACGCGAAGCTAGACACCGCTTCGACTCTAGTTGAAGCTTTAAGAGAGGCTGTAAAAGATCTAAGAGGCGCTTATGCTATTGGTGCGGTTCATTCCAAAGAGCCTTCAATAATTGCAGCGGCAAGGAAAGGCAGTCCGTTGGTTGTTGGCCACGGAGTGGGTGAGAATTTTATAGCTTCAGATCAGTTGGCCCTTGCAGATTTTGCAGAGGATTTCGTGTTTTTAGAAGACGGAGACCTGGCCGAGATAACCCCCAACTCAACAAAATTCTGGAACACAAAAGATGAAGAGGTGGACAGGCCGGTGGTGGTTGCCAAGTCATTGGGTGAAACCGTTGATAAAGGCGAACACAGACATTTCATGCTCAAAGAAATTTATGAACAACCGGAAAAAATTAAAGCACTTCTTGACGGTCAGTTAACAGAAAGTGGAGTGCAAGAGGAAATCTTTGGACCGGGAGCTAAAGACATATTTAAAGACGTAGAAGCGGTTCAGATAGTTGCTTGTGGAACAAGCTATCACGCTGGAACGGTAGCTAAGTACTGGCTTGAAGGCCTCGCAGGGCTTCCTTGTAGTGTAGAGGTTGCCAGTGAATTTAGATACAGGAACAAAGTTGTGGCACCAAACACATTGTTCGTGACCATTTCTCAATCGGGCGAAACAGCGGACACATTGGCTTGCCTTAGATTCGCAAAAGACCTTGGATATTTATCACGCCTTGGTATTTGCAACGTTCCGTCGAGTTCGCTTGCTAGAGAATCTGACTTGGTGTTTCTAACAAAAGCAGGTCCCGAAATAGGTGTCGCCTCAACAAAGGCCTTTACCACCCAGCTGGTTGGCCTCTTAATGTTAACTTTGGTCTTGGGAAGGCATCATGGACTCTCTGCTGTTGCAGAGGGAAGAATCAACGAGTCATTGAGAGCACTTCCAGAATCTTTGGATGCTGTGATGCTACTCGAAGATCAGATCGTGGAAATGGCAGAAGATTTTGATCAAAAAGAACATGCACTGTTCCTCGGCAGGGGTATTCATTACCCAATTGCAATGGAAGGTGCTTTAAAGCTCAAAGAGATTTCTTATATCCACGCAGAGGCCTATCCCGCAGGAGAATTAAAACATGGGCCGTTAGCTCTTGTTGATGCAGACATGCCTGTTGTGGCCGTTGCTCCAAACGATGATTTATTAGAAAAACTGCAATCCAATCTAGAAGAGGTTAGGGCCAGGGGCGGAAAACTCTATGTCTTTGGGCATTCAGAAGCACATCACCACGATGCATCAATAACTAGATTTATTGAATTGCCTGAGATCCCCGATCTCATAGCTCCTTTGATCTATTCGATTCCTCTTCAGCTTCTTGCCTACCACGTAGCAATACTAAAAGGCACAGACATTGACCAGCCAAGAAATTTGGCCAAGTCAGTCACTGTAGAGTAGATTTGGTTGTACTAGTTAAAACATGACAAGGGGAAGATTTTTAAGACAACTTCTCTCCTTACTAGAGGTTAACAACAGAGAAGATTTAATCCCACTATTTGAGAAACATATAAAAACAATTAAAGGTGAGGTAGATAGTAATTTTGAAGATAAATTTAAAGAAATGTTAGTCCAGAATTTTAAATTTTCAAAATATGATTCCAGTAGATTCCTTAAAGGTGTTTATAATGTTGAAAATTATAGACACAACCTTAAATCTAGATCACCAAAGAATACCTTTAAATATGTAACTGGAGGTGGTAGACCAGTTCAAGGTGGGTCACCTGGTTTAGGGAAAGGAAAGTCGTGAAGAAAAAACAAAGTCTCGAAGAAACTTTTTACAAAAATGGTCAATTAGAGAACAGAGATAACTACAAAGACGGAGAACTACATGGTCTCTGTGAGTATTTTTACGAAAACGGTCAATTAGGACAAAGAGTTAATTACATAAATGGAAAAGAACACGGTTTGTTTGAAGAGTTCCATGAAAATGGTCAGTTGTTAACCAAAGGAAACTTCAAACACGGAAAAGAACATGGTTTGTTTGAAACATACCAAGACAACGGTCTACTAGACAACAGTGGAAACTTTAAAAATGGAAAACGAGTGGGGGTCTGGAATGTTCATAACAAAAATGATGAAGATATTACAAACGGTCTCTACGAAGATTTCTGGTCAAATGGTCAGTTAAAAACAAGAGGAAACCTCAAAGATGGTCATATGGACGGAATGTGGGAGATCTTTCGCAAAAACGGTCAATTAGAGTCTAAACAATACTTCAAAGATGGAC
>ENA-UOXV01007109-UOXV01007109.1-marine-metagenome-genome-assembly--contig:-NODE-7109-length-11452-cov-6.215320_pt1 | contig 11452 bp, 12 predicted proteins | sample MGYA00238165_ERZ766961 | MGnify/ENA primary metagenome ERZ766961 (study PRJEB28924, sample SAMN03173240) | marine metagenome | biome: Marine; feature: Water; material: Subsurface seawater | place: North... | reverse complement strand
TACCTCCTCAATGCTATTAAGTATACATAGGTATATCCAAGGAATTTCAAGTATTTCAAGAGTTTTTTTCTATTCTAAAATTCCTTTAATTAATTCTTCATTTATTAATAGAGATATGTTTATATTTCACAAGATAATTAAAAGAGGCATGTTTCTGAGTAATATTTTATATATAGTATTCGTATTAATTACCTTCAAAATATTTCATCTATTCAATGATCAAAATTATAGTTATGCGATTAACTATTTTTTGATTTTAACAATTGCAACTTATTTAGAAAGATATGGAGCTATGCATCTTCAAGTATATACTGCAACTAATAAGATAATATGGCACAAAGCAAATTTTGTCTCTTCAATAATACCTGTTTTACTAATAATTTCTTTTGAAAGAAATTACGGATATATGTTTATCCCATTTTCATTATTAGTCGGGTATACTTTTTATTCAATTTATTGTCGATATTACTCACAAATGATTCTTGAAAAGTATTTTATCAAATTTGAGTTTGGGTATATATTTCCTTTTTTACTTACATTAGTGTTTTTTGGTTTTTTAATTTTAATTAGCGAGTTTTTATAAAATTTACTTTTATTAAATGGATAAAAATTTAATTAGTCACTTTGCAAAAATCAATAGCCAAATTATTATTTATTATTTTTTAATATTAATTATCTTTAATTTATTATCAATCAATTCAATTAATTATGGCTATAGCTTTAAAGGCTTATGTTTTTTTTTCTTTAATTTTGTTTTTTTTTATTTTATTAATTTTAAATTAAATAAATTAGTTAATTTAAAGAGTCAATTAAAAAAAATCCTACCTTTAAAAATATTGGCGACAATTACATTTATTGGTATTTTTTCTTTGTTTATAAATTTATTGTATTTTTCATTTTCAAATGGAATAAATGTATTTAAATATTCAGAAAATTATCTGAATGAAAATTTTAAATTTATGCCCCTCGCAGGTATTAAAGATATTTTTTTATTTATGAGCTGTTGTATTTTTCTTTTGGTACAGTTTTTATTTGAAAAGAAAAAAATAATAACAAAGTTATCAATAGTATTTTTAATTATTTTAGTAATTCTTTATCTATTTTTACTGACTAAAAGATTTGAAGCTATGTTTTTAATTATTTTTTTATCTTTCTATTATTTTTTTATTAATAAGGTAAATTTTTTAAAAATTTTAACCATTTTTTTATTTATTATTTCCCTGGCACTATTCATATCATTTATTAGGGTTTCAGATTCTGTAACATTTGATGAAATTGGTGATTATCGATCTAGTAAGTGGAATTCATCAATTAGTACTAGCCAAAATCTTAGATTTGTTGGCAATTTGATATCATCTGTCGCGCCTTATTTTTTGATTAATCCTGAGACAACATCACTTTTAATTGATAATTCAAAACCAACGTACGCCCCCTTTGTTTTTACTATTCCAAAATTAAGGTCGTTATTTTATGAAGAAAACACATTAATTAATATTGACGGTGTTAATAATACCATTGTTGATTTGGAAAATAGTTATATTAATTTAAATGACTTTCAGAATTCTTTAAGGGTTCAGACATGGTCCTCTGGAATAGTCCAACTTTATTATGAGTTTGGATATTTTTCTATAATAATTTGGTATTCATTACTGCTGATATGGTTTAAACGAATTTGCAGAGATCTTAAGAGTCATAATCCGGGTGAATTAATCTTTTTTTATTTAATACTTTATACCCAATTTATAATTTTTCCTTTAAGAATTAATATAATTTTTTATGTTTTCTTAATATTTATGCTTAAACATTTTTTAAGATTAATTAATATTAAATCCATTCATAGGCATTAATTAAATATGTTTAAATTTTTATCAAAATCTGAAATTGCGCAAATTCAAAGTAAAATTAAAGTTCCTTTTATTTATTTAGTCAAAGGGATAAGACTAAAATCTTATCAAGATTTATATGCATTAAATTTTTTAAAAAATATTAGGAATGCAAAAATTGCTGAAATTGGTGGTGGTTTTTCAAGAATTTTATTTAAACTACATAAATCTAATTCAAAATTTAATTATGATAAATTTGAAGGTCAAGGCGGTGGTCCAAAATTTATCCAAGAATTTTTATTTAGATTATTAAATCCAAAAATAAAAATTTTAAACAAATATCTAGGAAATAAAGAAGTATTATCTGATCAACAAGGCAGTTATGATTATATATATTCAATTTCAGTAATTGAGCATATCCCTATTAATTCTTTGAGTGATTTTTTTAAGGATACTGTCTTGCTTTTAAAAAAGGGTGGTGTATGTTTACATCTCATTGATATGTATCTTGCTTCTGACGGTGAGGATGATGAGTTAGTTTCGGAAAATATTGAACGATTTAATATCTATAAAAAGTGCATAGATGAAAATAACGAATTAGAATTTTTAAGTAGTGATATAGTTGATTCGATGCAATTTAAAACTTCATATATATCGAATCCTGACAATATAATGTTTTCTTGGAATAAGCGGATTCCAGAGCTTTCTAAAACAAGATATATTTCTCAATCTGTGTCATTGGTCATAGCCTATAAAAAAAATGATTATTAATAACTACAGACATTCGATAAAAAGTATTTTTAGACCGTTATATCATTCTTATGAAATTTTCTTATATAAGTTTTTACATAACTCCAGTTATCTAACTAACTATAAAAATATTCATAGAAATGAATCTTGTTTGATTGTTGGCAATGGCCCTTCACTAAAATATACTCCACTAGATAATGTAAATGAAATTAAATCATTTGGTATGAATAAAATTAATTTGTTGTTTGATCAGGTTTCTTGGAGGCCATCTTATATTGTTTGCACAAATAAGTATGTAGCTAAACAAAATTTTTTATTTTTTAATAGCACAAATATTCCTCTATTTATTAATTGGACCAACCGCTATTATCTAAACCAACATAAACATATTAATTTTTTTTTAAATCAGGTTGGCGAGAATTTTTCTGAAAATTTACCAGAATGTTTATATGCTGGAGGCACTGTAACCTATGCTGCATTACAAATTGCATATTATATGGGCTTTAAAAAAGTTTTTTTAGTTGGTGTAGATCATAATTTTGATACTAAAGGCCCTTCACACAAGGTTGTTAAATCCAAAGAAGATGACTCAAATCATTTTCATAAAGACTATTTTGGCAAAGGGGTAAAGTGGCAACTTCCAGACTTAGAAAAATCTGAGCGTTTTTATAAAATGGCTAAATATAAATTTCAAAGCGATAAAAGAGAAATATATGATGCAACAATTAATGGGAAATTAAATGTGTTTAAAAAAATTGATTTTGATAAAATTTTCAATTATGTCTAGTTTATTATGAGTTATTTTTTTTCGGCATTTAAAAAAAAATATTATTTATTTTTTAACGAGCTAAAAAGACCTTTTCTTCCAAATAACTTTGATACCTCAACAATCTTAATTAATAGCATACCGAAAAGCGGTACACATTTATTATCACAAATCGTTGAATGCATTCCAGGCTTAGAGAATAGACAGTTATTTATTGCTTCTAGACCTACATTAAGTTACAAAAATAGATCGTCAAAAAAAATAATTAGATTACTTTCTAAAGCAAAAAAAAATGAATTAATAATTGGACACATAGAATATAATAAAATTATTCAAAATTTGATAAAAAAGAATAATATTGTTCAGATTCTTTTAATTCGAGACCCACGTGATGTGGTTATATCCGAGTCTTATTATTTAACTTATATGAATAAATTCCATAGATTACATAAGTTTTTTAAGAAATTAACTACCGATGAAGAAAGAATTAACTTAGCAATTAATGGTTTTCGACAGAATATAAATCAAACAATTGATTTTCCATCAATTGATAATAGATATGATTTTTATATAAAATGGGCTGAAAATAATACATATGTTGTTCGATATGAGGATCTTATTGGAAAAAGTAAAAAGCAGACAATTGTAAATTTGTTAAAGTATATAAAATTAAAAGGAAATTATAAATTTGAAATAAAATCTCAAATCATTAATTCTTTGGAAAGTATTTCTCCAACAAGCTCTCATACATTTAGGCAGGGTAAAAAAAATGAATGGATGAATATTCTTTTTGATTATCAAAAAAAATGGTTTCAAAAAAAAATGAAAATTTTTTTAAAAAATTATGGCTACAAAAAATGATTAAATTAAGTGATAAAAATATTATTGTTCATGATTTTTGTGGACACCCCTTTACCTATGAATTAGCTCAAAAATTTTACACTGAAAATTTTAATGTTAACTATTTATTTACATCTGATGACAAAGGGCCAAAAGCAGAATTTTCTCAAACAAAATGTCCTTTTAGTGATTTAAGTATTAACTTATCAATTCCTAAACGAAATCCTTTAAAAAGATTATTTTGGGAGATCAATTATGCATTTAAACTCAGATCTAAATTACATACTCTTAATACTGATGTCTTAATTTGTGCAAATACACCTGTAATTGTTTTATTTATAATTTTATTCAATAAAAAATTTGATTTCGTTTGGTGGGTTCAAGATATTTTTTCCGAAGCGGCAAATAAACTTAAAATATTGCCAGCAGTATTTAGAGGTGTTATCTCTAAGTTTTTTTTATATATTGAATATTTTATTTCCTCTAAAGCATCTAAAATCATATTGATTTCTAATGATTTTCTCGAATTTTTTAATAAAAAATTTCACAATAAAATTTGTGCCATTGAAAACTGGCCATGTGCATCTAAATTAAATTTTAATAAATTAAAAAATAATTCGATCATTTATGCAGGAACGGTAGGGTTTAAGCATGGAGTAAATGATATTATAGATACAATAAAAAAAGTTAATAATCATGGTTATAATTTTATTTTTGTGTCAGAAGGTATTAATGCTGATATTATTAGTAATAGATTTAAAAATAATAAAAGATTCATAAAATATAATTTTCTAGATTATGATACTTTATTAAAACTCATTGCAAGCTCAAAAGGGGCATTATTTGTTCTTGATGATTCCGCATCTAAAGTTTCTATACCTTCTAAAGTTTATACATACCTTATGTGTAAAACGCCTGTTTTAGGATTATGTAGTCAGCAACACCATCTGGCTAGGTTAGTAAATAATCATAGTATTGGAATAATCAACGATGTAGAAAAATTTATGGATATTTTGAAATCAGATAGTAAATATAAAGTCTATTACGAGAATGTTGATTTATATTCATCTAGTTTTAAAATAGAGAATAAATTTAATGAATTTCTTAATGTTCTTAAAAACAAATAAGATTTTACAAGTTTATTTAAAATCCTATATATTAAAATCTTCTAAAATTGATTTATATCTAATATATGAATAGTTTAAAAAAAATATTTTTTATTATTGCCTCTTCTTTTTTGGTTTTACTTTTTGTTTTTATATTTTCAGCTGATTTTCTAAAAGACTATTATGAGAAAAATAAAAAAAATAGAAAAAATTTTAATGAATATAATTTTTTTAAAAAATCTTTAATTGTTATCGCTGAATTTAATGATAACTTAAAGAATATATCTTTTTCTTCAAGAGGAATTCTTTTTGTTAATAACACAGCAAAAAGTAAACACAAAAATAAGCAACGATTTAAAAGATATATAAAATCAGATAGCTCCGATCTTCTACTTCAGCCACGATTTGACTTTTATGACAAGGCTGTTATTGAGTTAATTGACACAAATAATTTTAATGTTTTGCATTCTTACAGACATGATTTTAATTATGTTGACTCGTTGATTAATCATGATTCTGTTTCATTTAAAAATATGAGAAGAGACAACCATCCTGATAGGTTTGAATATTGGAATGCTCATATAGATGATGATGCATCTATATATACATTTGGATACCGCCAATACCCTCTGATTAAGTTTGACCTTTGTGGAAAGATTATATGGATAAAAGATACTTCTCGTACTCATCATAGTATACAAGAATCATTAGATGAAAAGCTTTGGCTTACAACATCCTTGTATCCTTATTCAAAGATAATAAATAATCATAAACAAGAGTATGGCTTTAATGATCACGCCATAGAAAAAATAGATAAAGAAACAGGAAAAACTGTATTTTTGAAATCGATATCAGAAATTCTTGTTGAGAATAACGTTTTGCCAATTTACGATTTACTTAGAACCAATGATCCAATTCATTTAAACAAAGTTGAAGAAGCTAAACATGATACTAAATTTTATAAAAAAGGTGATTTATTTCTGAGTCTTAGAAATCTTGATGCAATTTTACATTTCAGACCGGCTAATAATAAAGTAATTAATTATATAAAAGGACCATTTTACAGACAGCATGATGTTGATATCTTAGATGAAAAAATTATTATATTTAATAACAATAACAGTATAAAAAAAGATTCTAAATATTCACAAATTCTTATTTATGATCTTGAAACAAAAGAGTTTTCAACTCTCATGAATGATAGTTTTGTTAAATACAATATAAAAACTGTTACAGCAGGATTACAACATGTTTTATCTGACAAAAGCGTTGTGGTATGGGAATCAAATCATGCTAGGATTCTTAAATTTAATAAAAATGGTAAACTAGAATTTCAGTATGTGAATAAGTCATCGAATGGTGTTATATCCAATATTGGTTGGGGAAGAGTAATAGAAGATAAGAATAAAATAATTTCACTTAAGGAAAAAATTAATGAAAATAAATGCAATTAATTTTATAAAAATAATCATTTTTTTAGGTTCTTTTTTGTCACTTCCATCTTACGCTTATTTAGGCCCTGGAGTAGGCGGGGGGTTTTTTATAGGCATAATTGGTTTACTTGTTGGGATTATAGTAGCAATTATTGCCATTATTTGGTATCCATTAAAAAAACTTTATAAAAAAATTAGCAGAAAAAATTGATTTTTCTCCTTACTGCCATCTTTATAAATTTTTTTCTATACTTATTTCCAAGATATTTTGGTTTATCTTATTTTAAAGAGATAATTTTTAAATTATCAACGATAAAAAATATTAAATTAATGGATGATGATGAACGTTTCAAATTTTTGATAAATTTATCAACTTTTTTAATTCGTAAATCATTGTTTTTTTTAATTTTTTTATCATTCTTTTATCTAATATTTGATTATCTTTTATCAGTTAATAATTATATCAGCTACTCAAATGGTATCTTTGTTTGGTCTGTATATGCTGTGTTAATGGTTTTTTTGTTTAATTTTTTTAAAAAAAAGTTGTGATTTTTATTGAATTTTTAGAAAAAAAAATAAAGATTAGATGGGTATTATTATTCATACTTATTTTAGTACCCTCCATTATTTATTTAACCTATTTGGTTAGAGATTTTTATACGCATAATAGGAATTTATCTAAAAAGTTAACAAATGTAGAAATTTTTATCGATTTAATAACATCAATTCCTAAAGAGTTAATTAATTTTTATAATGGAAAGCATACATCCAAAGCTTTAATAGTATCAAAAAAATTTTCCAAAAGAATAAATGCCTCTGGATTTATTTATAACTATTCTATTAATGATAGTCTCAATTTAGGATACCTTCTTTTAAATAGGTATGATGGAGACTTAAGAATGAGTGTATCAGAACTTGTAGATTTGAAAAATCAAAAAATTCTTCATTTATGGACATATGATGTTGATAATGTCTGGAAGTTATCAAAGTTAAATAGTCACCTTGTTGACTTTAAAAAAGCTTCTCATACAGAAAGAGCTAGAAATTTTCACACGTTTATAGATAATTCTGGAAATATATATTCAATTTTCGGTAAGTCTCCATTAATTAAAAATGATTTTTGCTCAAATTTAAGCATTGTCAATGATGACAAAATTTATCATCATTCAATTGAAATAGATCATGAAGGAAATTTTTGGATACCTTCTTACATTGAGCCTAAATCAGTAGAGTTAGGTAGTGATAAATTTCATGATGATGGGATCGTTAAATTATCAAAAGATGGTGAAATACTTTTTGAAAAATCGGTAATTAAGATACTGTCAGATAACGGTTTTGGACATCTTGTTTATGGAACTACTTTTACTGATGATCCAATTCATCTTAATGATATTCAACCTGTAATGAAAACATCTCAATTTTGGAAAAAAGGAGATATTTTTTTAAGTTTAAGAAATCAATCAATTGTATTTTTATATAGACCGTCATCTAATAAGATTATTTGGTTAAAACAAGGTCCATGGCATCATCAACATGATATTAATATTCTTGATGACTATCGAATATCAATATTTGATAATAATGATAAGTTAAGTACAAGAAGAATGATTTGGGGTTTTGTCGATGGGCATAATGATACTGTGATTTTTAATTTTAAGGATAATACATTAATCCGACCATTTTCTAGTACATTTGAAAAACTGGATATAAGGACAATTACAGAAGGCCGATCAAAGTTGATTAATGATGATATCTTATTTGTTGAGGAAACAAATAGTGGAAGATTATTTATTTTTGACAAACATGGTAAAGTCTTACTTGAGTATATAAATAGAGCAAATGATAATAATATTTATCAACTTAATTGGAGTCGGATCATTTCCAAAGAAAAAGGTGATTTGATATTAAAAAAAATTAATCTTGTTTGTGATAGTTAGAGATAAGATTGTTTATGATAACAAAAAATTATAACTTTATTACTAAATTAATCCATTACCTGATATTAAATAATAAGATTTCAAATCAAATATTGTTCTATTTGGAAAAAGTGTTTTTTTTAAAAAAAGACTATACTCATAATTTTAAAAGACCAGTTCTTGTCACAGGGCTTGCAAGGTCAGGAACAACAATATTACTTAATGCTCTTTATGAATCTGGCGAATTCGCATCCAATACATATAATGATATGCCTTTTATAATTTGTCCAAATATTTGGGGATTCTTAAATAAATTTAATAATAAAAGTAAAGACTCTTACGAGAGGGCGCATAAGGATGGAATAAAGATCGGAATAAATTCTCCAGAGGCATTTGAGGAAATTTTTTGGAATAGCTTTGTTGAGCAAAATTATGTTAAAGAAAGATATCTAGATAAGCATCAAATAAATACAAATATTGATAAAAACTATAATATTTTTCAATTTTTAGTTTGTTTACGGTATGGGAAAAAAAGATATTTATCGAAAAATAATAATAATATTCTCCGACTTCAGTCGTTACAAAAATCAATTACTAAACCATTCATTTTGATACCTTATAGAGATCCTATTTCACATGCAATTTCACTAATGAATCAGCATAAAAATTTCAGTAATTCAGATCAATTTGTAAAAAAATATTTTTCGTGGCTAAACCACTATGAATTTGGTGATAATCACAAACCATTTAACTTTGATTTAAATTCAGATAATGAATTTTCAAAAGACACATTAAATTATTGGTTAAAAATTTGGATTGATTATCATGATTATTTATTGAATATATATAAAAAAAATAATAAAAATATTTTTTTAATTAATTATGAGAAATTATGTAAAAATGAAAACTATTGGATTAATATTTGTAAAAAAATAAATATTATCAAAATTAATAAATTTGATTTTAAATACAAAGAAAATAATTTAAATAATGAATTATCAAAAAAATTATTAAAAAAGAGTGAATGTTTAAAAAAAAATCTTGATAGGATTTCTTTCTTACATTAATTGGATAAATTGCCTTAATTGTTTAAAAAACTTTAATAATTTTATTCAATTTGCTATAAAAATTTTTTATTTATTATGAATATCTTAGTAACTGGCTCATCAGGTTTTGTTGGAAAACACATTATTTCATTTCTTAAAAAAAGTGATCATAGTGTTTATGGAATTGATCTTTTGAAGTCTCCTAATACTAACTCCATAGTAGATATTCGCCATAAAGTAATAATATCTAAATTAAAAAAAATTGATTTGATTATTAATTTAGCTGCAATTCATCGAGAACCAGGGCATGAACCCAATGAGTATTTTAATACGAATATTTTAGGTGCAGAATATGTAACTGAATTTGCAGAAAAAATTAGTTGTAATCGAATTATCTTTACAAGCAGTATTTCTCCTTATGGTATCGAAGATAAATTAAAAGATGAAGATACCGTCCCCTGTCCAAATACTCCTTACGGATCATCTAAATTGGCAGCGGAAAAAATTCATATTGCTTGGCAAAATCGAGATATTAAAAAAAGAGTTTTAACGATTGTCAGACCCGGTGTTGTTTTTGGTGAAGGTGAGGGTGGCAATATGTCGCTCTTAGTAAAATTAATTCATAAAAATTTCTTTTTTTACATGGGCAATAAAGATACACGCAAAGCAGGAATCTATGTCAAAGAGCTTGTGAATCAAATCTTATGGGTACATGAAAAGCAAGTCAAAGATAAATTACCAAAAATCATATTATTTAATGCCACCATGTGGCCAAATCCGTCAATCTTAGATTATGTAAATACTGTTAAAAAAGTTGCAGGAATTAAGAGATTTGTTCCGAACGTTCCATATTGGTTTTTAATGAGCTTTGGATTTGCTTTTGAATTTCTTTTTAAAGTCGCAGGTAAACAAAACCCATTTAGTCTAGTTCGGCTGCGTAAATTAGTTAGACCCAATTTAGTCAAACCTTCTTTTTTGTTAAATAATAAATACAAACCAATATACTCATTAAGATCGGCCCTAGAAGATTGGAAAAAAGAAGATCCTGAAGTATGGTCATAAAAGATGAGTGAATCAAAAAAAGCCTTTCCCTATAAACCTCCGACGGATTATATAAAACAAAAATATTCTTATATTCTCCATGAACAATTTTCAATTAAACAGAAATTTTTAAAAGGAATATTTGATAAAGTTGTTGCGCTTGTTTTTTTGGCCATCACGTCACCAATTGTTCTTCTTTTAAAGCTTGCTTTTATTATTGAGGGGTTATTTATTCCAGAAAACAAAGGCCCGATGTTTTTTTCATACAATGCGGTATCTCATGGCAAAGTCTTTCCAAAGTATAAAATTCGTCTGATAAAAACAAAATACATCGATTCCGAAGGAGCCAAGAGAGGCGACTGGATAGCTTACAGTGCAGAGTGGAAAGCGGATTCAAGGACTTATGTGGGTGCTTTTGTTAAAAAGTTCTACTTGGATGAAATCCCGCAGTTTTGGAATGTATTAAGAGGGGATATGTCGGTCGTAGGTCCGAGACCTCTTGCAGTTATTCACTATGAGCGAGATTTAGCTCAGGGTAACTTGACTCGCAAACACCTTAAAGGTGGTTTATTAGGCCTAGGTCACATCATGAAGGGTAAGCCCGAATTCGGTAACCCGATTTACGAGTACGAATACATCGACCAATACATTAAACGTTCTGAGTTGGGTCTGTTGTGGCTTGATCTCACCATCATCTGGCGCGGGATTTTTTTAATACTCAAAGGGGGCGG
>ENA-UOXV01007108-UOXV01007108.1-marine-metagenome-genome-assembly--contig:-NODE-7108-length-11453-cov-5.875154_pt1 | contig 11453 bp, 11 predicted proteins | sample MGYA00238165_ERZ766961 | MGnify/ENA primary metagenome ERZ766961 (study PRJEB28924, sample SAMN03173240) | marine metagenome | biome: Marine; feature: Water; material: Subsurface seawater | place: North... | reverse complement strand
CACTGATGGCGGAACTTGATGTCAAGTTTACAATAGCTAACCCCGCGTTCCCTGAAACTGGACGAACAGTATTCAAAGGACATTTATTTGTAGGCGATTCTTTACTATCTGATACCCACATGAATAAACACCCATTAACACCGATGACAGAAAGTAATTTAGTCACAATTTTAGAAAAACAAACGCAAGGTCATATTGGCCTTATTCAACATAATGAAATTGAAGCTGGTCCAACAGCACTTAAAAATTCTTTTAAGAAACTCACAAAGTCCGGTTTTTCAATAGCAATCACCGATTCTATTACCGATAAGCATTTGCATATGTTGGGTGAAGCCTTGGCGGATTTTAAACTAATAACTGGCGGGTCTGGAATTGCGATCGGTTTACCAGAGAATTATCGAAAATCCGGGTTAGTCAATCTTTCTCAAAATGCTAGCAAGCTTGAACCTGTTAAGGGACCATGCTTAATTCTTTCCGGTAGCTGTTCCCAAGCAACATTAAATCAAATTGCTGAATTTTCGAGAGATCATCCTTCGTTTAAGTTGAACCCAATTGATATCGACTTAAATCCAAATGCTGTTAAGGAGGCGATTTCGTGGGCTCAGCCTAGAATTAAAAAAGGTCCTGTGTTGATTTATGCTAGCGCTTCTTCTGACGAAGTTAAATTAGCTCAAAAGACACTTGGTGCAGAAAGAGCGGGTTCTTTAATAGAGAACGCTATGGGATCAATAGCAAAAACCCTGGTTGATGATGGTGTTCGACGTTTAGTAGTTGCCGGAGGAGAAACAGCAGGGGCAGTGGTTGGGGCATTAAAGATTAAAAGCCTCCAAATTGGCGAACAAATTGATCCAGGGGTACCCGGAACAATAACTTTTCAAGAGCCAAAAATTGCGCTGGCGCTAAAATCAGGTAACTTTGGAACAAAAGATTTTTTCCAAAAGGCTCTAAAAATTATGCCATAATACTGGGACTACTTAATACTGAGGCTATATAACGGATCGATGATCACAATAGGCAAGAGAGATTTTGAATTTGTAAAATCGGGTTCTGGAACCAATATCGTTTTTGTTCCTGGATCATTCAGCACCTCTGCTGCTTGGCGAGGAATCCAAGAAAGACTTCCAAATGGGTATCAATTCATAAGCACCAGCCTTTGTGGTTATGGTGAAACCACCGAAAGCCGGACGCTTAGCAATAATAGTATAGAGCATGAAATTGAAATATTACACAATATCGTCGGGCAACTCTGTCAACCAGTTCACCTCGTGGGCCATTCTTTTGGAGGACTAGTGTGTTTTGCTGCTGCACTCAAAAAGAAATTGAATATTAAAAGTATAACTACCTTCGAAGCAAACCCACTTTTACTGCTAAAAACAGCCATTTATGAGAAAAGTTTTCAGACAGTGAGTGAGATTAACAGACAGTTTGAGGAAGAGTATTTTTCTGGAAATAAAGATGCTGTCAAATTAATAATCGATTATTGGGGCGGAAATGGAACCTTTTCTTCTATGCCCAAAGTGGTGCAAGATTATTGCAGAGCATCGGCACTAACCAATATCTTGGACTGGAGAACTGCATTCACATTTGATGCCTCAAGCGATGATTACCAAACACTTGAGATACCGTGTTTAATAGTTAGAAGTGAGTTAGCCAATACGGCTATGGTTCAAATCAGCAATTTATTATCAACGAGCATACCAAATAGCAAAATAGCGGTAGTTAACAAAGCCAATCATTTTCTGATAAACTCACACCCTTCAGAATGTGCAAATTTACTCGCGACGTTCTTAAAGGGGGATAACTGACAAAATCCATCTTTTAATAAATAGATCATTATATTGTTTTGGGTCACTTTGAAGATCGTCCGTTATATCTATGCTTAAATGCCGGCACGCAGAAAATTCGTTATAACTTTAAATTTTAATCATATTAAAGAATTTACGCTTTCTTTTTGCACAAATTGAGGCTCAGGTTTGTTAAATACTCGAGCCTGTATGATTTGGATAAAATTTTATCAATATTATCATTAATATCAGTCCAGGAACCGCGACTATTGATGAGTATACAAAAAAGTCAAACCAGCCAACAGCATCCACTAGATAACCGGATGGTGACGACAAAACATTACGTCCTAAAGACATTAGCGCAGACAAAAGCGCATATTGCGTAGCCGTAAAGTTTTTATTAGTTAAAATAGAGAGATATGCAACAAATGCCGCAGTGCCCATTCCCCCTGTTATATTTTCTACAGCAATCGTTAATGTTAAAGCTCCAACGTCATAACCAGCCAAAGCCTGATATGCAAATATAAGATTAGATAGCGCTTGCAGGACCCCTGTAATAAAAAGAGAGGGTAGCAAACCTATTTTCTTTATAAGTATTCCACCTATAAATAAACCAAGTCCAAGTGCAAGAAGCCCAAATACTTTAGTTACCTCTGCTATCTCTGTTTTTGTGAAGCCAAGATCTATATAAAATGGGTTCGTCATAGTACTCAGAAAAGCATCTCCCAGCTTAAATGTTATTATAAATAATAAGGTAATGAACCAACCTCGTCTCATTGTAAATTCAGAGAATGGCGCTACTATAAATTGTTGTACCCAACCCAATAGTCTACTTGTTTTTTTTTGATGCTCTTGCTCGTTGTATTCCACACTTGAATTTGGAAGGGAAGGCTCTTTACTGAAGCTGACTACTATGACACCCATCAAAACTAGCACTGCCATCGTCAAGTAAGCATGGGTCCACGACCAATAATCGGCTAAAAAAAAGACTCCCGCTCCAGCAACTAACATACCAATACGGTATCCATAAGTAACCATAGCGGCGCCAATTCCTTGGTCTTCATCGTCAAGAATTTCTATTCGATAAGCATCAATCACAATATCTTGGCTGGCAGAAAAGAAAGCTACAAGAATTGCGAATAATGCTAATAAAAAAGGGGCATGAGCAGGATCACATAGTGCTAAGCCTGATATTGCTATAGCCAACATCAACTGAGAAAATATTAACCAACTCCTTCTTCGTCCCATGCGAATTGTGAGAAAAGGAATGTTGATTCCATCCATTAAAGGAGCCCAAAGCGGCTTTAATGCGTAAGGTAATCCCACCAAGGAAAATAAACCAATTGTTGAGCGCTCTATATCGGCCTCCCTTAGCCATGCGCTCAAAGTCCCAAACGATAAAAGTAAAGGAAGCCCACTCACAAAACCTAAAGTCATTACGAGCAGCAATTTTCTTTGAAAATAGGGGGATAACGAAGAATAGCAAAAATTTATTATTATCGTTAGGGATTTACGCACTCTTTAAAAACGCATCAGATAATAACTTCAAATCAGTTTGCGGACGCGCCCCAAAGTGTTTAATTATCTCCGCAGCAACAAGACCACCAAGTTTTCCACAAATATCTAAATCATATTTATTTATATAGGCATAAAGAAACCCTGCTGCATATAAATCCCCCGCGCCAGTCGTATCCAAAACAGTATTTATATTCTGCGAAGGTATTATCCATTTATCATCATTGCATAAAATTACAGATCCCTGTTTTCCGCGCGTGATAGCAGCGATGAGATTAGTTTTAGGTAGTGAGTTAATAGCGGTTTCGAATTCATTAGTTTGATATAACGACATGATTTCGCTCTCATTTGCAAATAACATATCAATCTGGTTCTCTACTAAATCTAAGAATTCGTCACGGTATCGCTCCACACAAAATGAATCAGATAAAGACAAAGCCACTTTTCCACCGCTGTCATGTGCCAAACTTATCGCCTTTTTAAAGGCATCTTTTGCTTTTGGTGGATCCCAAAGGTAACCTTCTAAATAAACCATCTGAGAGGAGATTATGATCTCCGGATCGATGTCTTCTGGTTTTAATTCTGTAGATGCCCCTAGATATGTAGCCATAGAACGCTGAGCATCCGGCGTGACAAAAACTAAACATTGAGCCGTCGCAGGTCCCGATATAGTGGGTTTGGTCGTGTAATGGATCCCCAAGTGGTCTAAATTATTTATGAAGACTTTTCCGGCAGTGTCTGCCTTTACCTTACCTATGTAAGCCCCCTTACCCCCCAAGATAGAAAACCCCACTATCGTATTGGCAGCTGACCCACCCGAAGTATTTATTGTTGAGCGAATATTTGACGAAAAAGATTTGATTTGATCATCATTTATAAGGCACATCGTCCCTTTCTCAATTCCTACATCTTGAAGGAAAACATCATCTACACTTGCAATAGTATCAACTATGGCATTTCCTATGGTAGTAACGTCTATTGTTTTTTTCACGAGATGTCCGTATCGAAAGGTTAAAAAAATTTGTTTAAGGGTTGGAAAGCTATAATGCCCTGAGATAATGTGGTTGAACAAGTAATTTGATGATTTTTGATTTGGTTGGGCATGCTTAAACTTTTTAAGACGAGTATTTTAGATCTATTGGAACCAGATATCCGAACCATCCTTTTTAAAACAGTAATCCTATCTCTTTTTTCAATTATTATGATCGTTTATATGTGTTGGGCGCTCTTTAATACTCACCAAGTATTCGACATTTGGCTTTTAGGTCCCATTCTTTCATGGGCTTGGGGGCTTCTTGCGTTAATTTTTGGGGCACTATTACTGCCACCTATAACAATAATAATTGGAAGTATTTATTCCGATTCTATTGTGGACCATATCGAGAAAAAATACTATCCATCTCGTTTAGGGATGCGACAGATAAAATTATCAGAGCTTGGGTTTAGCATTAGTAAAAATTTTTGTATAACAATAACAGTGAATATTCTTCTGGCACCCTTGTATTTAATTGGAACTTTTTTTCCAATTATAAGTTTTTTAATTTTTTATTCGGTTAATGGGTATCTTATCGGTAAGGAATTATTCGAAACAGTTGCAAGTAGGCATTTAGAGATGAAAGATCGGTATTTATTAAAAAAACAAAATAACAGCAAGGTCATAATTGGAGGGATAATTATGGTGGGTATATCGACGATTCCAATTCTGAATTTAATCGCTGCCGTTCTTGGGATTGTTTTTATGACACATTTTTTTCATTCACTCGCCCTAAAAACTGAGAAAGCATAGTTTTGAATATAACCATAACGAAAGGTAAATTCTAATGGCCGTCAAAAATAGTATTACCGAGGGTCTATTATCAGATGTTCGGAATTCTGTCGGGTCCCAAACCAAAAAACAAGGGAAAAGTACAATTGGTGAAAAACAGCTGCATGTGGGGACGGAGATTACACTTAATGGGACAATCGCCGAATGCGATTCTCTGATTGTTGAAGGCTTTGTTGATGCTACCCTAGAAAACGCTACCAACTTAGAAATAGCAGAGACTGGAACTTTTAAGGGAAAAGTAACCGTTGATCATGTTGTAGTAGCAGGCTTATTTGAGGGTGAATTAACAGTTGGAAAACAGTTGACCATAAAAAGTACAGGGACATTGAAGGGCAATGTTACCTACCTTCAACTCGAGGTTGAAAAAGGTGGAATTATAGAGGGGTCGATGCAGAAAATGTCTCAACCATAAAATGATAAAAAGCGCACAGTACTCAGCTATTATTCTCATTTTTGCATTTGGTTTGATGAGTTGCAGCGAACTTGACGAAAAAAAACAGGTCGTCAGCGACATTGTTGACAGTAAACCCAAAACGCAAAAAAGTAAGCCGGAAAGTCGAGCTATATTTAGTAACGAGAAAGCAAAAAGGGTTGAAAAAATCTCTCCTTCTGCCGTCTTTTTGAAGAAAACAATCTTAAGCGTTAAAGAACTCATTGGTAAACCGGATTTCACCCGAAAAGAAGGGAAGGCGGTAGTCCTCCAGTATCATACCGAGCTATGCATCTTAGATATATTCTTTTATGGGAAGAAAGGAGCGAAAGTATCTACATATTTCGAATTCAGACAACGAAACAATATCAAAATTGATATCCAGAAATGCATAAATAAGATGCTTTCTAATAAAAAGTGATTAATTGACAAATTTTAATATTGCTTTGCTTTAAAATGCTGTCGCTTGTCAATATTGTGCCAAAAGCTACCACCAAGGACTGAGGACTTTAAACAATGAAAAAATGCTCTAATTAAAAAGGGGTGCTCAGGGTGATTGATATTTTAGCCGGAACCAATCGATAGTGGCAGTAAAGTAGGTTTAAATATGGATATATTCTACAAACGCCTTTCCCCACAAAATAGCTTAACATCTGCAGGAGCAAAAATACTACTTCTCGGCTTTAGTGGATGTGGATTATTTATCTCGGTTGGGTTTATTTTATCAGGGGCTTGGCCAGTTTTTGGGTTTATGGTGGTAGACATAGTTTTACTCTGTTTCGCTTTACGTTTGATTTTTAAGAAGGCTTCTGTTGCTCAGGAAATTACTATCACTAACCAAAGTATCAAAGTTAAGTTTTTCAATGGAAAAACATGTTGGAAAACGGTCAGTTTTAATCCCTACTGGACCATGGTAGATTTTTCGATATTTAGAAATCAAAAATCAATTTTAGTTTTCAGATCGCGTGGTCAATTTATGGAAATAGCAGAGTTTATGGGTTTGAAGGATAAGCGGCGACTTGCTGAGAGACTTGAAGCCTGTATTCGGAATATTAAAAGTGCTACTCCCACGTGCGCGGAAAGATAATTTAGATGATAGATGTTAGGCCCAGTACATCCCGCATAGTGTAGAGGCCGCAAGACTGTTCAGACAACCAATGCGCGGCCCTAAGCGCTCCTGAAGCGTATATTTCCCGTCCAGACGTTTTATGCGCCAGTTCTATTCGCTCTCCGGCACCAGCAAAAATGACCGAGTGCTCACCTATGACATTTCCACCTCTCAAAGCAGCAAAACCTATCTCACCCTCTTTCCGGCGTCCAACGTCGCCCTCTCGTGATAGTTTAGCGATAGCATCGAAGTTGCTATCTCTCCCTCGAGCAGCGGCATGGCCAAGGCTTAAAGCGGTCCCAGACGGAGAGTCAATTTTTTTGTTATGGTGGAAATCCAAAACTTCGATATCAAAGTCAACTGGTAGTGCTCTGGAAATTTGTTCAACTAGGGCGAAAAGGAGGTTTATGCCAAGGCTGGTATTAGACGCATATACCAGGGGAATCGTTTTTGAAGTGTCCATTAAGGCCTGTTCTTGAGATTTTGTTAACCCAGTTGTCCCAACTACTAATGGGGTGGAAGTGGTTAATGCGGCATCGATGATCTTTGCTCCCGCATCCGGTAAACTGAAATCAATGACAACGTCAGATTTTGAGAATACGTCCAATAGTTGATCAGTCACTTGAATGCCCAAATGTTCACTGCCGACTGTAGTTCCAAGATCAGCCCCAACCATCGGACTGTTGATCCTCACAACCCCACCAGCGATACTAGCAAGTGGGTCTTCCATAATTACTTTTACCGTCATCTCCCCCATACGGCCACCCACACCTACTACACCCACAGCTATTTTTTTCATACTAACCTCTCTAATTGAGCCCACTTATTTTTTTCTAAACATTACCTACTAACGACTAAATTTAACACTAATTAATAATTATTGTCATGAGTGTATGGTCGAAAATAAAAAAAGGCCTCTACTCACAATATTTTAGTGGATGTGTATCAACTTTTAATATATTGATTTTATTGTATGTATCAAGTCGATATATCGATTGGGGAGTATGTTTTGTTGAATTTAGACACGATATGTCTCGGGGTCTTATACTCTGGCTCGAAGACTGGTTATGAAATCCATAAAATTATTAACAATGACTTTAAGCATTTTCAAACGGCTAGTTATGGGGCGTTATACCCAGCACTTGGAAAACTTGAAGCCAAAGCATTAATTACAAGTAAGAATAAGAATGTACAAGCTCAACAGCAGAGCCTCCCTAAAAAAAAATATACGATAACAGACGATGGTCGGATAAATTTTCAAACTGTAATTAAAGGAACCAAAGCCCAGGAGAGACTATCTTCCGATTTTCTGGCAGCATTTTATTTTTCAGACCACCTTGACCCGGAGGACATTTCGACTTTGATAGATCAACAATTGTCAACGCTCCAAGGTAACTACAAGGACCTCATTTCGGTCCCTCTTTCTACTATGCCAGACGGGCAACGCTTCGGGATTCGCTACACAATCGCTGTAAATAGAGCGGCCACTGCGTTCCTTAAAGGTGAAGGACGGGCCATCCAAACATCTTTAACGCGCAAATAAATAAAACTCCGACTTATAGACAAGTAGTGCTAGTTTTTTTTGATACTTTGTACATTTTTTTTCGTTTTATTAAACGGCACTACCAAGGCTAAAAGTAAAAATTTTTTTATAAAATAAATTTTTTTCCTATATTTAACAGTTACTTAGGATGGTAGTGCTTGTTGTGAGGTTTCAACTTCTAAATAACTTACGTTACCCACAACCCCTATACTTAAAAACACGCCACCACACAAAAACGAGAAAGTTGCTTTTTGGACAGGCATAAATATCACTTATTTTCGACGAACCTATATTCCTTCATTTCTGCTGAAACGATATCATTATAAATAACCATCAGAAATGTACTCACCCGATCAAGAAAATCTAATTTAATTTTTTATGAACCCAGAAGTGTGCCCCCATAAGGACATTACAATTCCGGAACAAGAGGCTGATATCTCCCCTGCCAGTCCTGTGTTATTATACTATTCCTATAAGTCTTCCCACAGCGCTCTTACTTTAGCAAAGAAACCTGTCGACTCTGGATTATTTTTATCACTTACAAGCTCAGAAAATTCTTCTAACAGCTTTTTCTGGGCTTTTGTCAAATTGACTGGCGTCTCCACAGCGGCCTCCACATATAAATCGCCGCGTTCTGCTCGCCGTAGCACTGACATTCCTTTTCCTCTTAACCGGAATTGCCGACCATTCTGGGTTCCAGCTTGAATGCTTATTCGTGCTCGACCACCCCCAAGAGTTGGAACTTCTACCTGCCCACCTAGCGCAGCCGTACTGATCGTTAAAGGAACGCGACAGAATATATCCGCCCCTTCCCTTTTAAATATGGGGTGTTCCTCTATATTTAAGAAAATGTATAAGTCGCCTGCGGTACCATTACGCGCACCAACTTCTCCCTCGCCACTCAGTCTAATTCGTGTACCCTCTTCAACTCCCGCAGGAACATTAACAGATAAGGTTTTTTCTTTTTGGATACGACCACTACCCCTACAAGGTTGACAAGGGTTTTCTATTACTTGACCAGCCCCTCCACAGGAGCTGCATGTCCTTTCAATGGTAAAAAACCCCTGCTGAGCTCTCACCCTACCTTGCCCTTGGCAGGTTCTGCAATTAACGGGTTTAGAACCTGCAGCTGCTCCATTCCCGCCACACACGTCACAAGCTATGGCAGTTGGAATTTTTATATCAGCCTCTCGTCCAGTGAATGCTTCTTCCAAGCTAATACTTAGATTGTAACGCAAATCTGATCCACGATTAGCCCCAGATTCGCTACGCCTGCCTCCACCGAGGTCACCAAACATTTGATCGAAAATATCAGAAAAACCAGATCCAAATCCCTGGCTACTCTGTCCAGACCCCATACCCCCCTCAAACGCTTCATGACCAAATTGATCGTATGCAGCGCGTTTCTGGTTATCTTTTAAGACATCATAAGCTTCATTTACTTCTTTAAATGACTTCTCTGCATTTGGGTTATCGGGATTCCTATCTGGATGGAATTTCATTGCCATTTTTCTAAAGGCCGTTTTTAACTCGGCCTCCGAAGCATTTTTCTGGACACCTAGCAACTCATAGTAGTCTTGTTTAGCCATAAAGTGCGCCCGAACCTGTAAACTCTACCTAATCGCCACCAAATGAAAAGGTGGTTTATTTTTCATCTGATTTCTTATCGTCTTTATCATCGACTTCTTCAAAGTCGGCATCGACTACATCAGCATCAGAAGAGCCATTCTCAGACCCGCTAGAGCTAGGTTCGGGTGACACATCTGTATCGGCATTCTCTTGCTGCGCGTTATACATTGCCTCACCCAATTTCATCGAAGCTTGCTGGAGTGCGTCTAATGCTTCTTTTATAGCTACACCATCTTCGCCCTCTAATAGAACCTTCAACTCGGAGGATAACCGCTCAATATCTGATTTGTCTTCGTCACTAACCTTATCACCCACTTCGGTTAACATCTTTTCAATTGAATGAACTGCTTGTTCCGCCTGATTTTTTATTTCAACAAGTTCACGCCTTTGCTTATCGCCTTCGGCATTTTGCTCTGCTTCATTAATCATCCCTTCAATATCTTCATCTGAGAGACCACCAGACGCTTGGATTCTTATCTGCTGTTCTTTACCAGTGGCCTTATCCTTAGCTGACACATTAACAATTCCATTGGCGTCTATGTCAAAGGCTACTTCAATCTGTGGGACACCCCGAGGAGCAGATGGAAGACCAACTAAGTCAAATTGTCCCAGCACTTTATTATCTGCCGCCATTTCTCTCTCACCCTGAAACACACGAATTGTTACAGCCGTTTGATTGTCTTCTGCAGTTGAAAAAACCTGACTTTTCTTGGTTGGTATTGTTGTGTTTCTATCAATCAACCGAGTGAAAACACCGCCGAGCGTCTCTATACCCAAAGATAAAGGGGTAACATCTAAGAGAAGTACGTCTTTAACGTCTCCTTGCAATACTCCGGCTTGTATACCTGCACCCAAAGCTACTACCTCATCAGGATTGACCCCCCGATGCGGCTCCCGGCCGAAAAAGGAATTTACTGTTTCAATAATTTTTGGCATTCTAGTCATACCACCAACCATTATTACTTCGTCAACCTCACCTGCACTTAACCCAGCATCCTTCAATGCTGCGCGACAAGGACCCACTGTCCTGTCCACAAGGTCTTGAACCAGAGCTTCAAGTTTTGCCCTAGTTAATTTTATATTCAAATGCTTTGGGCCGGCCTGGTCAGCGGTTACAAACGGCAGGTTTACCTCGGTTTGCACTGAACTGGATAACTCCATTTTAGCTTTTTCTGCAGCCTCCTTTAAACGTTGCAAAGCAAGCTTATCGGCACGCAAATCTATACCGTTGTCTTTTTTGAATTCGTCTGCAAGGTAATCAATAACCCGATGATCAAAATCTTCGCCTCCTAGAAAAGTGTCCCCGTTTGTTGACTTTACTTCAAATACACCATCGCCGATCTCGAGAATAGAGACATCAAATGTACCACCACCAAGGTCATAAACCGCAATTGTTCCGTTGTTTTTTTTATCAAAACCGTAGGCTAATGCGGCAGCCGTCGGTTCATTTATGATCCGCAGTATTTCCAGTCCAGCTATTTTACCTGCATCTTTTGTCGCTTGGCGCTGAGCATCGTTAAAGTATGCAGGGACAGTCAAGACTGCTTGCTCAACAGTGCTGCCTAAAAATGCCTCCGCATCTTCTTTTAATTTTCTCAATGTAAATGATGAGATTTGGC
>ENA-UOXV01007102-UOXV01007102.1-marine-metagenome-genome-assembly--contig:-NODE-7102-length-11464-cov-6.920852_pt1 | contig 11464 bp, 11 predicted proteins | sample MGYA00238165_ERZ766961 | MGnify/ENA primary metagenome ERZ766961 (study PRJEB28924, sample SAMN03173240) | marine metagenome | biome: Marine; feature: Water; material: Subsurface seawater | place: North... | reverse complement strand
TGGGAATTAGCATTCCTTTAAGTATTGGAGGGACAGTTCCATGGGATGAAGTATATCCGGAAATAATCCTTAGTAGCAATATGCTTTCAGAAATGCTTTCCCAAGTATATCTAACAAAAAAATATGGTAATAAATCATTAAAATATATTCTTATTAAAGAAAATAATCTTTCTAATTATCCTACAAATGAACAAGAAAACAGAGCAATTATTGAGCTTAAGAAAATGGTAAAAATTTCAAAAGAACGACTTTCACCAATAGTTACAATTATGGTTGAAGCTTTTGAACCAATTTTTGCATCAGAATTATCAAAAAACCTGATTAAAAAATCAAGCAAAATTCAAAGTCAATTAAAAACAAACCGTGTTAAAGAAAAACGGTTATTTATTGAGGAGCGTTTAATTACTGTTTCCAGTGAATTAAAACTAATGGAAAAAGGTTTGCGGAAATTTAGAGAATTTAATAGAAACCTCTCATCTTCGCCATCACTTGAAATGCAGGTTCAAGAAATGGGTAGAGAGATTGATTTACATCAAAGTCTTTATGTCACTTTAAAAACACAATATGAAAAAGCAAAGATAGATGAAGTAGAGCGTAATGATATGGTCCAGCAAATAGATGGACCAAGTATACCAACAAAACTAACTAGACCTCTAAGAATGCTCAACATATTACTTTCAATATTTTTTGGAATATTTATTTCAATATTCACTGTTTATTTTAAGGAAAACTATTTTCATAGTAGCTTTAGATAATTGCAAGATAGTTATCATAAAAAGATCTATTACAAACAAATGCTTTTAGGTATAATAATATGATATCTAAAAATATTTTATTAAAAGATATCCTCTCTTATACAATTTCAAAAATTTTCCCTGGATTAGCTGGTCTATTATCTGTTGTTTTATTCTTTAAAATTGCTGGAGCAGATAATTATGGAAAATACAGCTTATATCTTGCTCAATGTAATTTAATTGCGGCAGTTGCATTTGGATGGTTAAATCAGGCAAACTTAAGATATTATACTTTAGATTTTGATAGTCCAGAATATTTATTAAGCCAGAAGAAATCATTGATTTACTCTTGTTTAGTTTCATTTATATTTTTACTTATTCTAGCCTCTATTCAAAAACTTTCAATGAATATTTGGTTAATTTCATATGTAACTATTTTTTCAATTGGTGGTTTTAATTATTTAAAAACACAATATCAGATAAAATTAGTTCCAAAAAAAATTATTCAAATAACTTTTTTTAACTCGGTACTTTCCCTATTAATTCCAATTGGATTATTATTTTTTGAAAAAAATGAAAGAATGATATTGATTGGTATTGGAATATCTAACTTAATTGTTATTCTATTCTCAAAAAGAGCAGTAATCTTTAATCAACCTTTTGCTCATTTAATTATCAAAACAAAAAATGGTAACAAGCTATTAAAAAAATGGTTTAAATATGGTAGTAGCTTATCAATATGGTTTGCTTTAGGCCTCGCATTACCCTTTTTTGATAGATTATTTATTAATAAATATTTGTCAACTATTGAACTTGGTGTTTATGCTGGTTCTCAAGAACTGCTTACAAAGATATTTTCACTAATTATATTTCCTCTTACTTTAGCACTTCACCCAAGAATTATAAATTATTGGAATGATCTAAAAGTAATTGAAGCTATTAAGTTGATTAAATGGGGGTTTAAAATAATAAGTTTGATTGGACTAACTCTATTTATATTTTTTTGGCACTTTGAAGAGTTCTTTTTTCAAATAATAATTAAGTTAATCCCTGAATTTAAAGTTGAGTACAAGCCTATTATTTTCCCGTTATTAGTCTCTGGTCTTACATGGCAATTATCATTTATTAGTCACAAAATTCTTGAGCTGAAAGAAAAAACTAAAACTATGGTTTTATTGCTCAGTTTTTCTTTGGTTATAAATATTATCGGTAACATTTATTTTATTCCGTTGTTTGGAATAATTTCCACAGCATACATTTCTTTAATTTGTTCTTTATTTTATTGTTTATCAACAACTTTATATTCGATAAATACAATTATAAAATTAAAAGTATAAAGTTTATGGAAGCATTTCCAATACTAATTATTTCAATGACAGCATTTGTTACAAAAAAAATTGGAGGATCTTGGCTCTCTCCTGGGGCTTTTTTTTCAACTTGCTGGACATTTTTTTTATTATTCCCATTACTCCTTGCTCCAAATTATAATATTAATATATCTGGTTTATGGTATATAGTTATTTTTTCAATGTCTTGTTCATGTGGAGCACTATTAGCAAATAGAATATATAAATCAAAACAAATAATACTTTATTCTAAAACTAATAATTATGATTTACTTATCAAGCCTTTTTATTTTTTTATATTAATAAGTTTTTTAGGATTATTTCTTTTATCGAATTATGTATTAAATAAGTATAACTATCAATATTATAATACAAATTATTTATCAATCCCAAATTTGATTGCAATAGATAGATATAGTGGAAATAGTAATTATCCAACATTAATTAAATATAGTTTGTATTGTATATATCCAGCAAATTTACTGGGAGGCTTAATATTAAGTTTTAAGAATTTATCATTTAAGATAAAAGCAATTACATTTTCCCCATTATTTGCTGCATTACTTTTAGGTATCATTGAAGGTGCAAGGTCGAGTATTTTATTAGGCTTAATTTTATTTTTTTCTGCTTGGCTTAGTTCTCAAACAATAGATGAAAATTATAAAAAGACTAACCATATTTTTAAAGTGATTGTTGGGGGTATATTTTTTACTATTGGATTTACTTTATTATTTATTGTAATTCAATGGTTGAGACAAGGTATGGACAAGATTGTTTTTGAATTAATATTTGATAGAGTTCAAGCATATTTTTTTGGCTATTTAGCAGCTTTTACTCAATGGTTTGTAAATATTGAAGGTAATAGTTTTAGTGGTGGACTTAATACATTTGCAGGTCCATTCAACCTAATTGGAATTATTGAAAGACCCTTAGGGTTTTATGAACCAATAAGTATATCATCTGGAATTAGTACCAATATTTTTACTGCATTTAGAGGAATTGTTAATGATTTTTCAATATCAGGTTCTATAATTATAGTTTTTATTTTAGGATTTATTTTTCAAGTTTTTTTTGAAAATATTAATTCTAAAAAAATTATTTCGACATTGCCCTTATCAATGTTTTATGCTTTCACATTATATTCACCATTAATTAGTATATTTCATTATAATAGTATTATGTTTTCATGGCTAATTGTTTTTTTAGTCATTAGGGATAAACAAAATTAAAATTACAATAATCACAGTTAATTTTGGTGATATTTCACCAACAGAAAATCTAGTTAAATCTTTAACAGAATTTAATGATTATGATAATATTTCTCTTTGCATAGCCGATAATAAAAGTACGTCTAAATCTTTTGAATTACTTAATAAGCTAAAAATGACCTCTAAAATTAAAATTACTATATTCCCTAATAAAAAAAATCTTTTTTACTGGCCTGCTGCAAAAAAAATAGTTTCAATAATAAGAGAATCTTCAAAAAAGTTTCCAGATTGGATTCTAATTTGTAATAATGATATAACTTTTTCCGATAAATTTTTTTTTAAATACTTAAAATCTATTAATTCTAAGAGATATCCAATAATTGGTCCTGATATTTTAAATGATGTAGGTAATCATTTAAATCCATTTATGCTCAAACCTTTAAATATTATCCAGAAAATATATTGGAAATTTTATTTTTCATCTTATATAATTTCAAAAATTTTATTAATAATAAAAAAAACAATGAAATCAATTTTAATAAAAAATAAAAAAATAAAAAGTCAAAAAAAACAAATAGTTTATTCAGTTCATGGCTCAGGAATACTTTTTTCATCTCATTTTTTTAATTCAGGTGGTTGGTTAGATGGAAATTTTGATCTTTATGGGGAAGAGCTTTCAGTCTCTGAAATAGCAAAAAAAGTTTCTACTCCAATTACATATTTTCCTGATTTAAAGATTAATCATCATGAACATTCAATTACAAAATTAATAAACAAAAAATTATTATATGAAAAATCACGCCAATCTTATTTTTATATAGAAGCTAAATATTTTAAAAAATGAAAATATTATATATTCATCAATATTTTAATACTCCATTGATGCCTGGTTCAACAAGATCTTTTGAATTTGCTAAGAGATTAGTTGATCGAGGAGATACAGTTTATATGGTTACATCTAATTGGCAAGGGAAGTCAAATAAATCTTTTACTAATGAATCTGGCATCAAAGTTTTTTGGGCTCCTTTAAGATATTCGAATAAAATGAACTTTATGTCTAGATTAATGATTTTTTTCCAATTTCTTTGGTATGTTTTATTAATAGGTAATAAACTTAAATATGATTTAATTATTGCCAGCAGCACTCCTTTAACAGTAGTATTACCAGCTCTTTATTTAAAAAAGAAAAAAATGGTAAAATTAGTTCTTGAGTTAAGGGATCTTTGGCCTCAGTTACCAATAGCAATTGGAGCAATTAAATCTTCATTTTTAATAAAACTTTCTAGAATGCTCGAGAAAAAAGCTTATTTAAATTCTGACCATGTTGTAGTTCTTTCAAAAGGAATGGCGAACGAATTAAAAGGAAAAATTTCTAAAAAAAAATTATCAGTTGTAACTAATTTATGTGATACCAATAGTTTTTATATTTCACCAAAAAAAGGCTACGAATTCCGTAAAAAAATAGCTCTTGATAAAAACTCGCCACTAATTATTTACGCAGGATCTTTTGGAAAAATTAATGGTGTTTCCTATCTAGTTGATATAGCGAAAGAAATGAAACAAATTAATAAAAATATCAAATTTTTATTAAGTGGAGATGGATATGAAAAAATAAAAATAATTAATAAAGCTAAAAATTATAGTCTTTTAGATAAGACTTTCTTTATTAGAGACTATCTACCTAAAAATGAAATGCCAAGTCTTCTATCTGCAGCAACTATAACAACTTCTTTTTTTATTGATCTTCCTGAAATGGAAAATAACTCAGCAAATAAGTTTTTTGATGGACTTGCAGCTGGTAAACCAATAATGATTAATTACCAAGGTTGGCAAGCGGACTTATTAAAAAAAACAAATGCAGGGTTTATTATTCCTAAGAATGATCCATTAAAAGCAGCAGAAATAATTAATGATAAAATAAAAAATAGTAAAAATTTAGAAGCTATGGGTAAAGAAGCATATAAACTTTCTTTAAAATTTGATATCAAATTAAACTTTAATAAACTAAAAAAAATTTTAGATGATATTTTATTATCTAATGAAATAGGATTGAAATGAATTACAAAGAAGAATGCCCAGTATGCACAAGAAAAGAAGAATTAGTTCTGTTTGATTGGCGTGACTATAACATAATTCATTGTAATAATTGTTTATTAGACTATTGCAGCAAAATGGATATAAAGGAAGCCGGTGGTAATTCATCTCCAGTGCATATTGAAGGAATTGAAATGATGGCTAAGTCACTTTATATAACTAGTGATTTAGCCATCCAATATGCATCAAAGAGAGCTGCTATTTTTACATCTTTATTAAATCGTAAATGTAAAAACATTCTTGAAATTGGATGTGGCCCTGGTGTTTTTTATAATGCATTCAAAAAAAAATCAATTGAATGGACTGGAATAGATATTAATCCATATTGGAAAAAATTTGGTGAAAAAAATAAAATTCCTATATCGAATAAATCATTAAATAGTTTAAGTCAAAAATATGATGTGATTATAGCTTATCAAGTAATTGAACATGTGGAAAACCCATTATTATTTATTAAAGAAATAGTTTCAAAACTTAAACCGGGTGGAATAGTGCAATTAGAACTCCCAAATCAAAATTCATTAAGTTCAAAAATAAGGAAGCTATCACCTAAGATTTCTTATGATTATGGTTTTATTCAACCACCAATGCATTTACGCGCATATCAAACAAAAACTATTAAATATTTATTTGATATGGTAAACTTAAAAACAAAAAACCTTTTTGCATGTAGCAACACTGATAAGCTATGGGGTCAAGTTAGAAAATATAGTTTATCACAAAAGTTATTTTATTCTTCTTCTGGAAAAATTGGATTGGGAAGTTTAATTATTGCTATAGGACAAAAGGTTAATAAATGAAAAGGTTAACAGATGTTCTTTTTAGCATATTGGGAATAATTATTTTAATGCCATTACTATTAATAACTGTAATTATTAGTAGTCTTGCTCAAGGCTTCCCTATTTTATTTTTAGATTCTAGATTAGGAATGAACGGAAGATCTTTTACTTTAATTAAATTTCGAACTATGAAAAATGGACTTTCAAAAAATGCAGAGCATGATATTACAAGAATAACAAAATGGGGACGTTTTTTAAGGCAATCTAGTATAGATGAATTACCTGTTTTAATTAATGTTATTAAAGGTGATATGAGTTTAGTTGGTCCTCGTCCATTGCCTGAAAAATATTTAAATAGATTTAATAAAATTCAAAAAAAACGTTTAGAAATAAAGCCTGGCATAACTGGTTTAGCTCAAATAAAAGGGAGAAACTATTTATCATGGGAAAAAAGGTTTTTTTATGATATTGAGTATATTGAAAAAAAGTCTCTGATGTTAGATATAAAAATAATTTTCAGTACAGTAATCATAGTAATTAAAGGAATAGGAGTTAGAGCAAAAGATCAAGAAATTATGCCAGAGTTTATGGGTGAAAAAAATAAAAAATCAAATTGAAGATTTTAATGAAAAAAATAATAATTATTGGTGCGGGTGAATTTGGGTCACTTATCTCAAATTTATTATCATATAATAATGAGATTGAAATAGCTGCTTATGGTGACGATAATGATTCAAAAGCAGGAAATTATATTGATGGAATACCAATTTTCAATCAAAATAATTTACTAAAATTTGCAAAGGCTAAATCAATAAATACTGCAATCACTGCTATTGGAAATAATTTTATTAGAAGTGATAAATATAATTTTTTTAAAAATGAAGGGTTTAAGATGATTTCAATAGTTCATCCCCAAGCTTTAATTGATACAAATGTTAATTTTGGAGATAATGTAATTATTGAAATGGGCGCAGCGATTCATACTCACAGTACTATTGGTAACAATGTTTTTTTAGGTGGCGATGCCTTGATAGGTCATCATAATAGAATTGGCAATCATGTTCTTGTTGGAGGGAATGTTTCTTTTGGAGGTTCAGTTGTAGTTGAAGATTATGTTTCTATAGGAGTTGGCGCTTCAATTAAACCAGGGGTCAAATTGGGCGAAGGTTCAGTTATTGGCGTTGGTGCAGCAGTTGTAAAAAATGTTGATCCTGGTTCAACAGTAGTAGGTGTTCCTGCTAGACCAATAAAAAAATAATTAAATCAAAAAAAATGATTAAAAAAATAACTTCTAATGAATTCCGTCATAAAATAAAAAATGTAAAGACCATTGCTGTAACTGGATTTAGATGGTCAGGGACACCTCAATTATTATTAAGATTAATTAGAAAAGAATTTGACAAATCTGGTCTACCAAATAATCTAACTATAATGTTTACAAGCTCTGCTACTGATCCTGGTTTGGACCATTTAGCAAATCCTGACCTTCTTAAATGTTCTTATGGTAGTTACTATGGTTCAATCCCCAAAATAAGAAAATTAGTACAAGAAAATAAAATAGAAGGTTATTCTCTCCCTCAAGGTCAGCTTTCATTATTATTTAGAGAAATTGGACGTGGAAGTCCTGGCCTAATATCAACGGTTGGAAAACATACTTATGTTGATCCAAAGAATGGAGGAGGCAAATTAAATAAGAAAACTACAAATGATGTAATAGATAATTTAAATATAGATGGTAAAGATTATTTATTTTATAAATCACAAAAAGTTGATGCTGCTATTATAAGAGGATCGATTGCAGATAAAGATGGAAATATTTCCATGGAAAATGAACCTGTTAAGACTGAATTTCTTTCTATGGCGCAAGCTGCTAGATCATCTGGTGGAAAAATTTATATTCAAGTTTCAGAAGTAAGTAATGTAAAAATTCCTCCTGAAAAGATAGATCTCCCTTCACATTTAGTTGATAGTTTTATTGTTACAAATGATTTAGAAAAAGATCATAGACATACTAATAAATATGTCAATCATAAGGGTTTATTATCAAATAAAAATAATAATATAGAAATACAAAAGAATAATGATCCACTATATAAAGTATTAATTGGCAAAAGGGCTCTAAAAGAATTAAATCCCAATGGAAACGTTATTCTAGGTCAAGGAGTACCAGAAATTGTTGGTGTATACGCTCGAGAAAATAACCAAAAATATAAAAATATGATGACATTTATGGAGTCAGGTGTAATAGGAGGAATCCCAGAAAGAAGACCCGACTTTGGTGTTGCCTTTAATCCAAGTTCATTTCTTACACAAGATAATCAATTTGTAGGCTTTAATGGTGGACATATGGATTTAGCAATTTTAAGTTTTGTTCAATTTGATCAATCAGGTAATATTAATGTTAGTATTCTTGGACAAGAATATTTTGGTTGTGGAGGATACATTGATATTTGTCATGGTGTGAAAAAAATCATTTTTGTTGGTTCATTTACAGCAAAAGGATTAGAGGTTTCTAAAGTCAAAAATAAAATCAAAATTAAAAAAGAAGGTTTAATCCAAAAAGCTGTAAATAAAGTTGATCAGATAACATTCTCTCCAAAAATACAAGAACAAAATAATCAAGAAATATTGATTATTACAGAAAGATGTGTTTTTGAAATAAAAAATAACATGGTTCATTTAATTGAATTAACGCCAGGTATTGATATTGAAAATGATATTATTAAGCAAATGTCCTTTGAACCAGTAATCTCTAATTCATTATTATGAAGCTAAATAGAAATAAAAAAATTTATTTATCTCCACCTCATATGAATGGTGAAGAAAATATTTATATTGAAGATGCAATTAATTCAAATTGGGTTGCTCCTTTAGGACCGCATGTTGATGCATTTGAAAAAGAATTAGCAAACTATGTAGGTGTTAAGTATGCAGCTGCATTGTCATCTGGAACTGCAGCATTACATTTAGCACTTAAAACTTTAGGTGTAAATCGAGCAGATTATGTTTTTTGTTCTGATTTAACATTCGTTGCTAGCGCTAATGCAATATGTTATGTAGGAGCGATCCCAATTTTTATTGATTCTGAAGAATCTTCATGGAATATGTGCCCTAAATCTCTGGATCTTGCTTTTAATAAATATTTGCCAAAAGCAGTATTAGTGACTGATTTATATGGACAAAGTGCAAATTATAACGCCATTCAAAATATTTGTGATAAATATGATGTTCCTATCATTGAAGATGCTGCTGAAAGCTTAGGTGCAAATTATAACCAACAAAAATGTGGTTCTTTTGGTGACATGGCTATTATATCATTTAATGGAAATAAAATAATAACAAACTCTGGTGGTGGAATGTTATTATCAGATAATAAAAACTTTATTGATGAAGCCAAAAAATTATCAACTCAATCTAGAGAAAAAGCAATTCATTACGAGCATACTCAAATTGGTTATAATTATCGTATGAGTAATGTTTTAGCAGCTTTAGGAAGAGCTCAATTTAAAACTTTAGATTCTTACATTGAAAAAAGAAGATGGATATTTAATTACTATTATGATCGTTTGACAGATATAGAAGGAATTGAGTTTATGCCTAGTATCAAAAATGGGGAATCAACTCATTGGTTATCTGTAATATTATTAGAGAATTGCAGTCATGAAAATATTGAGAAAATAATAAAGGTTTTTTCTAAAAATAATATTGAAATAAGACCAATTTGGAAACCTATGCACCTTCAGCCAGTTTTTGATGGATTTGACTTTTTTCATATAAATAAAAAACCACTTTCAAAATATTTATTTAAACATGGCCTTTGTCTTCCTTCAGGGTCGAATCTTTCAAAAACTGATTTAGATAGAATTATTAATTTATTAAGAAATCAAACTTTAATAGATTGATTAAAAGTTTGACAAAAATAACATGAAATTAATTTTTTCAAAAATAGAAACAGATAGATTATTACATATTATTTATAAAGTTGAAGATTTTAAAAATATAATTAATGGTCACAGAAAAGATGTAATTAATGAGAAAGAATTTTTACAATTATCAGCCTTAAAAATGAAAGAAGGCCAAACTTTTCGTCCGCATGAACATATTTGGAAAAAAGGAGAAGATAAAGTTATAGCCCAAGAATCTTGGGTTGTTATTAAAGGTAAAGTAAAATGTAGTTTTTTTGATTTAGATAAGAATTTATTATCTGAGCCTATTTTAAATGTTGGTGATTGTAGTGTTACTTTAGCTGGTGGTCATACTTATTCAATTCTAGAGGACGATACTTTAGTTTATGAGTATAAGACGGGTCCTTATAAAGGTCAAGATGAAGACAAGGTTTTTATTGATGAAGTTTAATATAGGTTGTGGTCACAGAAATTTTGGTAATGACTGGATTCATGTTGATGGTGGAAACTATGATCATCTAAATTCGAACGATATTTTTATTTCAACTTATAAGGATAATATTGCTGATTTGATTTATGCATCTCACTTTATTGAATATTTTAACCGCGATGAAGTTTTGCCTTTGCTCCGAAGGTGGAGGCAGGTGTTGAAACCAAATGGAGTGCTAAGGTTAGCAGTGCCTAACTTTGAAATATTTGCAAAGCTTTACATTAATAGTGAATATTCTCTAGAAAGTTTTTTAGGACCATTATATGGTAAAATGATTATGTCAGAGGAAATAATTTATCATAAAACAACATATGATTTTACTAGTTTAGAACAGTTGCTTAAAATTATTGGAATGAAAAAAATAAGAAAATATAATTGGCGTCAAACTGAACACGCAAATTTTGATGATCATTCTCAAGCATACTTGCCACATATGGATAAAAAGGATGGAGTATTAATGAGCTTAAATGTTGAATGTATAAAATGAGTTTCAAAGTAATTAAAAAATTTGAAGAAGAAATTGCCAATTTTTTTGGATCACCTTATGCTGTTGCTGTTGATTGCTGCACTCATTCAATTGAATTATGTTTGAGATATAATAAGGTAAAAAAAATCACAATACCTAAACGAACATACCTTTCGGTAGCCTTCTTAGGAAAAAAATTAAATATCGATTGGGATTGGAAAGATGAAGAATGGATTGATTATTATTACTTGGGAGGAACAAATATTATTGATGCAGCAGTGTTATGGAAATCAAAAAGCTATATACCTAATACGTTTATGTGTTTAAGCTTTCAGTTTCAAAAACACTTAAGTCTTGGAAGAGGAGGTATGATACTGACAGACGATAATAATGCTAGAAGTGCACTTAAGCGAATGTCATATGATGGAAGGAATCCAGAGAT
>ENA-UOXV01007101-UOXV01007101.1-marine-metagenome-genome-assembly--contig:-NODE-7101-length-11465-cov-4.847152_pt1 | contig 11465 bp, 8 predicted proteins | sample MGYA00238165_ERZ766961 | MGnify/ENA primary metagenome ERZ766961 (study PRJEB28924, sample SAMN03173240) | marine metagenome | biome: Marine; feature: Water; material: Subsurface seawater | place: North... | reverse complement strand
GATCCAGTGGAGTTCCCAGGGTATTTCGTTACTCTCATGTTGATAGAGACCTATGGGAGTGGGCAAATGCGCGTGCGATGTATAGTTTTGGTATCCGATCGAGCGATACAGTTTTTCTCGCTAGTGGCTATGGTCCTCATGTTTTTGCTTGGGGAGTTCAATACGCACTGCAACGAATGAAAGTCTCATGCATTCCTGGGGGTGGAATGTCCACTGAAATGAGGGCAAATATTATTAATAGGTTTAACCCTACAGTTTTGTGTTGCACTCCTTCCTATGCTCTTCATTTAGGTCGCACAATGGAGGAAATGGGAATGGTGCCATCAAAGAGTGCAATTCGAATGATTTTCGTGGGAGGGGAACCTGCTGCAGGTATTATAAATACTCGAAATCGACTTAAAACTTTATGGGGAGCTGAAGTGAGAGAGTTCTATGGTTGCACAGAGGTCTCACCGCATTGTGGGGGCTACTCATGCTCTCATTCTGAAGTTTCCGATGATATTGTTGCGACACATTTGATGGAAGATCACCAAATCTGGGAGCTTGTGGATCCAGAAACTCTAACCAGTGTAGAGGAAGGTGAAAAAGGCATTACGGTTTGCACTAGTCTCAATTCAGAGAGTTCTCCACAATTACGTTTTAATATTGGTGATTATACAACTTTTTCTTATGATAAATGCGGTTGTGGTAGGACACACGTTAGGGCAATGGGTTCTTTTGCGGGAAGGGCAGACGATCTCATAAATTTGAGGGGCATCAAAATGTATCCTACTCAGTTGGAGCAAGCTATCCGAGCAATACCTGGCGTTGGTGATGAGTATGAAATACTCATTGAAAAAAATGCATCTGGCTTGGATATTATGACCGCTCGTGTTGAGCATATGAATGATATTACTGCTCAAGTGGTTAGTGAGATTAAAACACGGTGCGAGGTAACAATTAATGCGGAAGTGCTGAAACCAGGTACCTTGCCAAAAACTGAATTTAAAGCAAAACGAATAAGAGACGAAAGATAGATTATAACAAATATTAGGTTGTTGAGTTAATAGGAAGTGGTTTGTGAATTTCATTGGATCCAATCAATTTATTAAAGAGAAATATTTTAAATATTTTATCTTAGTCTTTTTATGCTTGTTTTTACCGATGCATGTTTACACTGATAATTTTAAATCGTCTGAGGATATGATAACTGGGAAACCAAGAGTAACAGATGGTGATAGTTTACGAATTGGTAAGACGAGAATACGTCTTCATGGAATAGACGCGCCAGAGCGGATGCAGACATGTGGGTTACAAGAGACAAAATGGCGTTGTGGCTGGGAGTCTACTAATGCTCTAGCTAATCTTATTACTAATCATTGGGTAACTTGCTTTACCAAGGATATTGATCGTTATGGACGAGTAGTTGCTGTATGCAGAGTTGGTTCCGTTAATATTAATTTATATATGGTTCAGAATGGTTGGGCTTTGGCTTATCGCAGGTATTCATCAGATTATATTGAAGCTGAGAAAATTGCGCAAAAACAGAAAAAAGGTATTTGGCGGAGCCAATTTACTGCCCCATGGGAGTGGCGAAAAAAGAAAAAAAACATCAATTGAAGCATCAATAAATTGCGGAAAAGCTTTTTTGAGTATAGACTAGAAAGCTTATATTTCTTAGTTTGTTCTGATAATTTAAAGTCTAATAAATTCTAATTTTTTGGAGATTTTTCTTATGAGCAAAATACGGCCACGAGCAGCTCTAATCACAGGTGGATCAACCGGTATTGGATTAAGTATAGCACGTGTGCTTGCAAAAGAGGGTTTAAATATCACCATAACTAGTCGCGATATGAATAAACTAACAAATGTCGTTAAGCATAAAGATTTTAAAAATATTACCGTTATTCCAATGGAGCTAGAATTACTTTCAAAGGAAAGTATTAATGAAGTTATACAAAAAAGTATTGATAAATTTGGAGGGCTTGATGTGCTGGTTAATAATGCAGCTACGCCGCTCATAAAACCTGCAATCAATGTTAGTTGGGATGATTGGGATATTGTTGTGAATTCAAATCTTAAAGGTTCTTATTTTATGTCTACACTTTTTGCAGATCATTGCATTACTAAGAAAAAGAACGGTTCCATAATTAACATCTCATCAACTCATGGTTTGGTAGGTCTCGCTGGAAGAACGGTATATGGAATATCTAAAGGTGGAATGATCCAAATGACCAGGATGCTGGCGATTGAATGGGCTAAAGATAATATTCGCGTTAATACCATTTCTCCAGCAACTGTAATGACAGAATCAAGACAAAAGTCTCTGGATCATTCGGCTCGGAAAAATATGTTAAATCGGATTCCACTTGGACAGTTTCCTGAAGACGTAGACGTAGCAGATGCAGCTTTATTTTTAGTTAATTCAAAAAATATAACTGGTCAAAACATTGCCGTTGATGGTGGTTTGACAGCAATTTGAATATAATAATCCGGTCGGATTATTTTTGAGACCTTAATTGGGGAGAGACTGGTTAAATGTTTAATATGAACCTTACTTCTGAACAGCTCGAATTTAGGAGCATGCTTAGAGAATTTGTTAATGAAAAAGTTAAAATACCAGCTTTGAATTCAGATCGTTTGCAAAGCTTTCATAAACCTATCTTAAATCAGCTTTTAACTGAAATCTCAGAATTGGGTTTGCGTAGTTTATCAATTCCAGAAGAATTGGGAGGAGTTGGTGGTGATCTTCTCACGTCATGCGTTGTTCTGGAAGAAATATCAGTTGGTGATGCGGATTTAGCGATAACTATTGGTGAAACTAGTTTGCTAGCGGGTTTATTTTTTGAAAAGTTGGCATCAGATAATCAAAAAGGTAAATATTTGAAACGTTTTCTTGAGGATTCACAATTCCATTTGTGTTTTGCAGGCTCAGATACCAATGCTTCTGATGGTTGGCATTATCCCAAAGGTAAAAATCAAGAAATGGATATTACCCTGAGAGCTGAAACGGTTTCTAATGAGATTGTTATTAATGGCTCGGTAGATTTTATTATAAACGGACCTATTTCTGATTTGATTATCGCTCCTGTTAAGTTAGACCAAGACTATAAATTATTTATTATTGAAAAGTATAATAGTGGTATTAAATGTGGAAATGAAATATCTAACATTAATCCAACAGAAACAATCTGGCATCATGGAATTTGCTCATCGTTAGAGTTTTCTGATTGCCGTATATCTAGAGATGATATGCTGAATACGTTCGATGGTAACATTGAATTTTTTAAAAGGAAATTAGTACAAAAGGCAGCAATTAATTTAGGTGTAGGCAGAGCTGCTTTTGAAGCAGCAATTGAATATACCAAAATTCGTTATCAAGGTGGGTCAAATATAATTGAGCATCAAGCTATAGGTAAAATGATTGCCGATATGGCAATAAAAATTGAGCACGCGAGGGCAATGTTATGGAAAACAGCTTGGGCTATAGACAATCAGAATACTATTAGTGATTTTAGCATGAATAATTTACCATTAGAAATTATCACTAGTAGTTTTACTGCAGAAGCAATGCAGGAGGTGGCGCACCTCTCAGCCGAGTGCTTCGGGGCTATGGGCGTTATGAGAGATATGCCGCTTCAAAAATATCTTGAAGATTCATTAATTTTTTTAAATTCGGACACACAAAATTTAAGTACAAAACTTCGTATTGCGGAAGCAGTGGCAGACTTAGATTAGCAAAAGGGGGCTTATGATGGATTTTTCTTTAAATGATGAACAGTTAAGCTGGCAAAATAAAGCCCGTAATTTTTCTGACAGCAAGATTAAACCAATTTCAGTTCCTCGTGATCAAATCGAAGGGGGTTTTGATCCCTTTGACTGGTCTGTAATAGAAGAGGGTTCGAAGCTCGGATTTCGTACTTTAGCTGTACCAAAAGAATGGGGCGGGCCGGGCACAGGTTTTGTAACTCAAGCATTAGTAATGATGGAACTGGCTCGCGGAGACAGTGCTATTTGCAAAGCCTTTAGTCAGAATTGGAAATGGAGTCATTTGATTGTTAACGCCTGCAATGAAGACCAGAAGAAGCGGTTTCTTGCTCCATTTATTGAGGATCATCGTTATATGCTCGGTAGGGGAATTACAGAGCCAAATGCTGGATGTGATAACAGGTTGCCACCAAAGAGTGATCCGAAAGCTGGATACAGACTGAAAGCCGAGAGAGATGGCGATGATTGGATTCTAAATGGTGAAAAAACATTTATAGCTAATGGCAGTGTTGGTTCATTATTTTTCATTGACGCACGGACAGATCCAAATGTTGATATAATCCATGGAGGAACATTATTTTTAGTTCCGAAGGATACCCCAGGGTTTAGAATAGGCAAGATATTCAATAAGGCAGGCTGGCGTTTTTATCAAAACGCTGAGCTTATATTTGAGGACGCCCGCGTTCCTAACGACAATGTAATCGGACAGGTCGGGACAGGTTCGGTGAAAGCGGCGGGGGGTGACACAACTGGTGGAGATTTGTTTGGTGATCTTGAACTAGCGGCTAACGCGGTTGGTGTCTGTGACGATGCAAATGACGTTGCGATGAGTTATGCTTCTAATAAAATGCAGGGTGGCAAAAAACTTGTCGAACATCAACTCGTTCAGTTGGCTATTGCCGAGATGAATATGTTGACGGAGGCGCTTAGATCATTTGTTCTGAGGGTTGCTTGGGAACACGATCAGGGCAGTCGATCAGCTAATGGCGTACTGATGGTGAATTACTCAACTGATGTGGTTTTGAAAGTAACAAGACTGAACATGGATATACATGGTGCGTTAGGTTGTCGAAGTAATCCCCGCGTAGATAAGCTCGTTAGAGATGCTATGATATGGTGTCACCTTGCTGGAGATTCAAATTTAAGATTAAAAGCATTTAGTAAATTGAATTAAAATTGATTTAATAGGTCTAAAAATGAAAATTGGGATATTAATGGGCGACGATATTGGCTACGAGGTCGTTCCAGAAGCCGTAAAAGTATTATCTGCAGCAGCTAAAATTGCAAAATGTGAAGTAGAATGGTCAAATTTTCCAATAGGAAAAGAGGGGCACAATTTGCATGGAAATACTACACCAGAGGTAACCGTTGATGGACTTAAAGCGATGGATGGTTGGATAATGGGACCAATCGGGCATCAAGCATATCCTCGCAATGATCCAACTTGGATAATGCCACCAATTCGAAAAATTTTTGATCTTTTTGCAAGTATAAAACCAGTTAGATCATATAATAATATTAATTCTGTGCATAAAAAAGTTGATATTGTGTTCGTCCGAGAGGTCACGGAGGGAATGCAATCTTGGGATACAACTATTACTTCAGATTCGGGTGAATATAGACCAAATAGTGAGATTTCTATTGGCTCTCGTGTAATAACGCGGAAGGGTTCGAATAGAGTGGCACGCGAAGCTTTTAAAATAGCGCAAAAAAGAGACCGGAGAAAGGTTACTGCTGCTCATAAAGAGGCTGTATATCGTCTAACTTGTGGCATGTTTGCAGAAGAGTGCCGAAAAGTAGCTCTTGAATTTCCTGATGTCGAATTCGAAGAAATTCACATAGATACTATTGCTGCGCATCTAGTGATGAAGCCGCAGGATTTTGATGTGGTGGTAACAACTAATCAATTTGGAGATATCCTTACTGATTTAGGTGCCGGTTTAGTAGGGGGGCTTGGATTAGCTCCAGGTTTATGCGTTGGTGATACGCAGGCGATGTCTCAGGCCACTCATGGATCTGCACCCGATATCGCAGGACAAAATATAGCTAACCCTTTCGCCATGATAATGTCTGGAAAGATGTTGCTGGAATGGTTTGGTAGAGAGAACTCTGATCCAAATTTTCAAAAAGCCTCTGAGCTAATTGACTCTGCTGTAGAGATGGTTATTAACGATGCAAAACATACTACAATAGATATTGGTGGCAGCAGTTCCACCCAAATTATGGGCAATGCAATATACGAAATGTTAGAAAAAAACCTCTAAATATTTTTTTATTTATTCTGTTGATTTAAACTTTTGCCATGCCAGAGAGCCAATTAAAATCAGAGTTCCTGCGAGGTAAACTTGATAATCAAGATTAGTCTCCAGTTTAAAAATGAAAGCTATTAATTCTGCAACTGGCAATAACAAGCAAGCAGCTGAAACTCCTAATATTGCCTTTTCGATCGAAACAGCTTTTCGTATAATATATCCTTCTAGGCATCCAGCCCATGCGATAACACCAAGGACACATGCCACAGTTGTTATTACAATTTCTGTTACCGTACCGGTTAAAAGTAGAGGAGAATATACGAATAAAAATGGCATAACAAATATCATTGATGCTAACCTCAATGCTTCGAAACCTGTTTTTACAGGGTCTGCTTTGGAGATCGCACTTGCTGCATAAGCCGCTAATGCCACTGGAGGTGTGACAGCACTAACGACTGCTACCCAATAGCTGATCATATGGGCAGCCATTGTAGGAACTCCGAATTCTGTCAAAGCACCTACCGCAAAGATAGCTAAAATGACATAACTGGCTACGATCGGAAGTCCCATCCCTATTATGTATCCAGCGACAATAACCCAAAAAATTGTAAGTGGAAGTAATCCAAAGCTTAATTCTACCAAAAGTCCAGAGACTCTTCCTGGAAGATCACTTTGTGTTGCGCTTGATAATAAAATTCCTAAGACGCCGGCAATACTTCCGACTACAAGCATATTTTTTGCTCCAGCCTCAAGTGACAGCCAAATATTTTTAATAATTTCCTTAAACACAGCATAGAGTGATTGGGTGGCCCCCGAAGCATTAGGAGGCAGGTCCTCGTGATTTATTGTTGTTGGCATTTCAGCGTTTTTACCCGCAACTAAGACTTCAAATGTTTTAAGAAAAATAAATGTTATAATCGTCCAATAGAGTGCATCGCCTAGTGAAATACCAATAAAATCGTCTACAAACCAGATAAATGGTCCTCCAATTTGCTCGCCAAGAAAATAAACTAAGACACCTACAAGCAAAGAAAAGCCGATAACATGTTTTTCAACTGATGGTGTATAGGGCGTTCTTATTGAGAGAAGCAGATCACTTATTTTGAGCAGTATAATTAAGACAATTGTTTTAGCGGCAGCTAGAAAAGCTGAATCACCTATAACTAGAAAGAAAATCATTACAGGAATTGGTAAAAGAAGGTGTAACCGAGTTAGAACCGTATTCCATGGTGGAAGTTCCTCAGCCGGTACACCATGGAGCCCATTTCGAACAGCTCTGATATAAACTATTAGGCCAACTGATAAATAATAGAGAACCGCTGGGATAATTGCGATCTTTACCACATCAAGATAACTTGTCTCAGTTAATTCTGCTAACAGAAAAGCCCCAGCGCCCATTATTGGGGGCATATATGCTCCCCCAGTTGAAGCGGCGGCTTCAACCGCGCCAGCAAACTCTGGTTTGTAACCAACTCTTTTCATAAGGGGAATGGTAAAGGTTCCTGTTGTGACTACATTAGCAACCCCAGATCCAGAAATCATTCCAAAAAGACCACTGGATGATACAGCCGCAAGTCCAGGACCTCCCGTCCTTTTTCCTGTTAATCGGTAGGTCGCATCAATTATGAAAGCTCCAAGACCAGTTTTTTCGAGAAACGCGCCAAGTATTACAAATATAACTACGTAAGTTGCAAATACATCCATAATTAGGCCTGTAATACCATCAGTTGCCAACATTAGGAATTCCATAACTCTCTCAAAAGGAAAGCCAGGGTGCTCAAGTAGTCCAGGCATAATCTTTGCTACAGGTGCAAATGAATAAATGAAGAATAATGATCCTATAAGTGGAATAATTGGACCAACAACTCGCCTTGCAACATCAAAACTAACCGCAGCTAACATTCCAGAAAAAAACACAACCTGAGCAGGTACCGGTCCACCTATTCTAATGGTAAGTTCCTGAGCTGATAACATCCACCAAATTGTAACGGAGACAGCACCTATTAAGTAAAGCCAGTCTGATAATGATGGATTATTGCTTGGTTTTCTAATGAAAGCTTCATAAATATAGATGCAAACACCAACTAGGGCCCCTACAACGGCAACTATGGCGACGTCGTTGCCACTAAAGTCTCTCCAAAGTTCGATTGGTTTAAAAAATGTCCAATAAGCCCAGACCCCAAGTAAGGAAGTTATAGCGGTCGTGTCAACAAATGAGAAAATTTCATCGAGCCAAACAAAGTCTTCATTTACCTTACTCTTTCTGCCCATGTAAAGTAAGATCGATAGAACCATGGCACCAACCATAAAGGTACCTTTAAAAATCTCGGCTACTGGGGGGCCAAAAAAAGAAATATGAATAAAAAAATAAGAGAATAAAACGGAAACAATTGATAAAAGAATTTTTGTTGGACCAGTCAACGTTCTAGGAGCGGCCATCTCCTCACTTATAAGACCAACTTTCATTAAGACTTTGAGTGTGCCACCAGCCATATCAATGTTACCTCAAGTTACGCTTGAAAAATAGAAATCTTGCTAAAACTGAAATTTTAACAGGAAGAAATAAGGATTCTTCCTGTTAAAATATTTTGAGTTTTTAAAAGCTTAGAAACCTTTGACGATTTCTTGAGGAACGTTTACACCTCTTTCTTTCCAATACCTTGCTGCTGCTGGATGAATCAGCATTTTATGGGTTTGAAGCGCTGAAAAATCACCATTTAATGTTTTCCAGTAGCCAGCGGTACTCGCTAATTTTTTCAAATTTGTAGGATTCGCGGCTATTTTGATCATTTCATAAACTGCTTCATCGGACATCGTTTTATGAACATACCAAAAAACAGGATAAGAAAATGATAAAGCGGGCTCTTTCATTCCTCGAACATCTTTTTGCACAGGAATTGTTTTTGGAGAATAGAATTTAAATTTTGATGTAAGCTGCTTTTGCTCTGATGGTGACAAGCTAATATAACGGACTGGCTTACGAATTGATAATTCTGTAAGAGCTGGAATAGTGAATGGGGTTCCTGCAGAACAGAAAACATCTACTTGGCGATCACCTAAAGCTCGACCTGATGCCGCAAAACCTAAAAATTTAGGTTTGATTTGATCCATTAACCCTAAGCCTTTAAAAATATTCTCACAGTTAACGTTACTGCCAGAACCTTTACTTAACAGGTTTACCACTTTGCCTTTCATATCTGAGAATGTCTTAATCGGACTTCTATCAAGAACAGCAACGATTTGTGTTTGATTTCTTACATTAGCAACAACGCGGAAATCTCTGTTTTTACCATCTTTTTTAAACAATCCAACGCCATACCAAGATTGATAAGATTGGACTATATGACCCCAAGCTGTATCAACTGCACCGAGTCCCACACGTCTAACGTTGTCAACGGAACCGTTTGTTGGCTGATATTGAAATTTAAAATTCTTTCCTTTTAGCTCTTTATTGATGAGTTGGGTACCCGCGCTCACAGCAGGGTGCCAACCACCGCCAGAGGGTCCGCCACCAAATCGATATACATCTTTTGCTTGAGTTCCACCCGCAAGTATAATGCCAGTGCCTATTATTACTGTACTTAAAATTTTCATAAAAACCTCCTGAGTTGAGTGTGTTAATTAATAAGAAATCTATGTTTTCTCAACTTCAACATAAACTGTAGCAAGTATTATTTAGCAAGACTAGCGATTATTTATTAAAATAAAAATTTTTATTATAATATATAAATAAAGAATTTTAATTAATTTTTATATATACAGTAATTTAGACTTTTTTTATTGGTATGCCGCCATTCTTCACCAATGAATAGCGCCCATCGATTGAAGATGCTAATGGTCGCCTCTTATCATCCGAAAGTCCTATCCACATTCTTAGAAGGTGTCGTTTAAAGTCAGATTCCTCATAGTCTTCATATGCATCCCTTGCATGAAGGGTCACATGATTATTAACAAGCTGAATGTCACCATCTTCCATTCTCATTGAAACCCTTAATTCCTCCCGGTTTGAGATCTCTTGGACGACATCAAGGGCCTCACTTTGAATTTCAGTTAATGTGTATTCATCCCCAAATCTTGCGCAAGACTCACAATAGTTTCGACTTGTAAATCGAGATGATATATATCCATCTTTCTCGCTAAATAATGGTATTGAAAACCATGGATGTTCGCCCTTAGGTTCTTCGCCTCGCCAGTCCATATAAAATGGCTTGTACAATACATCTAGTAACTCTGGGCGTTCCTCATAAATTACGTTATGAACAGTCATAGAGCTTATCAGGTGACTTGTTCCGCCTGATTTCGCTTGATGCAGACAAAAAAGACCTAGAACGTCTACGGGTAATAAATCGCAATGAAAATCCATTCGTCTCGCTGTTTGATAATTTCGCGCTGTTGGATCAGCCTTATCACGGCCCTCGTCAATCACGTGCCCTAATAGATGCCCTCGCGCATTCTGCGAGACGGGCTGGCCAATATGTATGCCTATTCCCCAATATAGAATTTCACATTCTTCATCAGTATACTGATCTCTTGGTATTCCTCTAATAATTGAAAAACCGACGCCATGACGTACGTCTCCGATAACGTTATTTAGTTCCGATACAGCAATTGGAGCTGAAAAGTCTTCCTTTCCAAATGGGATGCTTAGATTTTTATCCAGAATGCTATTTAATGCTCTGTCCAAGTCCTCAATTGCTTCCTGACTTAATAAATGTATCCAATTATCACTATTTTGGATGTCAGGGCCTACCCAGACATTTGGTCCAGTTAATTTCGAGAAGTTACCGTCACTCATGCTTTTTTTCCTTCCTTAAAAGGTCCCCATTATAATTTATCTATAATTATTTTGTTTAATTACGGGAAATTACTGACCGCTTATTTTACAACTAAATATTTAAAAGTATACGTTTTTTAAAAAATATTTTTTTCATTCATAGCAAAATCGAGAAGAGAGAGGGGTACAAAACTTAAGATGCTTGCATGCCTGCTAGTCTCCAAACCTGATTGATGCCCATTCCTAATTACTTCCTGTTGGTACATTGGCTATAAGAAAATAGTTGTATCAACAAGTAAATTTTGTCAAGATAATCATAATGCGAAGGTTCCCACTAAAGTAATGAGAGAAACATCGAACAATTTTGATATTCGTTCTAGGTTGGCTTATCGTATACAGGTACTTTCCAATAAAATGACCACATGGTCGGCTAGTGCTTATTCGAAAGAATTGGATATTGGTGTTCAAGAGGCGCGAGTTTTGATTGTGCTCGCTAGATTGGGAGAAGTTTCGGCTAACGAGATTTGTGAATTCGGGAAGATGGATAAAGGAAACGTTAGTCGAGCAATAGATAGTCTAGTAAAGATGGAGAATGTAACAGAAAAGTTAAACCCCGCGGATAAAAGGAGTGTCAACCTAAAGATAACTCCTGGCGGAATGAAATTATATTACCGTATAAAAATATTGTCAGA
>ENA-UOXV01007099-UOXV01007099.1-marine-metagenome-genome-assembly--contig:-NODE-7099-length-11469-cov-5.721220_pt1 | contig 11469 bp, 17 predicted proteins | sample MGYA00238165_ERZ766961 | MGnify/ENA primary metagenome ERZ766961 (study PRJEB28924, sample SAMN03173240) | marine metagenome | biome: Marine; feature: Water; material: Subsurface seawater | place: North... | reverse complement strand
GGGGGGGGGGGGGGGGGGGGGGGGGGGGGGGGGGGGGGGGGGGGGGGGGAGGGCTGTGGCAGAGGACGGGTAGGAGATCACAAGAGCTTCTCAGCCGCGAGCGCCTCGATGGCCCGGAGGTCAGGCACCGCGTGGCAGTCCAGGCCCCCTGCTCGGAGCAGCGCCGAGAAGGTGTGGGCCCTGCCGCCCGGGGCCGACAGGCACGCCGTCACGCCGCGAGGCCTGGGGCGGGATCGAGTGTCTCTGGGCGTCGGACGTCCAATACGCCGAGGCGGCGTGCGCAGGCGGACACGAAACGCGCCGGGGCGCGGCGCAGACGCGGTGCGGCCGGGGGGTCCCGAGTGGCACGCACCATCGCCCGTGTACGAAGGTGCAACCTCCCTCCCGGACCGCACCGTCTCGCTCGAGTGCGCTAAAGTACAGCACAGCGAAGGTTGGCTCATGGGCGAGCACCGCGGGCGGGAGAATGCTCCGCAGCATTCCGTTCTGTTCGTAGGCGGAACGTTCATAGGCGGGCGGCTCGCTGGCAGGGCCTCAGGAACTGACGGCTGCGACAAAAAACCTGTACAAATAGGAGGTCTCTGCGCCGGAGCTCCGGGGTGCGTTCCGCAATATCTGTGATCGCCTCAACCTGTGCACAATCTCCCGCAGCCTCTCCTTCAGGGCAGCCCTGGGCACTTTAGAGAGACATGAGGAGGCAGGCACCCCTGAACAAACGATGATTGGCCCACTCTGAGACTGCTCGCCGATGCAATCTGACCTTCCGATCGCCACGAGTGCACCTGTCCTCCAGAGAGTCGGCTCTCAACGAGGGGCATCTCAGGCCCTGAACGCATGCATCCCTTGCAGAGTTGGATTCACCCATGCAAGATGGATGGTGAAGGTGCGAGCTCACCACCACCGAAACGAAGAATCGCTGATCCTATTCGCCCGCGCGCTCCAACCACCTCACCTCGGACGCCATGACCCTTCAGCCAGGCATCCCCATGATCCGCGGTCATGAGGATAAAAGCTCTTTCTGTTTTGTACGTGAGTCGTTTTTTGGAGCGAGCGAGGCAGAAAGTCCACAGAGCGGCGAGGGGGTCCTGCTGGAGACGCATGGGAGGATTTCTGCCACGTTCCGTACTAGCACTGTCCTATCAAGAGAAGGGGCAGGACTAGGCGGATGTCGGGGGCGGGGCTGGTCGCGCAGCTGACAGTTCTGGGCTCTGGAGAAGAAGGGACCGGTCCGGGTTTGGCGCTGACAGTAGCAAGGGTGGCAGAATATTCAGGCGAGGAGACGCCGCTGGTCCAGGTCGCTCGCACACTATTTAGATGCTTCTCTCGCGAGGCCATGGACAATGCACGTGCTTTTGCAGTTCTGCGTGGATTCGTGCGAGGTCTCAAGGCCGCAGCGCTGAATCCCAGTTGCACATGGTCCTGAGAGCCTGCGTGGATCGCAGGTTCTTGTGAACTGCGGAGAGTGTGCGTGCCGGATCCTGAATGAGCGTCGTGCGAAGCTTTCCAGGTCACACTCCCCGGTGCGTGCAGCAGCAGACCTTGAGCGAGGCCCACCCCAATCTCGCAAGCATCAGCAGCTGAGCCATGAAGGGGCGCAGGCTCTCAATGGTCCTGCTCACCCGTACCGCGCCGCCGAACGTGGCTGGGCTCCCAAGCCTGCTCTTCCACCTCTCTGACCGTGGTGGTGCTGAGCTCGCTGTTGTGGGCCCGAACGGCGTGGCGGACTACGTTTCGACTGTGCAGGAAAGCCCCCGCCCGATGGCGCGCGGGCGGCCGCAACATGCAAAATGAGGCGCTGTGTCAGGCATGCATTCGCGACTGCTGCCGCCGCCGCCGTTCTCACAACCACAGCTGCTGCTGCTACAAGAGATTGCTGCGCCGCGCCGCGCCCTGAGCAGTGCGCCATGCGTGCAGAGCTTCGTCAACCGGCGATTCCCGTCTGTCTCGGTGCATCCGGTCCTGACCCGCGCCGTGCCTTGGCCCAGCACACGCTCAGAATGGCCATGCATCCACCACGGCAATCCGGAAGGACAGAGAGGGCGTGCCCAGCACAGGCTTCTACTTTGTGTGCTGAGAGATCCGTCCCGGTCTGAAGCCGCCATCACGGCAGGTGACTGACACTGAGGACTTTGAATGGAGCTCCGAGGAAAACGACCCTGCGCCCTTCGCGTGGGCGCAGGCCACGGCGCCAGGCGCGTCCACTCCCGACGTGGAATTCAGCGCCGTGGGATTCGACGGACAGCCGCGCGCTGACGCCCTCCGGGCGCGGGCGGGCGCTCCGGCAGGCGCAGGGCTCTCAGTCGAGACGATCCCCATCGCCATCGCGTGTCCTCAAACGGGGGCGCCGCCATGCGCTGAAGTGGGCCCGGGCGAGAGGAGCGAGCTGGGCGGCAATGAGCATGAGCGTCCAAGGCCGAGCAAGCGGGCGCGGCAGAGCGACCCCGACCCGAGGTGCGCGGGAGGTCTCTCCACAACGGCTCCAATGGCCCCTGCTAGGGTCTCACCCCTGCTACCCCCGCGGCAGGAGCGTGGCGTACGCGCTCTCGTTGTCGGGCCCGCAGCGCGGGGCCGCGGGGCCGGCGGTGAGGCGTGTGGCGGTCGTGGTGGAGGTGGCAGAGGTGGCGGAGGTGCCCGAGGCAGAGAAGGTTTAGGCCTTGTATTCCCGAGGCAGAGAGGGTTTAGGCCTTGGATTCCCGAGGCAGAGAAGGTTTAGGCCTTGTATTCCCGAGGCAGAGAAGGTTTAGGCCTTGTATTCCCGAGGCCCCGGGCTCCCTCTGCCTCGACTCCCCCAGCGCAGGGGGGGGGGGCGGTGTCGCGGGCGTGCCGGTGCAGGGAGCGCGGGCTGTGCGCCCAGGGTGCAGGGCCCGCCCGTCGTTTGGACGTAGGTCGGGTTTTGAATGCAGGTCGGGGCATGCAGGCTGTGAACCGATGGCTGCGCCGGCACTGGAAATGGGAGCGCGGAAACGAGGAGGAGCTTTCAGAGGTTGCCCCGCCCTTGCCAGATCCCGCCTACCCCGCCCGCAGCAGCAGCGGGGAACCCCCCGTTGACGCTCCGCGCGAGCTCCGCTCAGGTCACGCTGGTGCATCTCGGGCCGAGCGCCGTCCTGCGCAGCGCGCCGCACCGCCGCTGGCAGACCGCCTCCCCCGGCAAGGCGGAGGCGGCGGCGGCGGCGGCGGCCGAGCCATCGGCAGAGGGGCTGCACGTGCGATCTTTGAATGCAGTTTCGCAGGCTCGCGGGGGCGTCGGGGCGGCCGGGCCCCTCAGCCCTCAAGGCACGCCCGGCGCGCCTCCGCCGCGGGCCGCGCGGTCTCAGCATTCTTGGGCGCTCCCGGGGGTGCTCCGGCACGTGCTGCTCGACAGCGCGTGCGCCGCGCAGCCGGCGCGGGGCGGGGCGCAGCTGGGAGGCGGGGACCAGCAGAGGGGCGGGGCGCAGCTGGGAGGCGGAGACCAGCAGAGGGTTTTTGGCGGGAAGGGGGCGGAAAGGGCTCCAGGGGCGAAAGTGGCTCCAGGGGCGGCGTGCTTCGCGACGTTCTTCCCCGGCCTGGCGGCTCAGGTCCCCGTCGCGCCCCGCCGCCGTGCACCCGCGCCTCGGGCCCGCCTCGGTGCAGAGCCGGCGGTCTCTGTCCGCACCAAAAACCTGCGAACGAATACGAGACGCGCGCCCGCGGACCTTGATACGGACTTGACTGGACTACCGCCCCGCAGACGCTGGCGCTCCACGCGGCGGAGCCCGCGCTGTTCCCCCCGCTCACACCGCAGACGGCACCGCCTGCGGAGGAACCCTCGGCGGGCCCGTCTGCAGCGCTCCGCCTGCCGCCGCTCGCGGACGTGACCTTCTTTCCGAGCTTCGTGCCGGGGGCGGCGGAGGCGGCGCTGCTCGCAGCCCCAGGCCCGCCGCCGCGCGATGCGACGCGTGTGTTGCGCGCCCCGCTGGGAGGCTGCAATCAAGGGGGCGCAAGCGGCACCGGCAAGGGCGAGGCGCCCGCGAGCAACATGTCGGCGGCGCGGGCTCTGAAGATGCAGTTGTTTGGACCAAAGGAGACATTTCGCACCGGGTCGGCGGAGGGGCGCGCCGCGGGCACGGCTCGCGGCGCCGAGCCCGCGGGGACCGAGGCTAAGGACTGTGGGGAGGAGAACGCGCACGGCCCCTCCGGGATCGCGGGGCAGGCCGGGGCGCGCGAGAGGCCTTCAGGTGATGAGCCTGCGGTTGACTGGGCGGCAGGAGCAGCGGCGGACGAGGCCGTCCCGCACCTCGTTCTCCTCGGCACAGGCGCAGCGGCGCCGTCAAAGCTCCGCTCCTGCTCCGGCGTACTGCTGAGCGTCCCCTGCGGCGAGGGCGGCGCCTCGCGCGGCGGATCCGCTCCTTGGGCGCGCCTGCCATGCATGGCGCTCCTGGACTGCGGCGAGGGCTGCATCGCGCGACTCACGCACCTCGCGGCGCACTACGCCCGGCAGCGCTCCGGGGCCCAGACCGCAGCTCCGTGCGCGGAAGGAGCGTGGCACACGCTGCTGCTGCAGATCCGCACGGTCGACCGATGGCCCCGCGCGTGCCCGCACGGCCCCTCCCCCTGAAGCTCGTGGCCCGCGCACGGCTAGCGGTACCAGGGCGCGCTACTCTCTTGGATTTCGAACGAATCGCCTCGCCGCCTGCCGCCTGCTGGCCCGTCCGCATGCGAGCTGCGTGCGAGATTGACATTGCGATGTTTTGTTGACTTTTGCGCGAGGGCATTTCACACGCAGCGGCGCCGTGGCCGCGCAGGTCTGGATCTCCCACATGCACGCCGACCACCACACGGGGCTGCTCACGCTGCTCCACCAGCGCGCGCGCGCCCTCGCGTGCCCGCACTGCGGCCCGGCCCCGCGAGCCGCCGCGGGGCCGGCGCCGCTCGCCGTGGGCTCTCTCCTGCTCGTCGGGCCGCAGGCGCTGCGCAAGGTCTGCCCTGACTGGCATCCTCTCGGTTGCCTCGACTGCGTTTCTCATCGCTATCAATCATTGAGCGCATCCTTCTCTCATTGAGCGTATCTTTCTCGCGCGCGCAAGGTCCTGGAGAGCTACCAGAGGCTCCTGGCGAGCACGGCGGGCGCGCCTGCGCCGCGGTCTCTGCCCGCCCCCCCACCTACTGTTGCCCCTACCCGTGTCCCTACTGTATAGGCCCGGGCGGGGCCAGCGCTCGGAGGCCCGTCGCTGGTCTCGAGCGCTGCTGCTCGGTAGGGGCAGGGCAGGGGGGGGACAGGAGGAGGCAGAGGAGGAGGCAGAGCGGAGCGCAGCTCGCAGCGGCCTTGCCAGTCGGCCGCGTCGGCACGGTCGGGACGGCCGCCGGGAGAACCTGACGCGGGGCGGATGATGGAAGTGGACAGCGAGTTGACTTTGTGTGGGCCGCGCAGGGTCGACTTCTCCTACTTTGGGAGACTGGAAGGACGCGCGTGCGGGCTCCCGTGGGACATCGAGAGCGTGCCGGTACAGTCCGGAGGCGGGCCCGTGATAGAGCGTCAGTTGCGTCCGCGCGCAAACGTCAACAAAACGTCGCAATGTCAACCTTGTTGGCGGTGGCAGCCCCGGCGTTCCTTGGCTGAAGGGCTGCTGTGGCCCTATGCACGGGTTGTATGGGATCTGCAACCGCTGAGGGCGGATCAGGTTGACTGAAGGGTGAGGGCGATTCAGGTTGACTGAAAGGTGAGGGCGGCGCAGGTTGAGCACTCACGCGACGCCTCCGGAGCGGTCGTGACGCTCTGGGCCACCAGGTGGGTCGGCCGGGCGGCCCCTGGCAGAGTGGTGCAGGGGTGCCTGTGGCCGCGTGCCCGAGTGGAACCGGCCGCCCGGGCGGGTCGGGGTCACAGAGGCTCGATTCCGGCGCCCCCGCTTGCGGGGGCGCCGGAATCGAAAATATTTCAGAGGTTCATCTTAATTATTTCATTTTGAAATTATTTCTGAAATTATTTCAGAAGTTCATCCTTCCTGTGGTTGATCCGATGGTTCCATTGTCCGCCCGCAGGGGCCGCCCCCTCATCTTGGGGTACTCTGGCGACACGCGCCCGTGCGCCCGCTTCGCAGGTCGCTTCATCTGCCACTCCGCGAGGCAGAGTATTCCTCGCAGCAGTTTGCCAGTAGATGGCAGTCCCAGCTGAGGGTGGAATAAGAGCCCTTTGAGCCCTTTGCATTCGACGCCAGAAGCTTCGGGCGCAATGCGCCTGACGGAAACTTTGGTGTGAGTGTGCCCAGGAGCTGTCGCACGCGTGGCCTGCTCTGTCGCCGGCTCTCCCGGCCCACGGGCCGCCCAAGCCGACACTCATCGGATTCGCGGCGCCTATGAAGCTGGTATGTGACGAATCCACGTCCTGTTTAGAGGTCGCATGTGCGGCTCATAAACCTCGAAGGACTCACTGCTTCCATTGCAAGGTGGCCCAGCAACGGCGCGCGCGGAACCAGGCACGTGGGGGGGCAGAGGGACGCTGCCGGCTCGTGTGGTGAGCGCCTCCTCAACCGCAACGCGCGCCTAGCGGGCTATGCGCGGCACCCAGACCCCGGCGCGAACCCCCCGCTTCAGTTTCGGGCGCAGTTCTCGGAGAAGGGTTTAGGGTCGGGGGACGGAGGGGTTCCATTGAGCGCCCCCACGCGCAGCGCATCGCCGGGCGTGTCCCCGGGCCTCGGGTCAAGCGGTGGCGGCGGGCGCCGCAGGTCGATGCCCTGGGCGGGCCCTCGCACTGTTGGACGGGCCCGCCTCAAGACGGGGGAGGCTGTGCGGACGTTGTGCTCGTGCATGAGGCCACCTTCAACGGAGATCGGGCGGAGGAGGCCCGGCGGTGAGCGCTGCGCGGGCCCTCTAGTCACTGCTGCGGTTGCTGCTGCGGTTGCTGCTGCGGTTGCTGCTGGGGTCACTAGGCGGGCCGCGTGCCTGTGCAGAACCTGTCTGACTGCCCTCGCTCGCTCGGCAGGAAGCGGCACTCGACCGTGCAGGAGGCGCTGAGCGTCGCGCGATCCATCGCGGTGCAGCTGCCCGCGACCGTGTCGTTTGCAGGAAACGCCCCAGAGGAGACCAAGCACCGCGTCCAGGCGTGCGATCGGCAGGCGGGCCTATGCGCTGTGCTGAGGCGGGCCCGCCCGCAGGCACGCTCCTCACCCACTTCTCGCAGCGGTACCCATCTGTGCCCACTCCGCCCGGCGCGGCCCAGCCCAGCGCCGGCAGCGCGGATGGTGCGGGGCCTGCGGGCGACGCGCAGGCCCCGGGGGAGTCCGCGGCACTAGCCGCGGGGGGCTGCAGTGGCGGTGCGGCGATGGGGGCTATCGGGCCCGCCTCGGGAGAAGACGGCGAGTGGTCGCGGGCGCTCTTCGGCTTCGACGGCCTCTGTCTACCCCTGTGCCCTGGGGGGGCGCTACAGGCGAGGCACTCCCGCCCTCCTCCGAGAGCCCCCGCGAGGCACCAACGGGCTCCCCCCCCCCGTACTAAGCGGACACGTCTCGTCCTTCCCCCCGTATTAAGCGGACACGTGAAGTCCTACATGCGATTGCCATCGCTCGGTCTGGTTTCTGAGGCGGGCCTATGCCGCGATGGCGTGACACGTGCTGCTTGGCCGCGGCAATGTGCGACAGGGGGCGTTTGCATGCAGCGCTGCGCTGCGCGAGAGGCTCCGCAAAGCGACGGGGAGCCGCCGCATCGGCGGGGAGGGCGACGACCAGGACGGGCGGGATTGACGAGAAGTGCGTCTGGCTTGTTATAAGTACTTTTCATGGTGTGGTGGGGGAATACAGACACGTCTCTCCGCATTTGTGCCAGACGTGGGTCTCGCGCGTGGGCAGGATATTTTTTCGCAATGTTGAACGGTAAATGAGAGAGAGGGTGTATTGAGTAACCTCGTACAGACCGGGTACCAAACAAACTAGCCAAACAGACAGGCACGCAAATTTTTCGGCACAAAAACTCTCCGCGCGCAGAAAAAGACAAAAGCGTGAAGAAAACTCAAAAAGTGCGTGACTGGGTTAGTGCGAAGTTTTCTGGATGGCAAGGCTGTGCTGTGAATTGACAACTTTTTGTGCGGAAAAGAAGGCCGTATCAGCACGTCACTTCAAAAAATATTTGCATGCCCCCCAATTCAAATTTCCTTGCGGATCTTCGCGCAGACCTCAGTTTTTATCAGAGTTGGCCGTCACAACACGTGGAGGCTATGCCGCGGAGCATTCCCCTGGCAATGTCATGCTACAGTGTACTTCCCACCACCCCACGACCCACGCAGAGCCTCCTGGTACTTTGCAGCAACCTCTGCTGGCCTCACATCGCCGCGACTGCTGCTGCTGGTGAGGTTGACTGAACCTCTCAGCATCGCTCAGTCACCCAGACGATTCCCCGCACCGCGAAACGCTGCGAAATTCCCACCACGGGGTGCCTCTGCCCCTGCCCTGCCGCCTGGTGGGACCCCCATGGTGGGCCCCGCGCGCACTGCCCCGCCAGCCGCAGCCGTCGTGTGAAGCGGCTGGTCCTCCAGAAGGCTGCGGACCAAGGTTCGGACGCGTCACGCGACCCGAGCAGCGCACGCACAAACCATGCCAGGTCATCGCGCATTGCGTATACATGCATGCGGGCCCGCCTCGGGTCACCTGCGCAGAGCTGTCGGGGCGTAGAAGAAGCGGTGATCGCGCGTCGCGGGATGCACCTAAGCAAGGCCCCAGCATCGACTCAAAAGATATGCAGGGGAGAATGCCCGCCATGGGTTGGTTGGTCGTAAGAGCGGGCTCGCGCGGTTCTGATCGGATTTGATCGTGCCGGACGGGGATGAAAAATCCGCCAGCATGTCAAAGAATGAGAGGGATGCGCAAACGAAGTGCATATGGTGTCGGTGCAGGGACCTCTTTGAGGAACCAGTAGGCGTGGCCGACAAAGTAACCCATGAGATTCGGGACAGGAGAGCCGCCCATAAGGGCGGTGAGACAGAGGAGAAACCTGCACGCGAAACGCGGTGATTTGTGAGCACAAAACCTCCCCACCCATTGCAGGCACGCTTGATCAACGGCCCGCACCAAGGAAAGTGCGCGGACGCGATGTTGAAGAGACCAAAGACGCTCATCTGTGCGTTCGGATGTTTCCGGGACCTGGCAAGTACGAAGCTTCAGGACCGCTACTGGTGATGCAGAGACTGAAAAATGTGACAAACGAACTTGCAAGGATTGCCCGGCATCTGATCGACTCAGACTCGCTCGTTTGCTACATTTGATCGGAATTTTTCAAAATTTCATCTGTTTCAGCTCTGGAAAACATACCAGACCCAAATGCTCATGAAAATGAGCGGAATGGTCAGGAAAGGGAGCCCAAGCCCCGTGACATGGTTGAGGAACATGAGGAGCGAGCCGCCCATCATCAGCATCCAGAGGAAGTCGGACGCAACACCCTTGAAGTCGCCCTCAAGGGTCTTGGCGTACTGAACCTGGTGCAGTGCAGACCATGTGCCAGGGGCAACAGTATTCAGGGGGAACGGTGTAGGGTCTACTGAGGCAGGAAAGAGCAGGATTGCCATGCGCGGCTGGGCTCGCAGGGGGTGGCAGCACCATGAAGATAAGGTTCATGACAAACGGCCATCCGAACTTCCCGAGAAAGCAAAAGTTTGTGACAATCCGCCAGATCTGGAAACGGTAGATGATTGGGTGCCAGTCGAGGTGGATGGTCCCCGGCTGGATCATCCCCGCCGCGGTGAGGACTGTTGAGGCTACACACGCTGTGAACCAGCCCCGTGTCACCTGGAGAAAGAAAACCACATTAATCACGACGACACATGCATGGTTTGGCATGCATTATGATCCTGAGAATCCACGAGTAGTGAGCACCATTGCGGGCAGCGCGTTCTACAGAGTTTGGTGTACACAGCACTTGAGGATTCGTTTCCTTGGTTGTGAGGAGAGACGACGCGGGGAATGCAGGCAAAGCGAACAAGGACAGTGGGTGGGGAAGTACCGTGGGCAGAGATGCATACCATGCTTGTGGAGAATCCGCACGCCCTCCGCCGCCCGGTGGGCCCTGCGCCCCGAACGGCATCCTTCTTCTTGTCAGTGGAGTTCCGGGCCGTCTCACACCAAGTAAATGGGAATTTCGTAAAATCCACGAACGCGATGGTGCCTGGAGGGTGATGAGACCTCTGTAACCCGCACGATAGGTATCCGACGTAAGTTGCGACCCGAAACCTGATCAGCTATGGTACTGGTTGCTTGCCTTGCGATCGGAAGCCGGGGCGATGTGGAGCCCCTGCTTGCTGTCCTCGAGATCCTCGTCGAAAGCAGTGGGCACAACTGCACCGGCGCTGGAGAAGTCGGCAAGGATCCAGTTCGGGCACGGCTCGCGTGTCGCAAGACTGTATGGGATGAAATCGTACGGGACAGGTCATTGCTTACGTGTTTGGCGTCTGCGGGCCGCCACCGATGCCTATGCACAGTGCTGAGCCTACTGCTGAACTCACTGCCTAACACGCAGTGCACCTCGCTGTGAAATCGAGTGGGCAGCTATTCGAGAGCCTTCGATTCAGATGTCCCAAGCGATGGCCGTGCGAAAACATGGCGATCCTCTGTCCGGAAGCGGCGTGGGCATCTCAGAAGACGAGCTTGACGCTTTCCTTCGCGGAGAACAGGACGATCTCCAAGTGATCCCTCCCGCGGCTACTCTCGCTCGCCTCCCCGCATGTTCTTTCGCACGGCTGATCTGTAGCCACCACCGTCTCTCCAGGCCGCTTGCCGAAGCGCGTCCGTCATAGCCTGCAACCTGTTCAGCCTCGATGGTGTCGACCCCGCCGAACTTCCTGGCAGGCCACAGCCTTGTTGCTGAGACCGGCTGTCCTCATGAACGCTAGCGCTGCTGCGCTATGGCTGTCGTACGCTCATCCTACTTTTGGTGCGGACAGGTCTTGCATTCGCCGAGCTTGAGGGGGCACGAACAATCATCCTCTCGCCTTGCCGCGTCCCCACAGGCGGGTCAGTCCCCGGAACGCCCCAACCGCGCCACGCAGGCTTCACAGACTCGGCGCACAAAGTATGCGCGTGGAGCGCACGACGCACGGAACCGAATGCAGCACGACCTCGCGAAATGTGACGCCGATTGCTTACACGGCGCCGCGCCTGCTTGCCGGGGCGGGCTAGCCGCGCGACAGCTGGAGCGCAAACAAGAGAGAGAGGGTGTACCTGTAAACAATACCTGATGATGGAGCTGCCTTGGCCGATACATGCACGGGGTTCCTCAGATTGCGGCTGCACGAAATGATCTTTTTGCGTTGTTTGCAGCTGGCCGCAGGGCTTCGGTGAGGCTTTCGCGGACGCGTCGCCTGCTCTCTACGCACGACTCGCGGCGGAGGAGGAGGGTTTTGCACGCGCCAGGGGCGGTGCAGCGATGGATTTTGCGGAGAGTGCAGCAGCGCTTCGCCCGGGCGGCCCTACATCTTTGTGCGCAGTAAGGGGATCAGCCCCCCCGGCTGGCGCGCGGCGGGTTTCGCTGGCGGAC
>ENA-UOXV01007098-UOXV01007098.1-marine-metagenome-genome-assembly--contig:-NODE-7098-length-11469-cov-6.169353_pt1 | contig 11469 bp, 9 predicted proteins | sample MGYA00238165_ERZ766961 | MGnify/ENA primary metagenome ERZ766961 (study PRJEB28924, sample SAMN03173240) | marine metagenome | biome: Marine; feature: Water; material: Subsurface seawater | place: North... | reverse complement strand
GCCAGCCCATTGGCAGAGGGTGAGGGCGAGCTCGTCGCGTCGGATGCGCGCTGCTATTTGTACCCCAGAGGTGAAACAGTGCGACCATCGGAGGGTAGTGCAGATTCCGCGTCGGGTCGAGGGAGGCCCCATGCTGGGTCAGACCGGTTGCACATTCGTTCATGCGTTGAGCACCGCCCCCACCGTGAGGCGTCGAATGGAGCTCCTGATGACCATCGGGCGGAATCCTGGTTTCTGTTTCTTGCTCAGCGCCAACAGGGTGTCGCCATGGAGTATTTCCGGCGGTGGCGAGCCCTGTGGGTTGGCGCCCGTGTAGTATGGCTTTCAGATGAACACTCGAAAGGTCTCTTTGCCTTCCGTCGAGCCGTGCGTGAGCAGGTCCAGGACGTCCTCCGAGATGCGTTCCCCGAGTGCGTCTGCAGCCCCACCACGTTGGGCCCGTCGCGCGGTTGGTGCAGTTTCTCGACTGATCTTTTGGTTGCAGCAAGTTGCAGCAGCCTTCAGAACCCCCAATTTGGAAGGGGGAAATGTCTTGGCTTTCCCTTTGGACCCGCACTTCGGACCCCACTGGACTGACGGGAACATGGCGCGGCGCTTAGTTGCTCGGCTCCTGCAGCCAACTCTTGTGCGATGGGCTTCCTCAGGTCCCAACAGACGCCCTGACAAGCCCTCCGCTCATCAAGAGCTCTCCTTTGCTAGCCCAGCTGCTGTACAGACCTGGCAACTACAACGAAGTTTTCCCACCTCTGTAGCTTCTCAAACGGGCTTGCGCCAAGAGAACCCTGCCTACCAAGTTTCCTAAGCGAGGGTACGTCCAGATGGCCGTATCCTCGTTTCATGAGCTGCATGTCTCCTACCACTCTGTCTCTGTGTAGCTGCACTGGCTAGAAGCTTGGTGTTCCCAAGATCAATAGCCTCCCGACCGATGCAGCAAGCAGCAACAGCCATTCTCTGTGTGGTTCCCCAGGTGAATCATGCTGCATGTATTACATGAGCCCAGCTGTTCGCTAAAGGGCGTGTCTCAGGAGCGTCAGGGGCGAGAGCGGGCGGCGAAGTTGTCCAAAAACGAATCAAGTGGGGACTCGGACTAGGGTCAGTAGGCCTCGCGGGCAGCATGGTGCTGGGAGCAACATCCCAGCAAGCTCATCTTGAGCAGGTTTCCCACCGAGCATCTAGACCATAATGTTGGCCAACGGCGAAAAGCTTCAGCATCGACGATGTTGATTGCGGCGCGAATGATGTGGGGGTGTTCAGGGTTTAGGTTTAGATAATCCAGCAAATTTTGCTGACAATGCTGTCCAAATTGCATCGGTGCAGGACAAGGAAAAATTGTTCGCAGACACGGTGAACGACAGCTATGAAGCGCGTATCCGGGCTTTCAGCTCGCCCGAGAAGGTTTTTCAAATGTTTGCATCTGTGTCACGTGGCGGCGAGGCACAAATGACGCCAGACGATTTTATTCGCTCGCTGTCCTCACGGCGATCACGGCAACCGACCGAGGGTGCACCTAATACCAAATCAGCGAGTGTTTCGGCCGCAGCAAAACGCCTTTTTGCGATGGTCGACACTGACGGGGATGGCGTTGTGTCGTTCCACGAGTATGTGTTTTTCATGACGCTGATCTCCATCCCGGATGCCAAGATGCGGCATTGCTTCAACATGTTCGACCTAGACAGTAGCGGCTTCCTTGATCAAGCTGAATTTTCTAACATGATGGATGTCCTCAAAGCCAAGAGCGTGATCGGCCAGGCCGCTCGTGAAGACGTGGTGCGCCCATTCCCAAACAAGGGCCACCGAAGCACTGCCGCTCTGCCAAGTACCCAAACGGAGACCGGATGGGCTTGCAGGTGTCCTCGAGCAACAAAGCTAAGCGCAAGAAGGCCAAGATGGCGGGGAAGATCAAGGCGCAGTACCCCGTGCTCTTCGGCGCCAACGGCAAGAAGGAGCTTTCGTTCGATCGTTTCCAGACCTACCTGCAGTCGGTTGCGGCCCATGCCGTTCATTTCGTACCCCGACCAGCCGCCGGCACGCCTGGGAGTTGCGGCCTGACGCTCCCCGCCGCCCCGCAGCTCCGTGAGGATCTTCTGACGCTTGAGTTCGAGGCCATGTCCCCTGACAGCAAAGGTTTGATCTGGGTCTAACCCTTCGAGCGAGAAACTGCTAATCAACTCTTCCCTTGATCCTCCCCCAGGGACGAACCAATTAAAGATGACAGAAGTGAGATGGCGCGTGCGTGCAGGGACGGTGGATGCCAAGGACTTTGCATACGGACTGGTGTGTCACTCGTACCCGAAGAGCCTCGCTAGCTACATGAAGCGTATCAACGACCTCCCGGGAAATGCACGCATCTCCCGCAAAGAGTACTTCAACTTCGCGCGAATGCTCCTTGCCATTGACGATGTCGAGGTGCAATGCTTCCCCAGCTATCGCGTGCCCCAGCTGCCGCGCACGCCCTTCTCTGCATCTTGGCACCAGCGCCTCCAAACCCCTCCCTTGCACAGGACGCGATCGAGACGTTTTCCACCGCCAAGGGAGAGTTCAATAAGGAGCATCTGCTGCACGCTGTCGCGGCCGTGGCGGGGGTGAATCTTGAGCCGCAGACCGTCGACATTCTCTTTCATGTGTTTGACGACGACTGCGGCGGAACGCTCAACCACCATGAGTTCACGGCCGTCATGAAGTTGCGCCAGTCGCACGGCGCGAGCCGCAAGCGGCAAATCGATGTCACCCAATTCGCCAAGTGCTGCAATCAGTGCTGGCGCGACAACATCATGTTCAACACCTAATGCTTCCGGCGTGGCTGCTCGCTGGCCTGGCAGGGCCTCGAGCCCGCGTAGCTTCGTTTTGAAGTTGAGTGACTGGCCCAGTAAATGCACGGACACGGCTCCTGAGTGTCATGCCAGAATCAAACAACCACAGCACTCGCGGGCGAGCACGTAACGAGCATCCCGCAAGCAAGCAAGAGCTGTAGCACCATATTACAGGCTTTGAATAACCTCACCCAATAAAGCATTCTTTCAGATTCACAAGAGCATCGAAACGACGAGCCATTGAAAACTCCGGGTTATGAGGTTATGAGCCTGGCCTAATTTGAGGTTGGTTTTGTTGGTGCAACATCGATGCAATTGCAGCGCGGTTCGGCGATGGCGAGGGCGCGCATGGCCCCCACTCGAGCAATCATCCTGTTCGCAGGACTTGTTGGCAATGCCCAGTGTTTTCTTTCATCGGGACCAGCAGCCCCTTGCGCGAGACTCTTCCCTCGCATGACATCCTCCCAGTACGGCCACTCGCTCCGTCCTGGCGCGAGCGGACGGGTCACGATGCATCGCAGGTTCTGTATGTCCTCCACCGGGATTCTGCACCAGGCACCCGTAAAGGGCCGTTCGCTGTTGCTGGCGAAGAAAACTGCGGCTGCTGTTGCAGCGAAGCCGCCGCTCGTGGCACTCCTCGCAGGTTGATCTCAGTTCCCACATTTGCATGCTTGGTCGCCTGACATCGGGATCTGAGAGTAGAATGCAAGGGCGGCAAGATTATTTTGGCAGAACGATCTCGGTTTCACCTGTCCTCCACCAGAATGCTGCCTCGTTCTGAAGCAAAGAGCGCGATCTTTGTCCAGCACTGTTCTCGACAGCAGGGGGCTTGCCAGCCCTTTTTGCAGTGTCTCTGGTCGCAGAGGCCGTCGGCTTCTACCGCAGTGGATGGTTCTTCACCCTCGGATGTACATACCCAGCCCATCTCACCTGCAGTGCTCTTGCGTGTTCTTTCATGTTGTCTCCAAGGGCCAGCCCGCTTCTGCCTGCGCTGGCACAGCAACAAATCCGCGCTGGCACAGCAACAAATGTAGCTAGCTTGATGACTCCTTGCTCTGCGATGTAGATGGAGCAGCGCACGTTTTGATGGGACTCACTGCGCTCTACCACTTTGGTGCCGCCGGTGCAATCTCTAAGGTCCGCAGGCAACACGCAACATAGCGGCTCCTCTGCCTATCGCACGCCTCGCGCCTGAGCGCGGCTCGAGATGGTCAATGAGGTGCCTCTTTTCAGGCCGCTCTAGTGCACGCATCGCTCGTCATTGCGTGGGGCGTACGCATCACAGGTGCGTGCACCGCGCTGCCCCGACTCCGCAGGGCTTCTAGATCTGAAACCCCGTGAGCCAGCGCTTTCCGCCACCAGCTGCTTGACCGACTGCACATTTGCCGGATGTTTTGACCCACTGCGACTGCGCACGATCGGCGAAGGCTTCCTCGCGTGGCGTGAGTTTGTTGGCTGGCCTGAGTGGAAGCGAAGACTTGTTTCACAGAGCGGCAAGGCTAGTCCCCACCCCGTGACGCATCCGCTTGGATTCATCTCCCCTTTGGAGAGATGTCTTACTTCAGCAATCTATGACGAGGAGGCAATGACACTCTGAGTACGGGCGTGGGCAGACACCATTGGCGCGCAAGGCCAGCACCTGGGCGTTTGTGGCGCTTTTTGACACGCTCCTCTTTTCGCCTGTTCTCTTCCACCTCATGAATCCCACGAGCGCGCCCGTGCTAGCCAACTTCGGCGTCGCGCTCGCCTGGCTTGGCCTGGTGCTGGAGTCCGCGGCAGACAACACCAAGGCAGCACTCAAGGCAAAGCGGCCCAACGCCTTCTGTGACGTCGGCGTCTATATGATGTGCGTGCCCGAAACTCAGACCATCGTTTGACTCGCCGCAGTCCCTCGGGTGCCCGGGTGGGCACTTCGGTCGTGGCTGCCCAGAGACAAGCTGCGCCCCTGGTCTAGTCTGCAGCAGCACCGCTAGCGTGTCTGAATAGAACTACGGCCCATCGCGTTGGCCTTTCTGTAGGTGCCGGCATCCCAACTACCTTGGAGAGATTCTCTTCTGGACCGGCTCCTTTCTTGCCGGAGCAGCCTCCTTCGTGGGTCCCGTTCAGTGGCTTGTCGCATTGCTTGGGCTCGCTGCTATCTGGGGCGTCATGGTGCGCGGCTCGGCGGGTCTGGACCGTAAGCAGATGATCAAGTACCAGGTGACCGATGGCTACAAGGCGTACGTGGAGAGTACCCCGCCGCTCCTGCCCTTCACCGCTCCATCCGACTACGATGCGCTCCGTGCCGAGGTGGGCCCGTCCTTGAAATTTCACCTTCAGCGCCTCCTCCAGCAGACAGTCTGCTGGAGGAGGCACCCGGCAGCGCAGGGGCCCCTGCGCTGCCGGGTGGTCCCTGAATCGTAGCTGACGGAGCGGTGGCGGCGCGAGCGCAGCTGGTGGAGGAGTTGGTGGAGGAGAAGAGCAAATCCGACACATTCACCGTGGCGCAGCAGGTGTGGCAATCCTTCCCCAGTGCAATCTGGCCACTCCACCCGCCGCAGCCTCACGGAAATTGCACAGGAAATCAAATCGCCCTACACTCTCAACAAGAATCCGTGGGACGTCTAGCAAGTCGCATCACCGCCCATCAAGAGGTCTGCCCCCTGACCTGTCACCACTCTTGATGTGGGCTCACTGCGAGAGGGTTCATCGCCCGCGGGCCAGCAATGACGATATCCAAAGCTTCTCATTTTGACGTCTGAGGGCTGTCATGCCTGCTGCTTGAAGACACAGCTTGTCATGCTAATCCGAGCAAAAGCCAGCGAGGCCTGTCGAGGGGCCCCAAGAGGGGGGACGATGGTCCGAAGCACAACTTGTGTGCTGCGCTACCCCAGCGCCGTGTACGGCGGGCCTTCACACCCAGGCATTTCCTGGGGCAGCTCAATGCTGATGAGCGTGGTGCTGGGGGGCGCTAAAACTGCGCAGGCGCGGCGCGCTACCAGGCCTCTTCCGAGTGAACGGTGCCCCCCCCCCCGCCTGCACCTCCAGCGGCAGGGACATGGAGCACGCAGCGGAGGTCACTACGGCAGAAGCCGCTTAATTCACTGTGCCGGTGCCGGTTGCAGCTTTTCTTGACTATACATATATATGTAAGGATTAAATACACGTAAGATCATAATTTCGCGGGCGCTGCTCAGTCGGTGTCCATCTGAAGCACGCGCTCGATCGGCACACGGCACGTGGGACACTTGGCGTATCCTTCTCGTGCGCGGAGCTTTGCGCAGCAGACTAGGCAAAGATCGCAGTGCCCGCACGGCGCGAGCAGCGCCCGCGCAGGAGCTTCAAAGCAGATCAGGCATTGCTTGTCCTCCCCTTGCAGCATCCGCGGGTTTCTTGACGCCAGTGATGTCGCTTCGCACGTAGCGTCTTCGGCTCGCGTCTTCGGTTTGAGAAGCCCGTGGAGGTTCTTTTCCTTCAGTTTCCGCTGCACAATCAAGTACCTCAGCACTGTACGAGTGGAGAGGTGAAAGGGTTGGGTGAGAGATGGAAGGAGCAACGGGGGGCGCATGAGCGAGACTTGCCTGTCGGCACTGGGCGCTCTCGACGTCGGCACCATCCAGACGGCGGCGATGCGGGTTCGCGGTCGAATGGTAGAAAGGCCGCAGATTGAAGCGCTCCAGGTGAGCAGCCACCCGCGCGAGTCTTAAGGGGCGCTCGGTCTCGGAAGACGACACCTCCACCTCCTTGTGGGCAAAAAGATTGACGTCAGCTTGACGTCACGGCATGCTCGACATAAAGCGGCACTTTGAGTCTCTGGGCTGCATTCGAATAGTTAGAAGCTCACCTGGATAAAGAAGACTGGGTACAGGAAGCGGATGCCGCAGAACACGCGATCTGGCGAGATAATCCCGGCCGCAATTTTTGTTGAACAGAAATTCATGCTGCCCGCGAGGCAGTGGTATTAGCATGCAGCAGAAACGCCTTTCGATGAGAAATATTTCACATAAAACACTAGATTAAATGCATGCAAGCTCCAACTCCCTGTGAAACACCGAATTCACCTAACCTGTTTGTCGCAAAGACGGTGTCCGGGTTCGCTGCTGCCGCCTCTTGGAGATTCTTAAAGAGCTCCCTCTTTGCTTCGAGGTTTTCGAAAATTGCTTCAATTACGACGTGTGCTCGCGCTGCCTGTGCGCACCAGTTGCCCATGACGATCAGGTGTGAAAGCTGTGTAAGCATAGCGGCCAGGATCGGTAAGTCAGTTGTTCACTGCTGCTCTCTCCGGGATGCATAGCATCGGTGTTCATATCGTGCCATTTTTCTCTGGGGATTCACCTCTACCAATGAGTCTACGAAGAAGACATGGCTGAGGGCCTGCATGCAGCCCTCCTTCGAGATCAACCCTTCTTCCGCGTGCTGCTTCATGTCGGCTCGCATGATCTCGAGTCCCTTTTTCCGATCGAAATCTGAGCGATCATGTACTGCAACGCGAGCTCCGTTGAGCGCGAGCGCCCCTGCAATCGAGGCACCCATCCGACCCGCCCCAATGACCGCAAAGTCGTAGTAATCGCAGCCTTGTTTGCTGGCTTCCTCTGTCGCCATGCCCGCAAACCGAGGGATTCTTTGAATAATCTGTTCGGACCAGTTCACACGAACAGGAATCGAAACCGGTAAACACCAGCGCAGTCGGCAGGTGATCACAGGGCAATTGGATCTGGCCCACCAGGATGGGACACGATGGTGCGGTGCTTTAGGTCCTAGGCCATGTGTGTGTGTGTGTGTGTGCTCATGCCCATGCTCCCTATCGAAAGTACGACGAAGAGGGAGATGCTGCACTTGATCGAGTGCTGAGAGCGACATAGCGACGGCGCAACCCTGAAGACGACACTAAACAGGAACGCCCAGCAGGATGCCGCTATTTTCGTCGGCGCCCGTGGCGCCACCGGTAAACTGCATCCGTTTTCCATACCTGAATCGCCTGTGCAGGCCCAACGCGAGTGCGATCTGGTGTCTATTTTCGCTGAGCCATTTGGGTCTTGTCTCCAGATGATGGCCATCTTCAACCCAGCTTCCGGCTTGAAGCCCCGTCAGCCCACCGCCCCGCGAAACAAATCTAAATCACGGAAGGGAACTGGACTCAACGTGTTCCGGGATCTCTTACAGCCCAGCGCGCTGAAGTTTGGCAATCATGCCCGAGAGGGCGCACAAAGAGAGAGCTCAGCTGAGCAGCGAGAGGCATCCATGGCTGGTGGGCAGCCCCGTGCAGAGAGAGAGGGGAGAAGTGCGGACAGGGTATCGAGAGGCCTTCGAGTCAGGAGACGTGCGGACGACGCAGGTGACGGCAGCAACGAGAGGTGGATCGAGCATGAGCTGGACAGTGAGTTTCATGAGGACTTAACCTCACGGATGATTGAAGTCACAGATGTCCCAGGGGAGGTCGAGCACATCAGGGCGCTGCAAATCATGGCTGAGGCGACCCCGGCGGCATGGATAGACATCGGAGAGCGTTATTCCCCCGAAGTGCCGGACAATCTGCAGCTGCATCAGGTGAAGGCAACTGATTTCGACTGGGGGCTGAAGGAGATTGACATGAGTGCACCGGTCTCAGTTGGGACCGGGTCACAGCGTGAATCTTCACAAGACGCGGAAGACGCAAAAATCTATGCTAATCACGCGCGTGGGTTGCAACATGGCAGCGATTTGCGGCTAACGCGAAGAACTTCTCGTAGAAATTGGACGGGCGGGAAAGGCAGCCGCTCGAAGTTCCTCGATGAAGTCAAGGTTCCTCAGTCTTCTGAGAGTTGTGAAGAGTCGCCGAGAGGGGAGCAGAATCAAGATGTAAAAACGTACGGCAGCTCTAACCCAGCTGGCGTTCCACGCGCTGACGGGAGTGGCCGTCGAGATGATTACTACCGTGAAAAGCAGGTGTTCCAAGGCATCGGCTTTTCCGTTGCCCTCGCGCGGCTCGACGCCGGAAATATCCGCGCCGCACACCTGCCCTTGCCGTCAGACGCCATGGACATGCGCCGAGCTCCGCCACAGAAGCGCGCGGCGGTGCTTGCGTTGGGCGTTGTCGGTCAAGGGCCTGCTGCGCTGGACGCAGGAGCCCCCAGTGTGCACAGAGTCTGTACGCACACCACCACCAGCCTACATGGAGGTGGTGTGCGTAGAGCTGACGAGCAACCCGGCGCTGTGCGGTCTGGCGTGGTGCTTGACGCTGGCTCCGCTCCGCGCGGGGTTGGCTCCGCCCAACTAGCTGCCAGGGGGGTAGGAGGGGCTGGTCCACCGCCCGCACCTTCAGAGATGATGTCTTCAGAGGTTTCTCACAGGAGGTCACCCCAGCTGCTTTCGGGAATGACTCCTTGGCAAACGACGCAATGGCAGGCTGCGGAAAGGCCTGGGTTGCCGCGTTCGGGCGCAGGAGAGGCAGTATGGCGTCTGGTGCCGCGCGACCCACTTCAGAATACCATATTGGGTGATTCAATGATCAGGAATGCTCCTTCAAGCATCCAAGTCGGATCGATACCCATCGAAAGAGGTTCTGGCTCTTTTACGGCGCGGGCAGGCGGGGACAACCAGCACCGCGCAACGGCTGCGTGTGAGCCCGCGCGCTCCTGGGCAACAACCGAGGCAGCAGAAGCTGTAGCTGGTTCGCGCGCGTGGAGTGCCACTCCAAACTCCCGCGGCAGCGCTGGAGAGGGGTATGGCGGTCTACTGACGGGCTGGGGTGAGGCGCCGGAGAGGATACCTCTGCGCCTGGTCGCCCCAGACGCGCCGTCGCGGAAGAAGGGCTCGCACGATAGGACTGCAGCCTCCGCCTTGCGCGCGGAGGTTCTCACGCCTCGGGCGCCGCCGACGCGCCCTCCGCGTCCAACTACTCGCGGCGAAGGCGGCCTGCTCCGGCCCAGCCCCGGCGGCCGTGCCCCTGTACCGCCGCCCGATCATGTCGACGCCCCCGAGAGATCTCATAGAGCTCACACTGAGCTCGCGGCAGCGTGGCAGCAGCCTGAGATGGCCGCCGGCTTCGCTTCCCGCAACAACGCTCTTCCGAACCCGGTTTTCGCCCGCCCCGGTGCCGCCTCCATGACCGTTGCCCGCTTTGTGACCGATGGTGCGGGCGTGTCCCAGCTGGGACCGCTGCAAGAGAGGCCGCCTCGTTCCCATCACAGACAAGCCCGTCGTCACCAGCACATCGTGCCTGCAAGAGCACCACACAATGCTTCGCCGATGGCAGCAGCCAATTTCGAGATCGCCGGTGCACCCTCGGCTGCATCCCACTACCGGCAAGGGCGACCACAGGCGGATCCTTCCGCGGGATCACAGCAGGATGGTATCATGGCAAGCGAAAATGGTGAGAAGGGGGTTGCTGCACGTGCGTGCGCGCGTGCCTCCGCCAGCTCAGCTGAAGGGGGTCGCGACCTTGAAAAGCGCGAGGGAGGGACTCCCAAAGTGGGTGGGGCGGCAGAAGGCGCCGCATCGGCCCGGCCAGCGCAGGAGCCGATGCCGTCACAGCGCCAGCGCCCCGTGGAGCTCTCGCTCAGCGGGGCGCGGCACGACGCGGCATTGGCCAGGAAGCACTCACTACGAGCAGCGACGCTGCTCGGACGGGGGGAGTTGGCTCCTGCTGCCGCGGCGCTGGCCCAGGCGCACGCAGAACTTGACCGCGCGGGAATGCCCCCTCACGAGCTGCCGCAGCTGCACGAGCTTCAGGTGCAAGTGGAGGCCGGGTTGGGCCACCTCAGACACTTTCGCGACCAGCTACGAACGCCCTCGCCGCCGCCATCGCCGACACCTCTGCGGCTTGTGTTCCCGGCCCATGCACCACTTGTGCCAGCGCCGGACGCACTTCTCCCCTCCGCGCGTGCCATGCAGCTCGCAGCATACGGCGAAGACCTACTGGCTCGAGAGGCAGGAGAGGAGCGCGCGGAGCGCGCGAGGAAGAACTTCGTGCGACAAGAATCGAGACGTGTACTAGTAGTGCAAACCGTAACAGAGGAGCGGGCGCGAGAAGTACTGATCGGAGCGGCTGAAGACGCCATGCGTTGGGCAATCACTGCGGTCGTGGAAAGCCTCTTGTCCGTCGAAGGGCAGGTTGTGGCACTTGAGGTATTCAATGAGCATCGCCAAGAGCGAGGGCTTGGCGCCCTCAGTGGTGTTGCATCTGTCCAAACTCCACTGCACAGCCCGGGTGCTCGTCCCCCTCCATCCGGTGCCCGCCTGGACTCACAAAATGTTTCGCTGGTGTCTTCCTGTTGCCTTTCATCTGGGTTCGATCTCGCGTTCCAAAAAGAGAAAAGACATGAGCAAATTAATTGGTGATTCTGGTGTTCTTTGCGGATTGCAGAAGCGCAGGAGCCGCAAGCTGTGCTGGAGCTAGATCTGCGGTACGAAATGTACCCGCAGGAAAGCGAGGAACTCGAGAGTGACGGAGAAACAGAGAGAATAGCTGAGAGGCAGAGGCAACTGGAAGCGGCAGAACAGGCCGCACGAGAGGTGGCAGTGCGTGCAGCAGAGGAAGCGCGATGGATTGCAGCTGAGGAGAAAGCCGCAGAAGAAGCAAAGGCCGCGCTGATAGGTGACGCCGCTGCTGCTGCAGTTGAAGTGGCCATCGAGCAGGTTAAGCTCCCTTCCAGCGCACCTGCTGTCCACAACATCTTGTGTGGTAGCAGACAGCCTGTTG
>ENA-UOXV01007097-UOXV01007097.1-marine-metagenome-genome-assembly--contig:-NODE-7097-length-11470-cov-5.840648_pt1 | contig 11470 bp, 16 predicted proteins | sample MGYA00238165_ERZ766961 | MGnify/ENA primary metagenome ERZ766961 (study PRJEB28924, sample SAMN03173240) | marine metagenome | biome: Marine; feature: Water; material: Subsurface seawater | place: North... | reverse complement strand
TAGAAGGGGTGAAAGGTGCGCGTAGTAGGGCGTCGTCGAGACAAGGAGCTGATCCCTTGCAGCGCTCCTCTCGCGCGAAGTAGAAGGGGTGAAAGTTGCGCGTAGTAGGGCGTCGTCGAGACAAGGAGCTGATCCGTTGTATGGATGCCGGTCGTGTTAGTCGTCGTAGTGTCCGAGCTCCTGCGGGACGCGGTCCAAGACTTGCAGTGCTCTTCTCGCGCGACCAAACCAAACCAGATAGGCACAAAAACCCCAAAACAGTTTTAGTAACTCATCTTGCTGACTTAAAATAAATGTACACGAGCGTGCTGATCACTAAAACTGTCAAGATGGAGGTTCGCGTGTCGCCGCTTCCTACGGTGCCATGCTACCGCCGGATGGACGATGAACACGTTGACTTCGATGTGCTTGTGAGGGAGAAGAGGGAACTGATGGGGACGCTCAACAAGATGCTGGAGCGCGCCAACAATGTGGATGTGAGCACCAGCACAGATGAGATCAAGGTCAGCACAGATGTGATCTTGAACCCTGCGTTGGCCCAAGCATCAGCCCCATTTTCAGCGTCCACATGATGGTGATGGCTCGCGCCAGTGCGATTGCAACTGGCTGGCATCTACTGGAAACCACGCTCACTTGCTTGTGTCCTGTTTTCAGGCTTGGGTCACTGAAAAGGACGCGGTCGTAGCGCGCCTCTATCGGATTTGCGATGTAATGCGACGGCAGGAACAGTGTGAGCACGGTGCAAATAAGGACTCGCCCACGCAGCCACGGAGAGATATCGACGGGGCCACGAGAAAGACCTGCAAGGAGGCCAGAGAGGCCGGCAACGTCAGACCTCACAAGGATACCTCGGAGGCGACTTCGAGCCCACACAAGGGTTCTCTTGTGTCGTCTGATGCTTCCATTGCAACGACTGCGACAGCTTACTGTGATCAGGAAGATTCGGACGCGGGTCCGGCACGCCGGGGACTTTGCATCACGGCTGCGGAAGAGGCCAACAAGTTTCAGAAGCGGAAGCAGGCGTTCAGGGAAATAGCCAGAGCGATGGCCCGTCCCGGCAGCAGCGATTCGGAAGACGAAAATCTGGCCTGTTCATGGCGACCAGGTACGACAATGTCAAGCGAGGACCTGACAAAGGAGAAGATTCTGCGCGGAAAGTCGGCAGAGAAAAACAGCCGGACGTGGAGGGACGAGCAGGAGGAGCTCTTGGGACTCTTCATCTCAGGGCGCGCAGATGGTAGCATCAGAGACGCATCGCCCTTGCGAGGAGCAGACAAGCCTCACTGTGAAGAGGCGGAGCAGCCTGTGTAGAGGCAGAGGACACCACTGCGAGGTGTCATCAAGACTTTCATGGCCATGATCTAGATAGAACGTTCTGGAGCAAACGAGCTCACTGACTCAAGTTTGTGGTCCATGCTGCGCTAGTTCATGCGTCACTCGTCACTGTCTCGCTCTTCCTTGCCCACTGACTGCACCCCTCTTTCTTTTGGTGCCTGTCGATTCAACAGTCCAGCCTTGCGCAGGCTTGCAGCAGGCGTTTACTGGCCTGCACAGCTTACAAGCTCTCTGCGGGCCTGCGCTCTGTATCACGTTACGCGTCATCCGTGTCCTCCAGCCCCCACACAACCTTGAGTCGTGGCAAAGCTCCTCGGTAGGTGCACTGCGATGGCCCCCGCAGCCTGGCTCAGCGCAAGCGGCGCCACACTGCTCACGTGCACCAAATGACGGCGCGCCGCGTGGCGGGCGCTCAGGGCGGGGCGCACCTCGCCCGAGGCGACATCCGTGATGGTCACGTGCCCCTCTGTAGAGCCTTGTCGGCGCAGCAGACGGCCTCTCCACACCACCAGCTCCTCGACGGGCAGTGCAAACGCGAGCGGGAACCACCCTGCGACGAGACCGGCGCCCACCCCTGCCTGGCGGGCGCCGCTGCTGGTGACCACCACGCTGCCGTACGCCCAGCCGCCGGTGCCCACGGTCTGGAGCGCGATGATGTCGCCGGGGCGCATGGCGAGCTGGTGGCCGCCCGGCGCTGCCGCTGTCGCGCGCGTCACGTGCAGGAGCCGCGCACCATGGCGCAGCATGTCCCCCACCGCCCGCTTCTGCGCCAGCGGAACCGCGTGCATCTGCAGCACCCGGCCATGCGCCTGTGAGTCCCCACGGACTCAAAGCGGCCGGCCCGCGCGGCACTGGTAGGGGCCACGGACAGGATGTTTGCCTGGACGGCGTCGCAGCAGAGAGCGGCCTCGACCGCAGCGGGGCCCGCCGGGAAATGCACGGGCAGCGGGTCCGGGATGATGGCGGCAATTTTGCCGCCCGTCTCCGCGCTGCACACGCGCAGTTCGCCGGGGAGGTGCTGTACCCGCAGGTGCGCTCGCGCCCACGGGTAGAGGAGCGACTGGTGCTGGTCAAGCGCCCAGAGCACCTGCAACACGCCGCAGCAGCTTCAGGCGCCCAGATCAGATCTCGCTTCGTTCGATGATCCAAGGACCAACATTCGGCGTGTCCACACAAGACTCTGGGTATGGGTGGGCATGTCTTCACCTCGCCAGTGGAAGCATCAGTCAGCAGGGACGGGTTTCGCCGCGTGCCCACCAGCCTCACGCGCCGCCCTTGCAGGTACCACTCGCCCCCCGCACCTCCTTCTACCTCTGTGGGGCGCAGCTGCAGCTGCGGCTCCATCTGACCGCGCGCACGCGTATCAGTAACGCGTGTTGCGGGAGCGGAAACCGCCGCGAAGCAGCCGCTGGGCCCGCACCTCGGCGTAACGCGAGTAGTCGGTGTGCGCAGCGTCGAAGAGAGCCTTCTCCAGGTCGCCCCACCCGTGCGCGTCCGTGAAGTCGCGCAGTCGTGCGACAGCTGTGGCGAGGTCGGCCGCTTCGGGCTCGGCGTGCGCCGCAGGGTGGTTCCGGTAGCACGCGTGCTCCAACTGCACGAGGGTCTCGCCCGTCGCCACCTCGCATACCGCCAGGGTGCGCTGCCCCGCACCGCCTGCTGGCGAGTCTGCGAGCACATGCAGCGAGAGGCGCTGCCGAGCCCACGGAAAGGCATAAGTCGTGAACCGTTCCTTGTTCCACAGCTCTTCGCCCGTGGCCGCGTCCGTGAGTGTGCGGGGAGCCTTGCGCGAGCCGCCCGTGAGGTGCACGCGCCTGCCGCGCCAGACCAAGGCGAGCACCCCTTCGGCGGGCGCCGGCGACGCACGGTCCTCCTCCATCTCGCGGTCCATGGCCGCGTACGCGCTGTAATCCACCTGCCCAGCCTCCAGCAGCCGCCGCTCCAGCTCGTGCCACCCGTGCTGCGCGGCCCAGCGCAGCAGCATGCCACCGACCTCGGACGCGTGGCAGGCGGGGAAGACAGCGGGCAGCACGTGGTGCATGCCCGGGCCCTGGTAGACGACCGCGCCCGACTCGACGTCGCGCACCACCGCGAGGCCGTCCGCGCGGTACGCGGGGAGAGAGAGCACGCGCGTCTCGAATCGAAAGGTCCCCCGCGCGGCGCCGCGCAGCGTCCCTTCCGTCATCATCCGGCGCCAGGTTTCAGCGTCGGGGTCCGCGCCGCGCGCATCCCCGGATGCGCTCGAGGGCTGAGGCCCGAGCCCAGGCAACTCCTGGTCCGACTGCACCTGCACGCCCGAGCAGCCATCGGCGCCCCACGGGCTGCTCGCGCAGCCGCCCTCCCCTTGTGGCTCCGGCGAGCTCTCGCGCGGAGTCTCCCCGCGCGGGGGGCCTCCGTGCGTAAGTTCCACGCCAGAGGCGCATCTCAGCGACACCGGCCGCCGAAAGGTAGATAGTGTCGGGCCGAGCGGCATGCTCATCGTGTTCGGAAGCGCAGACGCGGGCGGAAACATGGCGTCTGACGGTGGGTCGTCGTTACGGGCGACGAGGGCGCCGGTGCGCTTGAGGAGAATGAGCGACGAGCGACCGTCGGACTTGAAGGTCAAGAAGCGTCGCGCCCAGGGGTACGTAAAGACTGTCGCGGACTCCAAGTCCCAGAGCACCTTTTTCGACGACGCCTCCAGCAGCATCGAGGGGTTGTACCGATCGATCCCGACCAGGAGCACCTGCAGTGCCGCAGCCAACTTCAGCCGCGGGCGCCGGCGCCCGGGGAAAGCGAGGCTCGCGTGGCGGTTGGGCAAGTGGCGCGGGAGGCCGGGCGCGCCTCGGTGCTGCGGAAGAGGTAGAGGCCGCGCGCCTCGTCGAGCACCTCCAGGTGCGGCTCCACAGCTTCGTACCCCGAGTAGTCGGTGTTGCCAGCGTCAAACAGCCGAGCCTCCACCTTCTCCCACCCGTGGCGCCCCAGCCATGCGTGTAGTGCCGCCACTGCCGTCTGTTCGTCCATGACATCCTCCCCATCTATGCTCCGTGCCCCTCCCCTGCCCTCAAGCACACCCGAAGTTCCCGCCGTCGCCTCGGCCCCCTCGTCAAGATCCGAGCCCTCCTCGAGTAGCTGCAGAGCAGCCGTCGCCCGCGCAGCTGCTTCGCCACCACCCGCGCGTGCCGAACGTAGCGCAGCGAGCGCGCCAGGAAAAGAGCGCAACAGCGCACGGCTCGTTGGGCATGCAGCGATGTTGCGGAGGACGCCTGCCGCGCGCACGCGGCCCTTGTCCGAACCTGGAGCAGTGAGCGTGGCGACGATGGCGATTAGGGCTGGTGCGTTCTGCACCACAGCTCTCGTCCACGCCTCCGAGAGCGAGAGATTCGACAAAGCCGCAAGTGCTGACTCTCTTGCTCGCATTAACCCGCCCTCTGAACGTCCCAGTTGGCGCGTCAGCACTTCCAGGAGCCCCGTGACCCCGCTCAGCGACAGCCGCAGCGCCTCCGAGTGCCATGCCACGTTGGCAACTGTAGCCGCAGCCTTCTGTGTTGCTTTTTCTTCCCCCGATTGCAATACTACAACGAGCCCCTGCAATGCCGCACTGCTTTGCACTACGAGCTCAGCACCCCGAGGCTCGAGAGCCATAAGCCGCAGTCCCGCTGCGCATGCCACAACCGCAGCACCACGGCCGTTCGCATGGCACAGGACCTCACCCATGGCGTTTGCAGCCCACGCGCTCTGTGCAAGCTTTGCAGCAGACGCATGCATGAGCTCTCGCGCGCGTTGGCTTACCGCTTCCTCCTCTGATCTCCGACAGCTCTCGGGGTCGAGCATGCCGAGGATCGCCGCGCGCAGAGCGGGCGGAAGCTCTTCTCCAAAGCTCTCGTGCCCCGTGGAAAAAGGCACGGGCGGGGCATTGCTGTGTCTCTGCTCCGAGGCGACGACTGACGCACCTGGAGTGCGATTAACAGTGCTCATTGGCGGTGCGCGTCCGACCACCTGACAATGCATACCAGGCTGGCGCGAGCGAGGCGGGCAAGGGGTGGGACCTGGGGCAAGGGCCAGGCCCATCATGCGCAGCTCGAGCTGAGCATCATGCAACACATGACGCGGTAAGGAAGCACTGTCTTTGGCGACTTGAGCCATGACCTGGAACTCGTCCGTCTCGTGCTCGCCCGCGGCCGCATCCCGCGCGCCTGCAATTTTCTGCCGCCCAGATCTGCACGGGCACATAAGAGTCCGGTTCAGGTCATGAAGGTGGGTCCATCAAGCCCAGTCCGCGAAGCCAGCTACTCGGGCTGCAAATCTTCTGGGCGCTTTCCGCGGGTCCGTACCCCGTGAATGCCTTTCGCTCTCGCCCCTGGCGTGATCGGCGTGGAGGTAACAAGGCGTCCCATGTGCTTGTAGCAACACGGTGCACGTAGGATGATGATTCCTCGCTCATCTCCCCCACCCAGTGCGCAACCCCCAAAGAGCCTGAGCACGTCGTCCTTGCCGCTGCATACGAAGCTCTACCCCGCCTTTGCTCGATCTAACCGCAGATGCGGCCCCAAGCGCCGCTTGTCACGAGGCTCCGTCAGACAACTGAGGTCGTGACCAAAAAGTACCGACCCCAGGCGCTCCTCGTGACCAAAAGCGGCTGGAAAGGCGGCTGAAAAGGGCTGAAAAGGGCTGGCCGCCGATCCGTAATCTCTAATCTCGAAACTGATCACGCTTGTCGGGTGCAAGGACGACGGGAAATTCACGGCCATGACCAACGAACCATCGAATGGCTTGCGATCGTTCGAATGGCTCACGATCTCCGCTCCTCCAAGCATCTCTATCTCTCGCCACGCTGCCGCCAAGTGCCCTGCGGATGTTTCTGAAGGAAGATCCCATAAGTCCGATTGCTTCCGTGACGTGTTGAGGATCAAGGAACCTGTCAGTATCAAACACATCGCTCATGTACGCGCTTGCTCTAAGGATAATGCGCTGGTTTCTCGGGCCCGCCGCGCCCGCAAGATCGCAATGAAATCAAGGCTGAATCGCGCACCCTCCATTGTTGTGTTCGGCGAAGAGTGTCTGACGTCAGGAGCTCTTCCCGACTTCATGACTGCCGGCGCCCTGGAGGCTTCGCTTCAAGAGCTACCATCCGGTGGGCGCATGGCAACCACAAAATGTATTTCGGCTTGGCGGGACGGACAGCTGGAGAGCGTCGATCTGTTTCACTTTCTCAAGTCCATTTCTTGGCAATCACCATCATTAGCGATGACAGTGCACAGTGCACCGTTGTCTTGCAGCTCATCGGCATCAACTAGGGCTGAGGAAGCCGATGAGCTACTTAGCGAACAGGATATGGCCGCCTTGATGGCGGCGGCCGATGTGTTGGGTTGAGAGAATTCATTAAAAGCAGTCGAGGATTCACTGACGTGAAGAGATTTTCTGGATGAGGAAGAGGGCCATTCCCATGCCAACAGATCTGTGGGATCCACTTAGCTCCCTATCAGCTGTCCCCAGCACTGGTGAAGGCGAGCAGCGTACCCCCCATTTTCACTTGCACCTCAATGCAGCGCGAATTTGCGCTTCCAAAGCGTTTCACCGACTTCATCCTCCAGCCGCCTCAACTGCTCGAAATCCGCGTGCTTGGTGTGAGTGGTGGGTTCATCTGACGTGAACCGTCGGGGGGATGAGCAAGCCCCTAGCCCGGGGCGGTGCGCGACGCACTCATGCATTGGCGCGATGCGAGCGAGTGCCACGAGAAACAGAAACGGATCGAGACACGCTCTAAAGGTGCAGATTGGCCCTCAGCCACAGGCCGTGGCCCAGGCGTGCGATGCGCCAGCGCCGGGCGCTGTCACTGGCATGGGTGTGGGCGGGGTTGAAGACATGTTGGCGAAGGAAATCTTCGACGTGCTCCTGGCCCCGTCCCGCGACGCGGATGCATAAGCCGCCGCATGGGAGCACGCTGGCCGAGGCCACCGCGCCATCACGCTCCTGCTCCTCGTCCTCTCCCGGGTGCCGCCCACGCTTCTTCCCTCTTGCATCCGTGTTGTCGGATCTGATTCACAGCAAACCCAGTCAGACTCTTGGCGACATGCAAGCCGGTTACGACGCCACGGCGTAACGGCACCACATATCTCAGCGGTGGATTGCCGTGCACACGCATTCGGGAGGTTGAACGCACAAATCGTCTGACAAGGAGATCTTTTCCGATTGGCGCGTGGAAATGGCTTCTAGTGCATCCTTGACCACTGCTGCAACGCGTGGTCCGATGAGCAAGACCGTGGCAGCGCATTGGAAAGGGAGCATTCGGTCAGCGATTGAGACTCGAGAGCCGTCCTCGTAAGACAGCCGCACCTGTTCCCCGCACTCCGACGTGTGAGCATGGACACTTGCCCCATACATACACACCGCGATCAAGCAGTGAATGCTTGGCAACGAGATTTTTCTGGATGATGATTCATTCTGTTTAGATGGGTGCAGACAGCGTCGTGGACGAGGAGGGAATCGCCGACGTACACATCGTTGATGCTCTCGTAGTGCCGGAACCGCCATTGCTCCCCCCGCCCCCGCCGTCCCGATGTGTACCAGTCGACCAGCACTAACGAACCCCCTTCATTTTGGCTGAGACCGTCCGTGGCGGTCAAGCCCTTGTCGAGGCGGAACGTCTGCCTCTGCAAGAAGCGCGAGTCCTCGTACGGCACGACAGGGTCGGCGATAACGGCAAGCAATGCCCCCGCCGCGACGGTCGCCCGCACTTCTTGACGCACGCAGCCTCCACGTCGACAATGAAATACCTTCGTAGAAGCCTGCGTTGTCAGCACCACTGTGGCTCCTGTATTCACCTCGCACCTCACCCGCGTGACGTCGCCCGCCACCATCCCACCGCCATGTCCGAGCTGCGGCATCGGCCGCCGAAGGTTTCAGCAAAGGTCTAGTATTGATTGATGAGATGCAGCGCGCATTCATCATGGGGAACAACAAGAACAAGCGCAGTGCTGGCGGGCCCCGAGGTGCACACCATGTATATCCAAGCTGCGTCAGGGCGCCTGCCGGAGTCCGCGCGAGCCGACTGTCCTTTGGGAAGGACCTTTGCGGAATGGTCGCCGTCACCTTATACAAGCAAACCATGGTCTGTTGGTACGGCGGGGCGTCTTACCGGCATGAACTTGAGCGGGTACGTTGCGCGCTGCGTCGTGATCCTGTTCTCCCCGCCCACGAAAGATATCTGCACACTCTCGCAAGGATAAGCAGAAACAAGGAGGCTGCAGAGCGACCAGTGAGGAGCCTTTATACGAAGGGAATGGCTTTGTTCACCGCGATGACTCCATCGCCCTTGGCATTTGGGAAATTGCCCGCCCCAGCTGGTGCCGAGGCCTCGGGAAGAGCGCTGTCCGTGACCGTCTCGTGCCCAACATGCCGCGCCGCGCCGGACCCCTCCGCGTCCGGTGCCATAATCACCGCTTGCTTTGACATGACTTCCCTTGCAGGAGGATTGACTGGTGAAGTGCTGCGGGAGAAGCTACAGCCGGAACAGCGGCGGATCGCTGTGCGATCCTTCTTGATCTGCAGGATTTTATTCCAAAACCAAGTCTCGCGTAGCTGTATTTCGCGGGCCAGAGAAGGGACTCCTGGCTGGCGCCTGTGTAGTCGTTGGGTACATTCTGGGCGGTCAGCCTGCAATTCGCACGTGTGATGCGGCGCATCCAGTCAGGCGGGGGCGGTGTGCTGGGATCTGAAGTTCCGACCACTGTTGCACTGGTGCTGTGCAGTGCAGGCTTTTTCTTTGGGTACAGGTTCAAGGGCTGGGTAGACTATCAGGCGGCGAGGGTTGAGGAGATGCGCCGACATGTTGCTTCGCAGGCGCGAAGCTGGACCTTTCGCGCAGTAGAGTTGGTCACGGTTACAGGAATAGTTTTCTTGTCTCTGCGCCGCCTCCGCGGCTAGGGGCGCTCGGGCGCTGCTGGCGAATTTTGACTCAAAACTGCACCCAGCAAGGGTGAGCGTGTGCTGTTGATTGAAATTTTACATTGTATACCTACTGCCCCTTGGAAACTGATTGAAGGAAGAAGCCTTCCGCGAGGAAGTCCTGGTGGTGGGACTTCACACCCATATCTGGGACGTAGCAGCTGATCTGCCCTGAGAGGCACAGATCTCGTATGACCTGGAATTTCGGAAGAGGAAGGATCAGAGGTTGGTGTGGGCGCACGAGAGGGGGGGCATTCAGCCGCAACTCCAAATGAAATGAAGAGACGATGGTGGTGAGGATCGACGAGGTGAGGCACCTCGTCGACTGGCGCGCCCAGAGCCCCCTCGAGGAGATCGAGGAGGCGCGAAGCACCAACGTCTGATACCACGTACGCATGGGTGCAGCATGCCCCTGTTGCCACGCTTGCCCATGAGCTCAGTGCCCGCACCGCCGCTCTGTCTTGAGTGCGGAAGTGCTGGCAAGGGCGTGGGTTGGGAGAGGGCAAGACCGCCAAAGAGCCAGAGGGCGTTAGAATGCTCTCGAGTGCGCGCGAAGCACCACCTGGGCGTGGAGAGGGGTGAGTGGAGGCGGTTCTACGAGAGTGGGCCGTGAGAGCCTTGAGGCAGGCAGCGCGGGGCCTGTGCAACTGCACGGCCAGGCGCGGCTGCGAGGGGTCGCTGCGGGGCAGACGAGAGACGCAGGCCGCACCCGATAAAGGCAAGCTCAGCGTCATGCGGGATGTCCGCGACTGCCGCGAGAAGTTCCGTGCTGTGGGCGGCCGAAGCCAGAAGCTCAGAGCGGGACATGGGGTCAGTGGGGCACGGCAGGGGGGAGCAGACCGGTCAACGTTAGGGTTAAAGTAGACGTCGTCTTCCAGGACGAGGACGCGTGGAAGGTCGAGATCTGCTATGTGCCGCAGCAGCGAGAGGTGCGACTCAGCACATCCGATGCCCTCGATGGACCACCCTGAGCCTGTCCCGGTCATCTGCATAGCAATCCGCGAAACCATGCCCGCCTTTGCCTCAGGGTCTTGTGCGTCGAATGCATCCCAGCGTTCGTGGTTGCCAAGGCCGATCGTCGCCAGCATCTCCGACACGCGATGGAATTTGTACGCTTCGCGCTCCAGATTCACGACAAAGATGGCATCGAACGCAATGGCCGGGTCGCTGAAGTCGAAGTCTTTGGGCCGCACCATGGAGAAGGTTGGCGGGCGGTACGCAACGTAGAAGGATATGGACGCGTCCCCAGTAAGCGTGTGCTCGGCTTTCTCGGGCGTGGCCATGACTCGCGCCGTCACAGACACATTGGCGAAGTTGTGGCCCTGCGTTGACGACAATGTCAGTCGCTCGCAGCGCGTGTGGCGGGTAAGGCTGGGCGAGGACCGCGGCGATGCCGCGAACAAAGTAGTCGCGGGTTACAAAGACCATGCGATGCTCTGCGCCAGGCTCGCCCGAGAACTCGCTCACATCCTCCTCGCCCACCATCGCGATCTCAGTGGGCGCGGTCGACGACGTGACGAAGAACTCCACCTTTGCCACATCGTCGCAACTGCGCGCTCATCCACTCTTCATGTTTCGATCTTGTCTGGGAGTTTGGCGCGCTTGGCACGGCTCACCCTTTTCATAGCAGCCCAGTGGGAGCAACCTGACTTCTCCGCCCGGCGCATTGGGGTCTCGGCTTACCCACACCACCTCCCCGCCGTCCGCGTCGCGCCGGCCCGTGCACTCGCCCAGGTAGGGCTGTCCCAGCACAAAGCGCACAACGACTGAAATCTCGCGGTTTGCGAGGACGTGGAGCGGCGCGCCGTCGAGCGGAAGCAGGAAGCTGAGGCCAGACCGGATCGAGCTCGCGCGTGAAAGCTCCACCATTCCCTGCAGGCTGAGCTCCCGCGGAACCTGCCTCCCAGCGCTCCATTCAACCTCGAAGCGCGAGCTCTCATAAGTGGGGAGGAGCCGCGAGCACACATGGGGGGTAAGGAGGGGGGGAGGGGGGACGGATGCGAGCGGGCGCTGAAGGGAGAAGGGTCGGGGTGCGAGGATCAAAGTCTGGGGTTGGCCACACCGCGCCTGTTGACCAATGGGTCGGTATGCCGTTGGGCTGCACAGCAACGTACACTGCTGTCTCGATGCCGGTGCGCTCCCTGGCTCATGTGCCCAGCCCGACATTTCAAGGGTATTCGGGCTCATGCTATTGGCACGGCGGAAGCAGTGG
>ENA-UOXV01007093-UOXV01007093.1-marine-metagenome-genome-assembly--contig:-NODE-7093-length-11472-cov-8.564509_pt1 | contig 11472 bp, 11 predicted proteins | sample MGYA00238165_ERZ766961 | MGnify/ENA primary metagenome ERZ766961 (study PRJEB28924, sample SAMN03173240) | marine metagenome | biome: Marine; feature: Water; material: Subsurface seawater | place: North... | reverse complement strand
ATTTAGAAATTATTACAGAAAGATTAGAGAGAGAATTTGATATAAATTTATTAACGACAACACCTGGAGTAGTTTATAAAGTTCACATGAACAAAGGTGAGATAATAGAGTTGCAAAACCCCTCAAGTTTACCAGAGTCCACGTTAATTAACTATATTGAAGAACCTTGGATTAAAGCTACAGTTATTACCCCAGATCAGTATTTAGGAGCAATTATAAAAGTTTGCCAAGATAAAAGAGGAGTGCAAACTAATTTAAGTTACTCTGGAAATAGAGCAGTTTTAAACTACGAAATTCCTTTAAATGAAGTCGTATTTGATTTTAACGACAGACTAAAGTCGATGACTAGTGGTTATGCTAGTTTTGATTATGAGATTATTGGTCATAGAGAGGGGGATTTGGTAAAACTTGGAATACTTGTAAATGCTGAGCCAGTAGATGCCTTATCAATGATGGTACATAAAGATTTTGCACAAACAGTTGGAAGAGAAGTTTGTGAAAAATTAAGAGATTTAATTCCTAGACACAACTTCATGATACCAGTTCAAGCAGCTATTGGTGGAAAAATCATAGCCAGAGAGACTATTAAAGGTTTCAAAAAAGATGTATTAACCAAAATTCATGGTGGTGGTGCCAGAGACAGAAAAAGAAAATTGCTAGACAAACAGAAAAAAGGAAAAGCTAGAGGTAAACAGTTTGGAAAAGTTGAGATACCCCAAGAAGCATTTATCGGAGTGTTAAAAATTAATAAAGATACATAAATAGAAAAAACTATTTTATTGGATTATGGAGGAATCATTTAATTTTGGGTCAAAGAATACAAAGGGACAAACTTTATAGTTAGTATTTTTTTTAATCCAAAATGAGAAAAACCTTTCAGCTAAATAATCAAATAGTCGGATTTGTCCATGACCATGTAGTTCGTTGGTATCAAAAATATTTTCACAATTATGAATCCATTCAAAAGTTGCTTCACATAATTCATTAAACTTATTTTTTTTAAGTATAAAAATACTAAATGGAGAAAAAAGTTCAGTTTGAGTATGAATATAATTTAAAAAATCATTTTTAAATTCATCATTCATAACTTCGGTAGCTTTTTCTAGTCCTTGATAAAGATGAAACATATCAAAGTGAAGTTTGATGTTGTGTTTATTCTTGTTTATTAAGATTGAGGGGTCACGCAAAATATTTTTAGGTGTTTTTTTTAGAAGTTTCATAGGTTTGTAGCCAGTTAAATTTAATGATGAAGCAACAAAGGCATCAAAATCTAGATTGTGATTTAAAATATTATCTAACAAATTTTTATTTAAGTTTTGTAACGAAATAATTTGATCATGTTTATCTTTAAGCCAAAATCTTCTATAGTGTGAAATTCCAATCCATGTATTTTCTTTGTATTTCTTTAGTTCATTTTTCCAAATCCAGTAAATAGAAGTTAAAGAACCAAAATTTTTATTCTTTGCAGATATATTATTGTTTAAATTGTCTCGTAACCAATTTGTAGGAAATTTTTCTTTTTTATTGCACGCACCTCCAACAATAACCTTGAGATTCAAGTTTTTTAAATAATTTAAGTTTTCACCAGTTATGCAGTAAGTCTTTAAATTATTAAATTCCATAAATTATACTTTAGCTTTATAAATCTATACATGGAAATTAAAAAAACAATTTTTAAAAACTTAGTAGAAATAAAATTTAAAAAACATATAGATTCAAGAGGTTCTTTTGTAAAAATATTTAACAAATCAAATTCAAAAAAATTTAAAAATGAATGTTATGAAAGTTATGTAAGTATATCAAAAAAAGGAAGTTTTAGAGGAATGCATTCTCAAGTAGGAAGATATGCACAGGACAAATTAATTTATTGTGTTAAAGGAAAGATACTAGACATAGCTGTAGATTTAAGGAAAAAATCGAAAACATATGGAAAAGTATTCAAAAAAACAATAAATTCAAAAATACCAATTGCAATACTAATTCCTAAAGGATTTATACATGGAATAATAGCTCTAGAAAATCAAACGGTAGTTATTACTTATTGCTCAAAACCGTATAATTCTAAGAAAGAATTTGGAATCAAACCAGATAGTATACCTTTCAGCAAACCTAAAATAAAACTTATCATTTCTAAAAGAGACAAAAAACTTCAAACATTTAATGAATTTATGAAAAAATAAAATGAAAATAGGTATAATTGGATCAAATGGTTTTTTAGGGAAAAGTTTATCTTCTTATTTAAAAAAGAAAAACAATATAAGAAATTTTTCATCTTATAGTAGATTAAAAAAAAATTGGTTTAGCAAGGTATGTAAAGAAATAAAAATTTTTTCACCTGATATAATAATTAATTGTGCTGCTTCACAAATAGTTGATGATAGTTTAAAATCAATAGAAGAACTTATTTATTCAAATTTATATTCACAATCAGGTTTTTTAAACCAAGCAAAAAAAAATAAAAATTTTATTGGTTATGTTGCTTTTGGTTCAAGATGGGAATTTAATAAAAAAGGTAACTATAAACCAAATAGTTTTTATGCCGCCACTAAACATGCTAGTGATTATTTACTACAATACTTTGTTGATAAAAAAACAGCAGTAGTAGTATTAAAAATTTTTGACACATATGGTGAAGGTGATAATAGAAATAAAATTTTAAATTTATTATTAAAAAATTATAAAAATCAAACGACACTTAATCTTTCACCCGGTAAACAAGAGATCGACTTAGTAAATGTACTAGATATTTGTGCACTTATAGATAAAGTTTGCATTGATATTAAAAACAAAAAATTAAAAGGATTTAAAAAATATACAGTAAGTTCAGAAAATCCTATTAAATTAATTCAATTAGTAAAAAAGTTAAAAAAGATTTTAAACAAAAAGTTAAAAGTTAAAATTGGTGCTTTAAAATATAGAAAAAATGAACCCATGAAATGTTTAAAGAGAACTTATAATTATCCTAAATGGCAACCCCAATTTAAACTTATGGATGAACTAAAAAAAATGTTTGATCAAAATTAAGATTTTTATGAATATTTGAATATTATTCATAATAATCTAAATTTAATTAAATTAAATCAATAATATTTTCTATTTCATTTAAATTTTTTTTATCCAGTAGAATATTAAAGGGAAAGTTTTTATCTTTATTCGTCTCTATTGTAGTAATTCGTTTATATCTAAGTTTGAGAATTTTGCTTATTCTCTGACATTTTTTACTAGGGTGTGATTCTGGAATAATTTCAACAATTTTAGTTTCAGGTTTACAAAAAATAATATTTGTAAAAGCGGCACCATGTGCACCAACTATAATAGAAGCCTCATTGAATAAAAAAATTTGCTCTTCAATATTTAATTCTTCAACCTTGTATGAGGTAAATCCTTTTTTAGTAAGTAAATCAACTATTTCATTATTATTTTTTATTTGACAATGAGTATACGCAGAACTGGATCTATCTAAAAATATTTTTTTATTGTTATTAAATTTTTTAATTAAAGGTAAAAAATTATCTCTATTATATTTAATTATCCATTCTGGAATATTTATAGTTTCATCCTGGATATATCCTTTGAAATACCATGGGTGAGAAACAGCAATTACCCAATCACCCTCTACATGTCTAAATTTTTTACTATCAATAAGTTTTTCCTTTTCAATGCAAAATAGAGAATAAATTTTTTTTTGCCAGTCTTTGATTTCAGGAACATAAAAATAGTTAATAGATTCTAGAGGTATTTTTTTTTTTAAAAGGTAAATTTTTGGAAGTAAATCAAAAATAAAGTGAAAGTAATTATTGCCACTTCCACCTTGTGTTAAATTAAAAATTTTTCCTTTAAATTTTTTTTTTAGTCTTGGCGTACCTTTTATTAAAACACTGTTATAATTTTTACTTTTTAAGACACCCTCAATTTGCTGAAAAGAACTGTCTGATATTAAATTATTTTTATTTATGATTGATACATTTTCATTCATATCAGTGTGAATTCTTCCATTTTTTATTTTATAAAGAAAATATTCGTGATCAGGATAAGTATCTGATTTGATGTTATTAATTGGGATTAACTCATCATCATTTAAATAATTAATATCATCAGTTTTGATTTTACCATATATTAAGATGAATAATTTTTGAAAAAAAACTTTAAAATACAATTTTAATTTTTTTTTTAGCATTTAATTAACGTTTATTTTACAGAAATGAAAAAAAACATCAATCGGGTAATTATTGAGTTATGGAATATTTATTCAAAATTTGCTCATACATTTAAAAACAGCACTATTGATAGCCCAATAAGTTTAAGTGACAAAATATTTAATATGTATAAAAAAAAGTTAAACTAAAATGAAAAATAGAATTTATGACTGCATAACTTTTTTTGATGAAAATTTACAAGTAAATTTAAGAGTCAACATTCTAAATGATTATGTAGATAAATTTGTGATATGTGAGTCTAGATTTGATCACAAAGGTAAACCAAAAAAATTAAATTTTAATATCGAGAAATTGAATAAATTTAAGCATAAAATTATTTACTTAATATTAGAAAAACAATTTCCCAACACCTCGAACCCCTGGAAAACGCAAGCATATCAAAGAGATTTTTTATTAAAAAACTTAAAAGAAGCAAATCCTGATGATTATATTTTTTTTTCTGATCCAGACGAAATTCCCAATCCAGAGATTTTAATCAACTTTGACCTAAAAAAAAAATATGGAATATTCCTACAAGATTGTTTCAACTATAAATTTAATTTATATAATCCCCATGAATCACCCTGGGAAGGTACTCGTGTAGCAAAAAAAAAAAATTTAAAATCAATTGATTTTATGAGACAAAAAGTGAGACTAAAAAATTTAAAATATAGTTTTTTAAGAATTGATAAAGAAAAAAATATTCAGGTTTTTAAAAATGCTGGATGGCATTTTAATAATATTATGAGTCCTATACAAATTTCAAATAAGTTGAAAACATTTGCACACACAGAATTTAATAAAATTGAATTTTCTGGACCTGATATAATAAAGTCAAAAATTGAGAAAAGAATAGATTTATTTGATAGAGGTCACCAATATCGAATGGTTAATTTAGATAATTCATTTCCAAAATACTTGATAGAAAATTATGAACTGTATAAAAATTTTATATTAGAGTAATTAAATATAAAAATTTATTATTTGGAGAGATGGTCGAGTGGTTTAAGGCGCACGCTTGGAAAGTGTGTGTACTGTCAAAGGTACCCAGGGTTCGAATCCCTGTCTCTCCGCCATTAACTCAAGCTTTCTTTAAAAAAAATTCTTTAATTTGTTTAGTGGCCTCATCATACGTTCTATCTTTACTCAAAAGATAAAATTTTACTGTAAGTTTTAAAGATTCAATTAAATTTAATTTTGTTTTCCAGTTAAGATTCTTTGAAGCCTTATTAGAAGAAATATGAAGGTATTTTTTTTCTTTTAAATTATTTTTAACAATTTTAATTTTAATTTTTTTAATAGTTGTATTATTTTTAATCAAGTATAATATTTTTTTAACACTAACCTGTTTTTTTGTGTGTGGAGACAAATTAAATATTGTGTTGTGTTGATTTCTTAAATCTTTTTTAATAAGTACTAAAAGCATTGCATTGATTACATCAAAAATATGAATCCAAGGCCTTGTTGAATTTATAGACCTTATTTTCAATATTTTTTTATGTAAATAAGACCTTATTATATCAGGGATTATTCTGTCATTTGACCAGTCACCACCACCAATTATATTGCCTGACCTCAAAATTATCATTTGTTTATTATTAAAAAAACTAAAACCATAAGATTGTGAAATTATATCTTGTGCAGACTTGCTCGCGCTATAAGGGTCTAGACCTCCAAGTGAGGATCTTTCAGTTAATAATTTTTTTTCATTATTTGAGTAAACTTTATCTGATGTAAAAACTAATATTTTGTTAATAGAGGAGATTTTTCTTAAGACCTCAAATATTTTAATAGTACCTGCAATATTAGTTTCATAAGTTTTGATTGGATCTAAAAAACCAATTTTTACAATTGGTTGAGCCGCTAGATGTATGACTATCTGAGGCTTAAATCTTTTTATATTTTGCTCAATTTTATCCAGGTTTTTTAAATCACAATTTATAGTTTTAATATTTTTTTTGAAAGTATTCGTATTAGATAAATAGTTTGTATTATGCATCTTGAGTGAAACACCTAAGATTTTTGCTCCAAAAAAATTTAAGGCTACAGACAACCAAGAACCAACAAATCCAGAATTACCAAAAATTAAGATTCTTTTATCTTTAAAATTTTTTTTAAATAATTTAATCACCAAATTTTCCATTTACAATTTTTTGTTTTCCAAAAAGTATTTAATTCTTTTTTCTCTCTTAAAGTATCCATGCATGCCCAAAAATCATTATGCTTAAAAGCAACTAATTGGTTTTTTTTAGCTAACAACGGAAGACAATCTTTTTCAAAAACAGTTTGATCATTTTTAAGGTATTTAAAAATATTTTTTGATAATACAAAAAATCCTCCATTTATGTATTCTAGCGGTTTTTCTTTTATTTTATTAACCTTGGAATTTTTATTAATGGATAAGACCCCTTTAGGATTTTTATATTTAACAGCAGTTAGTGTAGCAATTTTACCAGCGTTTGTATGAAATTGAATTAATTTTTTTATATTAATATTCGATAAACCATCACCGTATGATAAACAAAAATTTTCTTCCTTAGCCAAATATTTTTCAACTCGTTTGACTCTGCCACCTGTCATTGTGTGAAGGCCGGTATCAATAAAATTAATTACCCAATTTTCTTTTTTTATATATACTTTTAATTCATCCTTAATCATGCTCCCCTTATAACCAAGACAAATAATAAATTCATTAATACCAAACGAAGAGTAGATTTTCATTAAATGCCAAATGATTGGTTTGTCTCCTATCTTTATTAGTGGTTTTGGTTTAGTTTTGGTTTCTTCGGATAATCTTGTTCCATATCCTCCAGCTAAAATAACCAGTTTCATAAAAAATATATTTTTTTAAAGTTAGAACAATTGAAGCTGATAAAAAATATCATAATATAAGATTTATATACTTAATGCATATTATATAAAAACTTTAATTTTATAATCTTTTTAAATGATATTAGTATGGATTAAGAAAATTATTTCAAATCTTAATTATTATTGTTAAATCTATCTAGGGATAGTTTTAAAAAATATAAAGTAATTACCTATATAGTAATTGAAAAAACAAGATATATAACTTGATAAAATGAACATCAAAATAAGTGACAATAAAAGACACAAATTTTTATGGACAATGTTTGTAAAAAACTTATTTAAAAAATATTAATATGTGGATGATAAGATTTTATATTTTAAAGAATATCTTCTTTATTAAATTTTTAAATAAAATATAAAATTATATTAATGATTAAAAAATTTCTGGATTTAGGCTATCAACCGTTAGCAAATTTATATGTATTAAAAAAAAATTTAAATTTTAAAGAAAAAAGATTTAAATTAGAGGTCGGTTTTAATAAGAAGAATTATTTAGTCTCTATTCTAAAAACAATTTCTAAAGAACAAATGTTTAATAAGGACTATCCATATAAATCATCAGAGTCTTATACTATGCGTAAATCGTTTAAAGACTTAGCAGAAAAAATTAAAAAAAAATTTAAACCTAAATTCATTATTGAAATTGGAAGTAATGATGGTGCTTTTATTACAAACTTTAATAAAAAATCAATCGTTGGAGTCGAACCTTGTAAGAATTTAGCGCAAATTACAAAAAAAAAAAAATACAAAACTTATTCAGAATATTGGAATCAAAAATTATCAAAAAAAATAACTAAAATTAAAAAAGCTGATATAATTTATTCAGCAAACACTTTAAGTCATATTGAAAACTTTGATGAGATATTTAAAGCTGTAAATAACGCTTTATCTGAGAAAGGAATACTTATTTTAGAGGATCCATCTTTACTCAAATGTTTGCAGAATGTTGCTTACGATCAATTTTATTGTGAGCATATTTATGTTTTTTCAACTTTAGCATTAAGAGAAATTTTAAAAAATTTTGATCTTGAAATATTTGATATTGAAAATACAAAAACTCATGGAGGCTCAAACAGATATTATATTAAAAAAAAAGTTAATAAAATTTATAAAATTAGTAATAGTGTCAAAATTGAAATTAAAAAAGAATTAACTTTTGGATTAAATAAATTATCAACTTATAAAATATTTGAAAAAAAGGTAAAAAAATCTAAAAAAAATTTATTAAAAATATTTAATGATTTAAATAAAAAAAATTTGAAAATAATTGGATATGGTGCAACAGCTAAATCTTGCACAGTATTGAATTATTGTGGTCTAGGAAATACTGATATTAAGTATTTTTTTGATACTACCTCGTATAAAATAAACAAATATTTACCTGGTAGCAAAATAATGATTAAAAAATATAAAAAACTAGATAGACGTCAAGTCGATGTGGTATATTTGGGTGCTTGGAATTTTAAAGAAGAAATTTTTAAAAAAGAAAAATCTTTTATTAAAAAAGGAGGTAGATTTATTACACACACTCCTTATCCCAAAATAATTTAATAATCAGAAAGCATTATACCTAAACGGTCTTTTTCAGAAAGGATTGGGTTTTTGATAGGCCACTTAATCTTTAAATCTTTGTCGTTCCATTTTAATGTAATTTCACTTTTTTGGTCACGATAATTTGTGCACTTATAATATACTAAACACGTTTTAGATAAGCACATAAAGCCGTGTGCAAAACCTTCTGGTATAAATAAAGAATAGTCTGAGTCATGGGACATTTTGATTGAAAAATGTTTTCCATATGTTTTTGATTTTTTTCGCAAATCAACAACAACATCTAAGATTTCTCCTTGCGCCACTGTTATAATTTTAGCTTGCGGTTTCTTTTTTTGGAGGTGTAGACCTCTTAGAGTATTTTTTCTTGAGAATGATAGACAATCAAAAATAAATTTTTTTTTAAGAATTTTAAATTTTTCAATTTCTTTAAAAAAACCTCTGTGATCCTTATAAATATCAGTTTTAATAATTAATAAATCTTTTATTTTAGTTTTAATTAGTTTCATTTTTAAAAATTTTAATTATTTTATTTTCTAAGTTCTTAATTGGTTTCCATTTAGGTAAAATTTTTAAATTATTAAGATTGTTAGATATAGTTAATTTATTTCCATATTTCACCTTAATCTTTTTATTTAATCCTTTATTTAAAATACTTATTAGATTGCTTATTTTAATATTTTTTTTATTTTTTATACAATATGAACCAGATTCTATATTGTTATTTAATAAGATCATAATTGAATTAATTATATCATCTGTATGAATTATATTGAGTGATAGTTGTTTTGATAAAATTGTAGTGATTATATTTTTTTTATAGTTTTCAATTATAGTGGGTATTATTTTTTTTCTTGTGTCGTTATCTCCAACACTTTCATAAAATTTTATATTATAAAATTTTGATTTAGGGTTTATATTAGCGTAGTAATTACCAATCATTTCAAATGCATTTTTTGTTGCTGCATATAAATTTTTTGATATTAATTTTTCATTGTTGGAATGTTGCATCATGCTCCCAAAATTTATCATTTTTTTAGTTTTAATACTTATTATATCGTAAATTAAAGTTGGGAATAAAATATTTGAATTGATAAAATCACTTATTTGATTGTGAGTGTGCCTATTATTATACAAGGTAGCAAAATTAATAAAATAATCAGCTTCAATTTTTTTTAGTTTTCTTGATAGTTCTTTGTTATTAGAAAAAAAAATATTTTTGTATTTTGTTGGATAAAAATTTCTTAATTGTTTTATTGTTTTATTGTTTCTATTTTTTACTCTTAAAATATCTATTACAAAAAAATCATTTGAAAGAGCAAATAATAGAAATTTACTACCTACAAAGCCAGTTGTTCCAGTTAAAAGTAAAGTTTTTTTCTTCAATTTTTTATAATTTTTTTAAATAATTGCTATAATCACAATTACCATAAAAACTAACATTATCTAAAATTGTTTTCTTATTTATCCATTTTTTTGATAAAGCAATTTCCTCTAAACAAGCAATTTTGATTGATTGTACTTTTTCAACTGATTGCACAAATGCTGAAACATTTGTCATATCTTCAATTTTTCCAGCATCTGACCAAATAGCACCTCGTCCTATATGTTCATAATATAAATTTTTACTATTTTTATAAATATTTAAAATATCTGTTATTTCTATCTCCCCTCTTTTTGAGGGTTTTAATCGTTTTGCATAATTTACAACCTTATTGTCAAAAAAATATAAACCTGTAATTGCATAATTTGAAATAAATTTTTTTGGTTTTTCTATAATCTTTTTGATTTTATTATCTATTATTTTAGCTACACCAAAATTTTCTGGTGTTTTAACATTTTTTAAAAAAATTCGTGCTCCACTATTATGTGACAAAGATTTTTCAAGCTTATCAGTTAAGCTTTGTCCATAGAAAAAATTATCTCCAAGGATCAAAGCCACATTATTATTTTTAATAAAATCTTTTCCTAAAATAAAAGCATCAGCAAGTCCTTTAGGTTTTTTTTGCACCTTATATTGAATTTTTATACCAAATCTTTTTCCATCACCTAAAAGTGATTTGAAATTTTCTATCTGGCCAGGATTTACAATCATTAAAATATTTTTAATGTTAGCAAGCATTAGAATTGATAAAGGATAAAAAATTAATGGCTTATCGTAAATCGGTAATAGTTGCTTATTTACAGCTTTGGTTAAGGGACTTAATCTTGTTCCTGATCCACCAGCTAAAATAATACCTTTGTTAATCATAATAAATTTAAATTACTCTAAATATTGTTGACGACCAAGATATTATTTAATTAAATAAGCTAAGTCATGATCACCTAAATATAATAAATAATACTTATTAAACTGATTCATTTAAAGTTTTAAAAGAGGTAAAAAATTGAGGTAAAGAGAATTTATAAATATTTCGTAAATGACAACAAATATTCTTTTAAACACAACGTTTATTTCACACTTTTTTTTGATTTAGTAAATTAATTTTCGCCACTTTTTTTGAAAAGAATGTTATAATTATTTAATTTCCATTTTAAAAATATGAAAAATAATTCTACATACCAGGCAGATTCTATTAAAGTACTTAAGGGTTTAGAAGCAGTTAGAAAAAGACCAGGCATGTATATAGGTGATACTGACGATGGAACTGGTTTGCACCACATGGTTTATGAGGTTGTAGACAACTCAATAGATGAAGCTTTAGCGGGACATTGTAAAAATATAGATGTTAAAATAAATTCTGATGGAACTATCACAGTTAGAGATGATGGCAGGGGAATACCAGTTGATATGCACAAGGGTGAAAAAATGTCTGCAGCAGAAGTTATTATGACACAACTTCATGCAGGTGGA
>ENA-UOXV01007089-UOXV01007089.1-marine-metagenome-genome-assembly--contig:-NODE-7089-length-11476-cov-5.700727_pt1 | contig 11476 bp, 18 predicted proteins | sample MGYA00238165_ERZ766961 | MGnify/ENA primary metagenome ERZ766961 (study PRJEB28924, sample SAMN03173240) | marine metagenome | biome: Marine; feature: Water; material: Subsurface seawater | place: North... | reverse complement strand
GGGGGGGGGGGGGTGGGGGGGGGGGGGGGGGGGGGGGGGGGGGGGGGGGGGCGTACCGGAAGGGGTACACGAAGCGGTAGTCCGGTACGAAGCCGTCCACGTACATCTGCACGTTCCACAAGATGCCCTCGAGATACTCCTGCATGCCGTACATTTTGCGCCCCTCTTGCGCGCCCACCGCGTCCGCATCGAGGTCGATGTCGAGGTCCAGTAGCTCATCCTCCACCTCTTCCTCCTCACCCTCGCGGTCCGCCTGCGGCCGCCGCGCCAGACTCACAGTGAACACCTTCGGAGCCTGTCGGGTCTCTCGGGAAAATAAGAAGTGCCTCCACAAAAGTACACAACTTCGTGCGGCGCGTCCTTCGCGTCTTCGCGTCGCGACCGGCAGGACCAGTTGCACAGCGCGGGAACCCTCACTTCACTACCTCACGCAGCGCGCTCGGCGCCAGTGGTCTAGCAAGGGGAACTGCCTGCGAGGACCCGGCAAGGTCGCCGAGCAGATCATCGTCGGACAAGTCGTCGTCGAGCCTGCCACACGGCAGCACGATTGACTGCGCTGCTGCTGGGAGCATGGAGACGTGTTTTAGATGTTGGGAGCACCGACACGCACCCAAGCAAGGCGGCTGCTTCATCAGCTTCACCGTCAAGGGCGCCCCCCTCGTCTTCCACCTCGCGCTCTGCCGCGCCTCCTACCAGGGCGGATTCGGACTCCGCAGGCGACTCCCCTGAGGGCTGGTCGTCGTCACACGATGCAAAGCCGGCGATGTCCTCATCGGCCCCGACGCTTTCCCCGAGGGCGTCGAGCACCACGCGCGCACACTGCCCGCGAGCAAGGGCGGGTGAGCTGGCGGGGGGAGCTCTGCACGAGGCGGGGCGTGAGGGCTGACCGACTGGCGGGCGCCCTTGATGGTGCGCTGGGGTAGGCCGACAAACGTCAACTCCTTCCCTTCCTCCCCGTCCGTTATCCACTGGGTAGTGCAGCGGAACCCTCCGTCGTCCTGTGCGCCGCAGGGCTGCTGCTGAGCCCACCGCAGCGGCTCGGCAGGGCAAGCCGCGCGCTGGATGCAAGGGTGCACCAGGTTCTCGGTAAAGAATGTGAGACCCGCGGGCGTGGACTCCCGCTTGAGCTTCTGACACAGAATGTTCAGGCGGGACACGTAGTCTTCGGGCAGCTGTGCTCCCGACACCGTCGTCAGCAGCCGGGCTCTGCGAGCCTTCTGTGCGCGGATGCAGCGCAAGGGAAATTGCGCACCGTCTCGCGTCGCGGCGGGGTGAGCTGCGGCGACTGACCCATCTGACTCGCCAGCCGTGACTGTGCGAGAAGCGCCTGCAAGATAGGAGGCTCAGCCATTGCGCCCTTGGCACCGCAGTAGAAGAATAGGGTCGGCCACTCTGCGCGGCCGGCGCCCGCGGGTAGCACAGGCTGCGAGGAGCGTTTTGGGCGGGAGTTGACCGCTGTGATATCCGGGACCTCACGCTGCACGAAAAATGGCGCAATACTCGTCAGGTTTGGCGCCGGTTGGTTCAGAGGGTGAGGATCGAGCAGACGTTGGAAGTGCTGCAGAGCGGAAGCGTGCCGGTGCCAAAGACCGGCAGCGTTCTGTGAGTGAAGTGAGGAGCTGGGTCGACCTGGACAAGCGACATGAAGGCGTGGAGAAAGCGCCAGTTGAAGCTACGTCTCGCGCCGTCCAGCAGAAACTGCCCCTTGAACAATGGCATAGCCTTCACCTGTGAGCCGGACAGCCGCATTAGGTGTCGCAGCAGCGTCCGACTATGCTTGGGCTTGGAACCTTTTTGTAAGCTTTGAAGAAGGTGGAAAAGCCCCCACCGCGGACCTGTGGGGAGGGGGTTCAAAATGTCGATGACGGGTGCACGCTGCGATTCTGCAAGCTCAGCGCGCTTCTGCTGCAGCGACACGGCGCTCTCACCTTCGGGAGATAGTCGTTGCCATTCATGATGATCAGCACCAACAGATCAGTGCGCACCACCGCCGACTCCCCTGGGAACATTTTCTCGATCGTGCGCACGACCTGCCACATGCTGAGCACAAGAGACGGCTGCTCCCGTCTCCGCGCGCCCTTGCTGTTGGGGTGCACGGTCTGGTCGCGTCCGGCAAACACGTACAGGTGCTTGACACACTGCGTCGAAAGACCCTGCGCGGATGTGCCCCAGGATGTCACTGCAGCCAATCTCGCACATGCGTGTTTAGCGAATGGGGAAATCCGGCCAACGCCGCGACCGACAACCCCGGCGACTCAAGGCTGGGGGAGGCACCTGCAAGACGAGATCGGCGTCGCCGCCCACGATCATGATCGAGTCCTCCCACGAGTGTTTGCTGCTGTCGCCCATCAAATTGTGGATCCACTCCAGGATCTTGACCTCCCCCTCGCCAGGCACGTCGGCGCCGGAAAGGTAGAACGCCACGTTGCGGAACTTGTACGACATCGCGAGACGGACGCACACGTAGTACATGCACGCTTGCTTGACCTCGTGCATGAACGTGGTCCCAGGAGTGATGTTCAGGCTACTCAGTGCATACTTCGAGACCTTGGACGCCTTTCCGCGGCGTTTCCGCTGCGTGAGTAGTTTCGCGTAGGGCCCTGGCCCGTCGAAGGCGAGCACAACGGACTTGCGCGGAATGAGCACCTTTAGCGTTGCGTCCAGCTCCCTGTACACGCGGAAAACCGCAGCCTCGACTGTGCTGGCCTTTCGGCAAGCCGTGTGCAGGATCGGGTTCATGTCGAAGCAAACGTGGTCGAAAGTGTCCTCCTGCCCCGGTTTCACCTGTGCCAAACGCTTGTGAGGCTTGAGGCGGCCTGGGCGGCGCTGGGCTGGCAGGGCGTCAGAATATTGCACGGTAGCTGCGCATAGGAGCAGCGCTGATGTTTGAGCTAAACCTTGATGACCGCGTCAGGGAATTGGTTTACAAACCAACGCTGGAATCCTGCGATGCCCCCGCCCTTCAAGCGCATGACCTGGCCCCGAGACCACGGATTCAGCACGATCGGATCCGGTAGTTGGACAGTACAACGCAAAACTGGAGCACCGTATCAGACAGAAAGAATTAAGATTCAAAAGGCCCCTTTGTGAGGCTGCACATTCGGGTTTCAGTCACTGCAAGGAGCGCGTCACTGCAAGGCGCCCACCTCGTCCCACCATTCCGCTGGCGTTTCCGAACCCCTCGAACGCGCAGTTCCAAGATCGCCGAACGGCCTTTCCGAAGGGAAATCCGCTCCAGGCCCATTGCAGAATGAGCGTCGTCCAATCTGTCGAAGAGCAGGAAGAGAGGTGGGTCGGTATCTTCGTTGCGATGCTGCGGCGGCCCGCAGCAGCACAGTATCAGAGATCCCCACAGCGGTCTTCATTGAAGTCATGATTAGAATAATCATTACGCGGCAGTAGCAGTGATACTGGCGCATGGATCGCTTGAATTCGTTATGTGTGCCGCCGCGAGGCGATGCGCGTGCGTACGAGACGCCTTACGTCCTGTGGTCCCCTCTCCTCCCCACCGATTCTAAGCCAGAATCATCCAAAAGTTTATTCGAAACAGAAGTTGTTTTAGTCTACTTTTGAGAACTCAAGTTGTTCACTTTCACCGGATCGATTAACCCCCTCTATTTCTGTTTCCATCAGCCGCCAGAAGGTGCGGGTGCCCGAGGTGCCCGACCAGCGACGGATGCCAGGGTCAGGGGTCATTTCGCTGGTTGATAGTCAGAATCGATGCTCGAATTGGCATCCCTGCGCTGCGGGGATGTATCTCCAGGGTGATTGCATGTTGCGTTGCTGGCTGGCTGGCTGCAGCGCTCTCTGAGGCAGCTTGGCTGCTGGACGGGAAGCTGGAAGCTCCTGAGATGTGTGGGCTTAGATCGCTGTGATGTCATCATTGTCCTTGAAATATCGTGCTAAGTGCAGTGTCCTCAGTGAGACTAGCGGTGTCATGCGTGTAAAGGAGCTGACATGCGCCGCCGCTGCCGCGCAGATGTTCTCTGTTCTTCGGACGCTTCACCAGCTCACGATGCTGGTATGTTCTTCGGGACCGGGATAGAATTTCGGTGGTTTTGGTGTTACATTATGCCAGTGTAACGACGGTAGCTTGATTTGACATCTTTGGAAGAGGAGAGGGGATTGATGTCGCAGAGCACACGAGTGTCCTGCAGCCTCTTTTCCCTCTCTTCCCAGTTCTCCCTGTTGTGCATGATCGATTGATGGACCGGACCAGTCAAATGATGCTCCGGTGCTGAGGCTTCCATACATGCACGTTTGGCTAGGCCGATGGTGTGTGAAGTGGGTTCGTTGAGTGCTTGGGTTAATGATGCGTGGGGTTCCAGATGATGCCTTGCTCCGTCCGGGTCCTGAATGTATATCCGCTTCTGCGCCTGAGCAGCAGGTCAGCCCGACTTCCGAGTGCGACGCGTTTGTTGTGGGCCACACCTGCGACGACGCCGACATGTACCTCGAGGGCACCGACTCGGCCGCAATGACGTACAAGGGCGGCTACGATGCCGGCTACGCGGCGGTGCGGTCCCCGTTCATTTTCGTGCATAAAAGGCAGCCCAGCCCAGGATCGTTCCGCGAAGAAGATAGTGCTTGATGCAGTTGTCACAGGGAGGATTACAGCTTTTGTTGTTATCGGCTTTCTTGGTGACCCACTTGTATGTTTGCGGGATATCTCAAGCATTACTAGAGAATGAGTCCCTGGGATTCGGTCTTGCGATTGCGCTGACTGGCCTCACTAACGCTGTATATGCTCTCTCTACAGGGCAAGGCATGGGGCAACACCATGGCCAAGAAGAACGTGGCTTAAGCTTTTCATGCAGCTGCACTGAACAGGTTAGGCGAGGGGTGGTGTGGAGGGGAGGCGGGGAATGCGTAGGTTGTGAACAGGAAAGCGTTTACGGACAAGTTTTTCGTGTCCGTGAGCTGAAAAGTTGCATCATATCATTGCTGTTGTGTTGTTTTCACGGCATCCACGTGGCACTGTGTCACCATGATGCTAGGTCCAACACACGCATGCGGTGCCTCGTCAGAATTCCTACTGTTACATCGGAACACATTTGTGCTTCGGAACATATGTGTATTCCCTTGGGTCGAGCCAATACATCCTTCCCAGTGCTCTAGAGCAACGAATCTGCGCACGTTGCCCCTGCTGCGGCAGACAGCTGTGCGTGCAAATAACGTGCACTTGGCGGCTAATAGGAACCGTAGCGGTCACCGTAGTTTCCGACTGGAGCGTAGGCAGCGTGAAGCGGAAGTGGCTCGAGGATAGCTTCTTCAGCGATCGCGTCTGCTTCTTCCAAGTTCGAAGCCCACGCGCGGGACTCCACACACAACGTAGAAAACCGCGACTCGAGCTTAACCCGGCGATTTTCCATCTTTCCCAGGTAGTCGCGGTATCGATGGTCCCGGTCTTCTTCCTTCGCTTTCGCAATCTGTCTGCTCTTCTTCTCCCACCAGATCCTCTTGAGCCTGTGTACGGGAAGTCAAGATCAGTGCGTGTCGCAATGACAGCAGGTTGCCGGGTGTCACAGTGCGATGGTGAGGCTGCATTCCCCATTGGCCAGATCCGTCTCTGGCCAGCACACGCACGCCAAGGGGCCAAGCCCGGGGCATGGGAATTACCGCTTGCGCTCAGCCTCAGCCTGCATCTTTGCTTCTTTCCGCGCTTTTTCCTCCAGCATCTTGGCCTCCTTCACTAGGCGATCCTGCTCCTCGTTTGCTGTCTTCTCCTCAAGGTACTTGACCCTGAGCTCGTGCAATTGCTGCGGCGCGGGTGGAGCGGGAAAGATAAGTGAGTCGGAACTGTTTCCAGTGAAGCCATGCAGATATCGCCAATGCGCGATCAGCGACGGTGGTGGAAGGCAACTCGGTGAAGGCACTGCTTGAAACGAGGGGTTCCAAGGGTGTCGCGCATGGGGTGGGGGCTGTGAGGCGAACCTTCTTGTAAAGCACCCTTTGCTTTCCTGCAGCTTTTGGGTCTGGCATCGGGCTCTCAAACGGGTGCACAGCAGCCTCTTCCTTCCCATCCGCCCCTTGCTCACCAGCTGCCTCCGCCTTGTCGCACATGCCTCTCCTCGACCACACCGGTGCCGTAGAACGACATACCCGCGGCCCAGGCACAGTCCCACGCCAGTAAATAGCCGCCCCACGCGATGCAGCTGGTGCGGCAGAAGATGCCAGGGCGGATGCCCAGCGCGCGATCCCAGCCATCTCCGGATCCTCGTGCCTCCTGCCGAGTCCTAGTGAACCGCCAGTTTAAAATTGAAAATTGTAAAATATCTACCCACATTATGGACGTCAAAGTCGCTTTAGTTTGCGGGCGGATGATGTTTGCGGATCAGAGATCCGCCCGAAGAGGGAGGGTGGGGGTGGAGGGGTTGCTGGGCACGACCATGAAGACTTGGCTCTTCAAAATCACATTCATGATTGCACTCCTCCTCCTCCTCATGTGCCCCACAGGTTGGTTTTCAATCTTAAGGCCACCCATGTGTGGCCCAGGCTGCCCGCGAGTCCTCCTCCCCTGGGGGCCGTGCGTCGATTCTTGTGCCTCCTGATGACGTTTGCTCCTGCTATTCCAGTCGAGATGAAAACTAAGAAGCAGAAGCGTTCCGCTGGGGACTGTTCCTCCGCAACGAAAGCGGAGAAAGCGAAGGAGCTGGCTCTGAAGCACCTAAACCACGCCCGGGAACTGGTGCACCCCGCAGCACTAAATGCGAAAGAAAGTGAAGAGTGGGACGGCCATCCATCAGCAGACTTGATCACATGTTTTGCAACGTGCAATGGGTCGGGTTGGCTAAGCCCCTGGCCATAGACCTTCCGCTAGCTCGCCTGAACGAGTTGCCCGCAGCGCAAGCGCCAGGACATCGCGGGGGCGATCAATGGTTTCGCGTCCTCGTTGGCATGTATGCTATCAGGTTCTACTTTCTACGAATTGTCGCATGTCCTCGCCGCTGCTGGGGACTTGGTTGCCGCGGAGCGGGGGATGCTGGCCGCCAGCAGGCTCGACAGAAAGCTCCGGCCAGATGCATTGTTGCAGAAGGGCGTTTGGAGCTCGCAACGGGGCGACGTCGTGAATTCCCGGCAGGCGTTTGCACAGTCCGTGAAGCTTCAGGTGAATTCCCAGCTCACTCGCAGGCGCGCGGCAGGGTGCGCATTATCCCTTGCTAGAGCGCCAGAAACCTCCAAGCCTTCTTGTAGCTTCGAAACAACAAGTGACCTCACGCGAAAGCACCGCGGGTCAGCCGGACGGGAACGCGCGTGCGTGGACGAACCTGGGCGTGGTGAGCCAGCAACTGGGCCTCTTTCCCCGCGCCCTGGCGAGCTACCGCCGCGCGCTCGCGAGCGAGGGGAGCGACGCACCGACGATTCACTTCAACATCGGCAAGGCAGGCTGCCCCAGCCGCGAGGCGCGCGCACGTGCCCTGCCTCTGCCGCGCCGCCGTCCCCGTGAGCCGCCGGGGGCGCCTGCGGGCCGTAGGTGTCGCAGGACCTCGGGCGGAGCGACGACGCCGTGGCGGCGTTTCGGCGGGCGGTCGAGCTCCGCCCCTCCTACTTCGAGGCGTATGCGTCGTGGGGGTGCCGCTCCCCCCCGTGGTGCGCAGCCGCGGTGCGGCCGCATGCCGCAAGCCCTGCGCGGAGAGACATGTGCGTCCGGTTTGTACTGGGAGGAGGGGGGGGGGGGGCGGGGGGGGGGGGCGCGGGAGCGTGCAGCGGAGGGGGTCGGCGCTGAGGTCCAGGTGGGGGGCTCATCGGTGCAGGGGCGCGCTGACGCCGGCGCGGGAGTGGGACAAGGCCGCGGGCATCCTCGAGGATGCACTTCAGCTGCGCCCGGACTCTGCGGAGGGGCTCTACCTCCTCGCCTTTGCGCTCTCGAACGCGAGTCCCCGCCCGGAGCCCTGCCGCCGCGCCCCTCGCAGCCGCGACAGGCCGGGCCCGCTGCAGCCGCTCACGCGCCCTGGCCCCGCAGATCGCGGCGTGGGAGCGCCTCCAGGGCCCGCTGGCGCGCCTCCGCGCGGCCGTGCGCGCGCGCCTGGGGCGCGGTGAGGCGCCGGGCGTCGAGCCTTACGCTGCACTCACATTCCCCTGGGACCCGCGCGAGCTACTGCAGATCGCGCGCTACCACGCCGAGGCCGGCGCGCCGCCGCCGCACCCGGGTGGGTGTGCGCCCGGGCGTGCGGCGCGGCGCGGCGCGGCAGGCTCACGCCCCTGGCTCGCGCGGCAGGGCTGAGGGGGCGGTGGCCCGCGCCGCCGCTGGCGTCGCGGCGGCTGCACGTGGTGTTCAAGAGCTACGACATCGGCGACCACCAGTCGTCGTACCTCGCCTTCGCGCTGCTCCGGACGCTCGTCTCGCGGGCCCGCCTCCGCTTCTCGCTCGCGTGCCTCCGGCCGCACGACGGGAGCGTGCTGCGCACACGGATCCAGGCGTGCGCCTTGCCACGCCCCGCCCCGCCCCGCCCCGCGCGCCGCGCGCTGCGGCGGGAGCTGATGCCGCCCGCGGCGGCGCCTCGCCGCCCAGGCGGCGTTCGGTGGCGCGTTCTGGGACGTCTCAGCCGTCGACACCTTCGGCATCGCGGCGCGGATCAACTCGGAGGGCGCGCATGTGCGCCGCCGCGCCGCGCCCTGTCCGCACGAGCCGAGCGGGGTCGTGTGCGCCGGGATCGGCGGGGTCTCGGCTCCTGCCTCCCTTCTCGGCGTTTCATATCCACACTCTGGCGCTGTTGACTTTTTCCCGTTTTCCGCCACAGGTTGTGGTAGACCTCGACGCCCACTTCCGCAACTCGCGGATGCACCTCCTCGCGTTCCGGCCCGCGCCGCTGCAGGTGCGTCCAGCACATAGCCCGCCGCGCCCCGCCGCGCCCCGGTTCAGGCGCAGGAAAGGGGCCGTGTTTGCGCTCACACGCGCCTGGAACGCGCGCAGATCCTGTTTCCTTTCTTTGTGGGCAGTGCAGGCGCGCCGTATCTGCCGATTGCCTTTGCGGACTCGGCGTGTCCCGGCCCGGCCCGCCGCCCGCACGCGCCCGCAAGCAATGCCCCAGCTGCCCCCCAGCAAGCCAGGTACTGACCGCCGCCGCCCGCGCGGAGCAGGTTGCGGCACCCCCGGAGCTTGCATCATTCTTCTCGGAAAAATTAGTCTATCTTCCGGGCACTTACTACGTGAATTCGCACATGTAAGCGCCCTGCCATCCGCGCCCCCGGCGCCGGGCGCGCAGCGCACGGACCGCCCCGGGTCGCGCGATCGCAGGTCCCAAGGCTTTCCCTCCGCGCCGGGCGCCGGTGCGCGCAAGACAGAAGGGCTGCCGGCGCGTGGGGTGGTTATCGCCAATTTCAACCAGCTGTACAAGATCGACGGCGAAACCTTTGCGCTCTGGCTGCGAGTGCTCCAGCGCGTCGCGGGCGCGGTGCTCTGGCTCCGCTCCGAAAAGGTCCATGCACCTTCGCTACCGTGAACGCCGCCGCCGCCGCCGCCGCCGTGAGCGCTCCTCTCACGCCTGAGCTCACGCGCCCCTGGTGCACGCGCAGGGCGATGGCGAGGCGAGCCTGCAGAACGCCGCAGCGCGCGCAGGGGTCGACCCCGCACGCCTCGTCTTCGCGCGCTGGGCGCCGACTTCGGAGGAGCACGTGCGGCGCTCGGGCCTCGCGGCGATCTCGCTCGATACGCCGCTCTACAACTCCATGACCACGGCCTGCGACGTGCTCTGGGCCGGTGCGCGGCCTGCGCGCCCGCGCCGACCCAGGCGCCGCGGGTCGCTCGCAGCCGCAGGCCGCGCTGCCGGCGGAAGTTTGTAAAGCGCATAAGTAATGCTGCTCACCGGAGTGCTCTCGACGCGCGCAGGGGTCCCGCTTGTAACGCTGCCGCGCCGCAAGATGGTGTCGCGGCTCGCGGCGTCGCTCATCGTCGCCCTTGGCGCCCCCGAACTCATCGCACGCACCACGCGCGACTTCGCTGCGCTCGCGCGCGCGCTCGCGGCGTCCGCTGCGCGGGCGGGCGGCGCGGGCGTGGGCGAAACGGACGCGTCGGGGCGCGGCGCGACGCAGGGGCGCGGTGTGGGTGCGCATGCGCGAGTGGCCGCGCGCGTGCGGGCGGCGCGCAAGAGCGCCTTGCTGTTCGACATGGACGCGAGGGCACGCGCCTTCGAGCGTGCGGTGAGCCTTCGCCCCCAGCCCCGGTCTGGCACAAGCGCGGGGGTGATCCTGCTATGTTCATGCTCCAGCAACGCCGCGCGCCCAACACGTCTGCGCGGAGCGCAGCTGACCCGAAGGGCCTTGGCAGCTTGTTGTGGCATGGAACGCACACGTGTCCCCTGGACGACGAGAATCGGCGGATGCGTCGCCGAGATCGCTACACGTTGTCGTTGCGCGGCACGAGGGGGGGGGGTGAGGGAAGCGGCTGGGGCTGCTGTTGATGTAAATGAATGACTGTGTATTTTCGGGCAGCTCCCTACGGTGCATGATAGGGACATGTCTCTTCTGAGACCATAAAATAGTGTTGGCAGACTGACTGAATTTCGGAATGTACTTGTTGCGCTTGACAAGATTAGGAAAGATTCAAAAGAATTCGGTTGTGAGTGAGTTGCCAACAGACGTCGATACGACTGCAGCCACGCGCCGCAGGCTGTTCGATGAAGATGAGAGCTGGTTTGAAGAATCATGGAAGGTAAGTGATGAGTGCACATGTATTTCTTGAGACAAAATGAACAGTAAAAGGCCTTGCCGCATGCGTCGCAGGAGTAGGGCTTGTTCGCACGTCCGGGTGCACCCAGGCGACAAGTGACGTGAGCGCGCCGGACTTGCGCTAAGGCCATGAGGAAAGGGACATGTTTCTGAGCAGACATGGCAAGAAATTCAGCTGCTCGATGCCGTAGGGCTCGTCGCCCGCGCTGGCTGTCCCGCCTCTGGCGGTGCCCTCGGCCTTCAGTGGTGCAGGCGGTGGCAGTCTCGGCGGGTGGTGTGTCGTATGCGGGTGTGCTGGGCGGTGGGACGTGAGGAGGCTCCAGGCGGTGGTTCTTTCGCGGTCTGGGTTGTCTTTTTCTTCCCTTCGTGAGGTCGACGGACGTCGCGAAGGCCTTGCCACAAGAGTCGCAGGAGTGGGGCTTGTCGCCCGAGTGCGCACAAACTTTCAAAATCCGGTCAAAAGTTCACTCCTGAAAGTGGTCTCAAAATGAAAAGTGACTGGAAATGTTGTGGAGGCCGATGAGATCCGCGGTGTCGCTGGCCCTTGTTCTCTGCTTAGTGCCATATGTTTCCTCCTTCTCCGTCGGCATTGCAGCCCGCGGCTTCATGGGTCGCGCAGTCCGCGCTGAGAGGAGGGCACCTCAAGCCGCTGCAACTTCCTCGCAATGGTAACTTGCCATCCGGCCGATCTGGCAGCGCTGGGCCGGGGCCCGGGAAGATGTATTGGTCTTCAGTCACAAAAGGGCATTTTCTCGTGTGTGTGTGTATGTGTGTGTGTGTGTGTGTGTGTGTGTGTGTGTGTGTGTGT
>ENA-UOXV01007087-UOXV01007087.1-marine-metagenome-genome-assembly--contig:-NODE-7087-length-11478-cov-4.846012_pt1 | contig 11478 bp, 9 predicted proteins | sample MGYA00238165_ERZ766961 | MGnify/ENA primary metagenome ERZ766961 (study PRJEB28924, sample SAMN03173240) | marine metagenome | biome: Marine; feature: Water; material: Subsurface seawater | place: North... | reverse complement strand
CGTTAAAGCGGGGTGGGCGTCTAGTGACTTGTGGCGCCACAGCTGGCTTTGACCCCAAAACAGATATTAGGTTCATATGGACGTTTGAATTGCAGTTGCTCGGATCGAATAGTTGGGAACGCGAAGATCTAACCCAGTTGATGGACTATATAGATGGTGGGAAAATGAACCCAGTAATCGATAAAATATTGCCTTTGAAAGATGCTTCTGAAGGCATCCGCCTGTTAGAAGAGAGAGAAGTTTTTGGTAAGGTAATAATCAATCCATAAGGCCTATGGAGTTAAGAGGAAAAAATGACTGAACCATTGAATAAAGAACAAGTTCAAAATTTATTGGATGACTCACCCTATATCTCGTTTATGAACCTGGAAGTGGTATCAATGGACCTCGATGGTGATGAAATAGTTATAAAGATGCCAATGCGTCCAGAATTTGAGAGGCGTTTAGGGACAGGGCAGTATCATGGTGGTGCCATTGCCGCTCTTATCGATATAGCTGGAGATTATGCTTTAGTTATGAAAGTGGGAGGAGGTGTTCCAACAATTAATTTCAGAGTGGATTTTCTTCGACCGGGCACAAACACAGATCTTACTGCGACAGCTAAGACGAGACGTTTAGGGCGTTCTGTTGGTGTGGTAGATATTGATGTGCACGATGATCAGGGAAAATTATGCGCTATCGGTCGAGGTACCTACAGCCCTAATGTTGGATAATGCGCAATTTTATAAGTATATTTGAGAAACTTGGCAGGCGAAGTAGATTATGATTGGTTAATCAGTGAGAAATAAACCTCCCATAATTGCATTGCGCGATTCAACCCTGAGTATTGGCGATAAGGTCCTTTTTAATGAGGCCAATGTCTCTATCTCAAATGGGGATCGTATTTGCTTAGTAGGTAGAAATGGTAGCGGGAAGTCGTCCCTCCTTAAAGTGTTAGCTGGTGATAATGAGATAGACTCGGGGCAAAGATTTGTTCAGCCTGGGTCTACAATAGGGTACTTGCCGCAGGACCCTATTGTGCCTGAAGGTGTGAGCGTACGGAGGTATGTGTCCGAAGGAGTAACTGAGTATGAAAAAAAAAAGGGGATGGAGTATCAAGTTGACTCGATGCTCTCGGCTCTAAGTTTAGACGGAGCGCAGCTGGCAGAAACATTATCAGGCGGTGAAACACGAAGACTCGCTATTGCTAGAGCATTATTATCAACCCCAGATATTTTATTGTTGGATGAACCAACAAACCATCTCGATTTACCCACAATAGAATGGTTGGAAAAAGAACTATTACGATACCGGGGGGGATTATTGTTAATAAGCCATGATAGAGCTTTTTTGAGACGATTAACCAATAAAACATACTGGATCGACAGGACGGTGGTGCGTAGAAATAGTTCTGGGTTTGCCGAGTTTTCTGATTGGTCGGAGAAAGTTCTCGAAGATGAGGAAACTGAATTTCGTCAATTAAATAAAAAAATTGCAGAAGAAACGAGATGGTTAAGAGAAGGGTTAACTGCAAGAAGAAAACGGAATATGGGAAGGGTTCGGCAGCTACAAGAGCTAAACCAGAAAAAAATTGAAAGATTAAGAAAACAGGGAACCGTGGAATTTACTCTTAAAGAGACTGAACGGAGTGGGCAGTTAGTATTACAGGCTAGAAATATTTCCAAAACGTATTTAGATAATCAGGGTGACGAAAAAATAATTGCTAGAGATTTTTCGACTATAATAAAACGGCGAGACCGAATTGGATTGATAGGAAAGAATGGCGCTGGAAAGACTACGTTGTTAAGGATGCTTATTGGCGAAGAGAAACCAGAATCAGGGAAGGTCAAAATTGGGGTTTCCGTTGTCCCAGTGTACTACGACCAGAAAAGAGAAAGTTTAGACTTGAATGCTTCTCTGTGGTCTACTTTGTGCCCAGGGGGCGGAGATATTATAGATGTAGGAGGACGTGACCGACATGTTGTATCTTATTTGCGGGATTTTTTGTTTGAGGAAAAACAAGCGTTAAGTCAAGTAAAAACGCTCTCAGGTGGAGAACGGAACCGTTTGTTGCTGGCACGGTTATTCTCTAGGCAGCACAACCTTGTTGTCCTGGATGAACCTACTAATGACCTCGATGTTGAGACATTGGAATTATTAGAGGAAGTTCTGTCTGACTATGATGGTACCATTATTTTAGTAAGCCATGATCGAGATTTCCTCGATAGAGTTGTTACCTCGACTATAGCTTTGGAGGGGAATGGCTTTATAGAAGAGTATCCCGGGGGTTATTCAACATATCTTAAGCAAAGTAGGCAATTAAGTCCTTCAAGACATAAGCCACAGAATAGTTCTCAAAGAAGGTTTACAGGTAGACGTGGTAGTGAATTAAAAACTAAATTAACTTATAAAGAGCAACGTGAGTTGGATGGCCTTCCAAAGACTATTAGTGATCTGGAAGCTAAACAGTCTCTGCTTCAGGAGAAGTTAAGTGATTCGGACTTTTATCTGTCAGACCCAAAAAAATTTACTCTTTTTTCTAAACAATTGTCAGATATTAAAGGACAAATAGAAAGTGCGGAGGATCTTTGGATCTCACTAGAGGAGCGTAAAGAGGAGTTGGAAACAAAAAACTTCCGCAAATCATAATTATGAAAATCATTAACAATCCGTCCCCTAATTTTGAAGAGCGACCTCCTGGTATCGATATAAAGTTATTACTATTGCACTATACTGGTATGCAGTCATCTTCAGCTGCGAAAGAACGTCTTTGTGACGTCAAATCAAAAGTGAGTGCTCATTATTTGATAGATGAAAATGGAGGGATCTTTAGTTTAGTGGAAGAAGAAAAAAGAGCTTGGCATGCTGGAGTTGCTTCTTGGCATAATGAAAAGGATATTAACAGCATATCTGTGGGGGTCGAGATTGTAAATCGAGGCCATGAGTTTGGTTATACCAAATTCATGGAGCCTCAGATGATAGCTGTTGAAGCTTTATGCAAAGATATCATCAAAAGGCATTCAATACCGGCATCTGGAGTTCTTGGCCACTCTGATGTGGCTCCCTCTCGAAAACGTGATCCGGGTGAATTATTTGATTGGGAGCGCCTTGCTTCCAATGGTATTGGGATCTGGCCGAAAGTAGTTCCTGTTGAGCCTAACTTTCAAATGGGATCTATCAAGAATTGCCAAACAGATCTGCGGGCGATCGGTTATGGATTAGAGTTGACTGGTTATCTTGATAAAGCAACACGGAATACCATAATAGCTTTTCAACGTCATTGGCTACCAAATTTACTTACTGGAAAATTCGATATAGAAACGGCTTGGAGGATAAGGAGTCTATTGGACAAGTTATCATCAAAATAAAAGCTATTCGTATTGTATTGAATTTGATCTCTTTTATTGGCCTTTCCTGTCATATGCTTGTAACATAATAGCCATTTAATGGGTCATAAGAGTTTGGTGTTCCCATCTATATGAATTGACGTATAGGGTTTCTAGCTTTATCTGTCTGTCTAGGTTAGATGGTTGGATGACTGCTGGTTACATGTTCGTAGGAATTTTGTGACTGGAGGAAAGTCCGGGCTCCACGGAAATGCGATGCCGGGTAACGCCCGGCGGGGGGAACCCTAGGGAAAGTGCCGCAGAAAGCAAACCGCCTGGCTCTTTGAGCTTAGGTAAGGGTGAAAGGGTGTGGTAAGAGCGCACCGCAGCTTTAGTAATAAAGTTGGCATGGTAAACCCCATCGGGAGCAAGACCAAATAGGAATGACGAACGATAGTAGTAATACTATAGTTGGTGTGTTTTCGCACTGTCATTCGGGTAGGTCGCGAGAGGCGGTTGGCGACAATCGTCCCAGAGGAATGGTCATCCACTCCATCAATTTTTTAATTGATGGAGTGACAGAACCCGGCTTATAGACTGTCTAACCTAATTCTCTAAGCCTACTGCCCCATCTTGGATTGATATCATGATAAATCAAAAATAATGTGATTATTCAAATTAAAAAGTCAGCAATCTTTAAAGAAAAAAAATTAAATTTCCCATAAAAATACATAAAATCCCATTGCATACCCATAAAAATCCATATATTCTCCATATTATTCCATTTCTGCATAGTTTGTGAAAGCAGATATGAGCGGAGGCCTTTTAGGGGCAAAGAAATAGTTGAGGGGGTAAGGTGGCGGTTTTTCTCTCCACATTTGAGAATAAGGTTGACCGTAAAGGTAGAGTGTCAGTTCCTGCCTCCTTCCGGGCTATTCTTGAGCAAGAGAAATCGCAAGGTATAATTTTATACCCTTCTTTTAAGCACGCTTGCATCGAAGGAAATGGAGATGAAAGGATACAAGAAATTGTGAATTCAATTGATGCGTTGGATAGCTTCTCAGATGAGGCAGAAAATTTGCAAACAATACTGGCTGATGCCCGTCAGCTGACAATAGACTCTGATGGGCGAATTATATTGCCACTGGAGTTTGTTGAGTATGCTCAAATAGATGATGCCGCAACATTCGTAGGCCTAGGGAAGGGTTTTCAAATATGGAGGCCAGATGTTTTTCTGCAGCACAGAGACAAGAATAGAGAAAGAGCTCGTGAAGTTGGAGCTACTTTGCAAATTATTCCAAAAAATAAAACTGTAGACATCTAATGAGAATCGGGATGAAGGGTTTCGCTGACGTGTCCCACCTCCCTGTCCTTTGTCAAGAATCGGTCGATGCTCTCAATGTTCAGGATGGTGGTTGTTATGTGGACGGAACATTCGGCCTTGGTGGTTATTCAAGAGAAATTTTATCGCGAGCTAAATGTAGTCTTGTTTCGTTTGATAGGGACCCATTTTCTGTCACTCAAGCAGATTGTTTAATAGAGAAATATCGGGGGAGATTTTCTATTATACACGGATGTTTTGGTGATATGGATGACCTTCTTTCCGATGTTGGAATTGCTTCTGTTGATTCTATTGTCCTTGATTTAGGGGTGTCGTCGCCACAATTAGACGATCCTGATCGTGGTTTCTCTTTCAGGTTTGATGGTCCTCTGGATATGCGGATGGGGTCAGAGGGTGTGACAGCGGAAGATATAATAAATACAAAAAGCGAGGAAGAATTGGCCGATATCATATTCACATACGGTGAAGAAAGGTTATCTCGAAGGGTCTCAAGAGCAATAATTTCGGCAAGGTCTCAGAAGAGAATAACCACAACAAAGACATTGGCCGATATTATTCGTAGAGTCGTACCAAGAAGCAGAAAGGGTCGTGATAACGATCCCGCAACAAGAACGTTTCAGGCGCTCAGGGTTTTTATTAATGATGAATTGGGTGAGTTAAGACGGGGTTTGGAGGCTGCCGAAAAGATTTTAATGCCGGGTGGTCGCTTGGCTGTGGTTGCTTTTCACTCATTGGAAGATCGGTGCGTTAAAAAGTTTTTTGCAGAAAGACGCGGACAAATAACCGGACGCTCACGTCACGCGCCTCCAGAAAACTCTTTAATGAAACATGCAAGTTTTAAAGTGATAACTAAAAAACCTATTTATGCTAGTCCAGCAGAGGTTGCTTCGAATCCTCGAGCCAGGTCGGCGCGACTCAGAGTGGGCGAAAGAACATCTGAGCCGTCTTGGTCGGAGCAAGTTTAAAATGTTTAGAGGATCGATAATTGTATGGGTTTTAATTGTTTCCCTAACTGGTGTTGTGATGTTCTTAATAAAACATGAAGTCCAGGTGCTGGATGCAAGATTAGAGCGATTGCATCAAGATATATTAGCTCATCAGGAATCTACGCTCATTTTAACTGCGGAGTGGAGTTATTTAAATCAACCTGCCCGTATTGAGGCGCTGGCGCGTAAATATGTTGCATATCGCCCAACAGAAACGAATCAAATAAAAAGTTTAGCGGATTTCACTTTGTCTAGGAAGTCTGAGCTATCTAGCGAGGGTAGGTGATGAAAGCCCAATTCGTTCAGCTAGAAAAGGATGGACCAGTCAAGTTAGATGGCAGTGTTAACAAAGCTATCGAGATAGCCCGTAATCGACTTTTGGTGTTGTCCTGCTTTTTTGCATTGGCATTTATTTTAGCTGGTGCTCGGCTCATTGATGTGGCCGTGTTACGAGGGTTAGGTGAACCCGTGATAGTTGCTGAATCAGTTGAATCTAAGTTGAAAACTGGGCGAGCTAATATTTTGGACCGAAATGGAGTCATTCTAGCTACTAGTCTTTCAGTTGCTTCATTGTATGCAGACCCAAAAGAGGTCATTGATCCCTTTTCTACCGTTCAAAGTTTAAGTCGTGTTCTAGATAACGTAGATAAAGAAGTATTAGTTCGAAAACTTAGCGGAAGAAAACGATTTGTCTGGATCAGAAGAGGTATTACTCCAGGCCAACAATCAAAAATTAATGGCCTGGGTTTACCTGGATTGCATTTTCAAAAAGAAGATAGAAGATTCTATCCACAGCGGAGTCTGAGTGCGCATGTAGTTGGTTTTTCCGGCACTGATGCTGCTGGCTTGGCTGGAGTTGAAAAGAAGTTTGATGGTCGGTTGAGAGATGGGTCCGATCCAATGGAATTGTCTATAGATATTCGGGTGCAGCATATTTTAAGAGAGGAAATAAGTAAGCAAATAGCAAGTTTTAACGCTATCGGTGGGGCTGGCGTATTTATCGATGTTAATTCAGGAGAAGTACTTGGAATGGTTTCACTCCCTGATTTTGATCCAAATGCAATTAACGCGGCAACCTCAGAATCAAGGTTTAATCGTGCTACTCTTGGTGTTTATGAGATGGGCTCTACATTTAAAATTTTTAATACAGCGCTCGCTTTGGAAACCGGAACTGCAACCATGTTAAGTGGCTATGATGCCACTAAGCCTATTCGTTATGCGCGATTTACGATTAATGATTTTCACCCCCAGAAACGTTGGTTATCTGTTCCAGAAATCTTTCAATATTCATCAAATATAGGGTCTGCAAAAATGGCTCTTGATTTTGGGGCTGCGACCCAAAAACAGTTTATGAAAAAACTTGGTTTTTTAAATCGGCTGCCCATCGAATTGCCAGAAAGAGGGAGGCCTATGTATCCCTCTCCATGGCAAAAAATCAGTGCCATGACTATCGCTTATGGGCATGGGATTGCCGTAAGTCCGATGCATCTGGTGAGTGGTGTTGCTGCTGTAGTCAATGGAGGTGTTCTTTGGCCAGTTACTTTGCTGAAAAAAAACGATAGGTCGTCAAATATAGGAAAGCAAATTCTGTCAGCTAAAACATCAAAAAATATGCGAAAGATGCTTCGGCTTGTTGTGGAAAATGGAACGGGAAGGAACGCGGCGGCAACGGGATACTGGGTCGGTGGAAAGACAGGTACTGCTGATAAACAATCTCCCACAGGGGCGTATGCTAAGGCTTCTCGGCTATCTTCTTTTGTTGCGGCTTTTCCGATTCACGATCCTAAATATGCTGTTCTTGTTATGGTAGACGAGCCTAAGGGGAATAAAAAATCGTTTGGGTATGCGACGGGTGGTTGGGTTGCTGCCCCTGCAGTTCGTCAAATAATTAAACGGGCGTCACCAATCCTAGGGCTTCTTCCAATTGACAACAATTCACCACAAATTCAACAACTTTTAGAGATAAACATCCCGCAACAAAAACATGGAAATAGACTTGCGTCTTTTTGAACTTATAAAGTTATCCTGTGTTAAAGCAACTCGGCTGCCGTCTGTGACCGCTGACCGATCGCTGTCGAATCCTGAAATTCTTGGGATCACAAGCAATAGTAGGGAGGTTAAGCCTGGTTATTTGTTCGCTGCTTTGCCGGGTTTGAACTTTGATGGCCGTCAATTCATAAATGAGGCGCTTGCTCGTGGTGCTGTTGCAGTTTTAATGGGGCTTGCCAGGGAGGCTGTTCAGGAAACGGATTGCGCGGAATTTATATGTGTAGAAAATCCTCGACGTCAATTTGCGCTAATTGCAGCAGAATTTTATAAAGAACAGCCAAACTATATTGCAGCTGTTACGGGGACTAATGGAAAAACCTCAGTAGTGGAATTTGCCCGTCAACTATGGACAATGGAAGGTAAGGCGTGCGCAAGTTTAGGTACACTGGGGATCAGCGGGGAGAATATCGATTTAGAGTCAAGTCTTACATCTCCTGATATAGTTTCACTGCACTCAAATCTGCGTCTCCTTAGTCGAAAAGGAATAACTAACCTAGCTATCGAAGCCTCTAGTCATGGATTGGATCAAAATCGTTTAGATGGATTGGTTATTAACTCTGCTGCTTTCACTAACTTAACTCTTGACCACCTAGATTATCATTTAAACCTTAACTCGTATTTTTTGGCAAAAGCTCGTTTATTTTTGGAATTATTACACAAAAATGGCGTTGCAGTTTTAAATGCAGACAGTCCTTATTTTCAAAGGTTAGAAAATATTTGCATCGATAGACAAATTTCAATTTTCAGTTATGGGTATTCGATGGATGCAAATATAAGAATCGTTCGTTTAAGTCCCATGGCTAAAGGCCAACAAGTTGAATTAGAAATAAATGGTCAGAGGTTCGATCTCTTTTTATCGCTGATGGGCGAATTTCAGTTATTTAACGCGTTAGCTGCCTTAGGGCTAGTCAGCAATGGAAGGCTTGCCAGTGTAGAAAGTCATCTTAATAATTTTCAATATTTGTGTGGTGTTCGTGGTCGTCTTGAATATATAGGAAGTCATAAAAGTGGAGCGCCAATTCTTGTCGACTATGCCCATACCCCCGATGCTTTGGAAAATATCCTTTCGTCTTTGAGGCCTCACGTTAAAGGTAGGTTAGTTTGCGTCTTTGGCGCTGGTGGGGATCGAGATAAGGAAAAACGACCTCTAATGGGGATGGTTGTGGAAAAGTTTGCAGACACGATCATTGTCACTGATGATAATCCAAGGTCCGAAAACCCTACAGAGATTCGGGAAGCAATACTGATGGGTTGCCCATCGGGCCAGAACGTGGGGGAGCGTTCTGAAGCTATAAATGTTGCACTTTCGACTTTAAAAGAGAGAGACTTGTTAGTAATTGCTGGAAAAGGCCACGAGACTAGCCAGGAAGTTGATAACAAAATCATTGAGTTTGATGATGCAGCATTCGTAAAGACCCAGTTAAATAAAGTTAATCAGGCAGTTCAATGACTAGCGGTCTTTGGAAAAGTAGCGTTGTAGAGAATATTACTGGTGGAAAGTGCGTTGGAGCTCCTTGGGTGGCTCAAGGTGTTTCCTTTGATAGTCGTTTAATTCGCCCGGGAGACCTTTTTCTAGCTTTAAATGGAGGGGAGCGGGATGGTCATGACTTTCTTGCGGAAGCCTTTGTAAACGGTGCTGTTGTTGCTGTTGTAGAAAAAATACCAGAAAATAATAATGGGGAAGGTTCTTTTTTGCTTGTAGATAATGTCTATGAAGCACTGCAGGACATGGCATTAGAAGCCAGGGTTCGAGCTCCTGCAACTATAGTTGCCGTGACTGGTAGTGTAGGAAAGACAAGCACCAAAGATGCATTGGCTGCGGCATTATTTAAATCATGTAAAGTTCATTCTACGTCAGGGAATTTAAATAATCATATTGGACTGCCCCTTAGCTTAGCTCGTATGCCAAAAGAAACGAAGTTTGGTGTGTTCGAATTAGGGATGAACCACTCTGGGGAGATTAGAAATTTATCGAATTTGATTAAGCCCGACCTAGCAATAATTACTAATGTGAATGCTGTACACTTAGAACATTTTGAAAACGAACAAGGCATAGCAGAAGCTAAAGCAGAGATTTTCCAAGGAATGCCTAGTGATGGGCAGGTGATTTTATACTCGGATAATCGATGGAGCCAGTTTCTTGCGAGTAAAGCTCGTGAGGCTAGTATAAAAAATATAATTACATTTGGCAGCGATGCTTCTTGTGCTGTTCGACTATCTAATTTTGAACCTAATCAAAACGGTAGCATGATTGAGATAGAGATTTCGGGCAAGACAATTAGATATACGCTGGACGTTGTTGGCAAGCATATAGCAATAAATACTGTCGGTGTTATTGCTTGCGTGTACGCATTAGGTTGCGATATAGATTTTGCTATAGACTCTTTTCGGTCTATTTGTCTACGTAAAGGCAGAGGCAAACATATTAGAATCCCTCTTGGAACTGTGGGCGAATTAAACCTTATTGATGAGAGCTATAATGCAAATCCCACAGCAATGCGGGCCGCTTTTGCAGCTTTTGGTCTCACAAAGATAAATAATGGTGGGCGCCGGATAGCGATCCTAGGTGACATGTTAGAGCTAGGTCCAAGTGGCGCTTTATTACATGCGAATCTTATTGATGATCTAATTGCATCCAAGCCAGATATGGTGGTAACCGTTGGCTTATTGATGAAGAATTTACACGACAAAATTCCAGCAGAAATAACTCGTCTGCATGCGAACAACAGTTGTGACATTGCCAAAAACATCCCCCAAAAATTAAGAGTGGGCGATCTTATTCTTGTAAAGGGTTCGCTAGGAACAAATATGGCTCCAATTGTTACGGCTATAGAAAATTTGGGTTTAAAATCAGTCCTCCCTGTTGAGTCTCATGAGATGCGGAGCTGATAGTAATGCTATATAATTATTTGGTTCCTTTATCAGAAGACTTTCAAATTTTTAATCTGTTTAGGTACTTAACCTTTCGTGCAGGGGGAGCAATTTTAACTTCTTTAATCATAAGTTTTATAATTGGTCCTAAGATGATTTATTGGCTGCGTTGCAAACAAGGTGAAGGTCAACCAATTAGAGACGATGGTCCAGAAACGCATTTGCTCAAAAAAGGCACCCCAACGATGGGGGGGCTGATGATCCTTATTGCACTATCTATTTCAACTATACTTTGGGCAGATATGTCCAACCGATATATTTGGGCTGTTCTATTCGTTTCTATAGCTTTTGGCTTTATAGGCTTTTTAGACGATTTCTTAAAAATTCGCCATGGCAGTTCAAGCGGACTTTCCTCAGGATTAAAGCTTCTTATTCAGATGTTCTTTGGTTTTGCTGTGACGTATATAATAGTTGGTTTGTTTGAGCCTAGTATGAAAAATAGTTTAAGTGTTCCTTTTTTCAAAGATTTTATAATTGACTTGGGTTGGTTCTTTTTACCATTTTCTGTCCTCGTAATCGTTGGGGCATCAAATGCTGTTAATCTTACTGATGGGTTAGACGGTTTGGCAATTGTCCCAGTAATGATTGCTGGAGGCTGTTTTGCTCTGATTGCTTATCTCGTTGGGAATATAGTTTTTTCTAATTACTTACAAATTCACCATGTTATTGGTGCAGGTGAATTATCTATTTTTTGTGGTGCATTAATCGGTTCTGGTTTGGGTTTTTTGTGGTTTAACGCGCCGCCAGCAATGGTTTTTATGGGAGATACGGGATCCTTATCGCTTGGGGGAGCATTAGGAACTATCAGCATTATAACTAAACACGAATTAGTTCTAGTCATCATTGGTGGATTATTTGTTTTAGA
>ENA-UOXV01007074-UOXV01007074.1-marine-metagenome-genome-assembly--contig:-NODE-7074-length-11490-cov-5.371141_pt1 | contig 11490 bp, 8 predicted proteins | sample MGYA00238165_ERZ766961 | MGnify/ENA primary metagenome ERZ766961 (study PRJEB28924, sample SAMN03173240) | marine metagenome | biome: Marine; feature: Water; material: Subsurface seawater | place: North... | reverse complement strand
CGCACCTGTCGCTGAACGCGCGGCACAGATTGGGAAGCGACGCGAGAAACGTGTACAGCTCCCCGTCCCCGGTGGCCACCGTCAACACCTGCCCCTCCATGGACCACCCCAAGCACGTCACCTCGCAGTTCACGCTGAACTCCAGCGCATCGCCCGTGTTCTCGGCTAAATCCCCGTTGCTCACGTCGATCATCTTCACCGTGTTGCCGCTGTAAACGGCGAGGCGGCCGATGTCGGGGCAAAACGCCGTCTTCATCGCCATCGCCGCCGCGCCCGTGAACGGCTGCATGTTGCACAGCTCCCGCTCCATCTCGCCCCCCTCCATCCTGCACAGCACGCACTGGCCGCTGTCGAAACACACGACGAGGTACCCCGCGCCGGCCCAGTGGTGGGACTTGATCTTGCCGTAGTAAGGGTCGAACTTTAGCTCGGCCGGGTTGCGAATCTCCGGCGGGTCTTCGCCAAACTCTCCGAGTCTGTACAGGTATACGGACGACAGCCCACCGAGAAGCGTGGCGCTGATCTGGTTCAGCCTCTTCGTCGCGGCTAAGGACCCGCCGGAGGACGCCTCCGGTGCGAACTGGAGTTCCTTCGGTTTGTCCTTGACGGCGAGCTGGAACTCGGTGTCGCCGTTGCCGAGGCTGACTGTGATCTGCCTGTCGTCCCCTCCCAGGGCGAGCCGGCCGTCGGGGCTCCACGCGCCGCACGTGATGCCCTTGGTGTGCTTACCCATGATGCTCATGGTCTTGCCTATCCTGCTGTCGTACAGGAGGAGGTTGCCCTTGGCGGTGCCCACGCTGAGGACGTTGCCCTGGGGGTCCCACGCAACGTGAGACATCTCCTTCATCATCTGCACGTTCTCCAGGCGCATGGCCTCCCTCTGCCGGACCTTGTACACCACCACCGCGTCCCCGATGCCGGGCTTGGAGCCCGCGGTGAGGATGGCCAGCTTCTCGCTCCGCCTGTCCCACGCCAGCTGCACCGCCGCGCACTGACCCTGCGTCACCTTTCCCGGGATCTGGATCTCGTCGTGCAGGTTACCCTTGCGATCGTGCACGAGGAGCCTGAGCTGGCACGACGCGGTGGCGATGAACTGGCCGTTCGGGGACCACGCGAACGTCACCGGGCCCCGGCCCAGCCGGTCGGAGCCCACCTCGAAGAGCTGCTTCATCCCCAAGAGCCGCTCGTCGCCGACGCGACCCTTCGAATGTTTGTTTCGGCACCCAACGTCTTTTTTTGAGTGCGCGCGCGTGCGTTTCACAGTTGAGCGGGGATGTTTCTCTCGATCACAGTCGTCGCTATCGTCGGCCTCGGCCCCTACCACCTCCTCTACCACCCCCACGTCCACCTCCTCTGCCACCTCCCCTACCACCCCCACGTCCACCTCCCCTACCACCGCCTCGTCCCGCCGACTTCATCATCTTCATCGCGCCCCGGGTCGTGTCCATCGTCGGCGCCCGCACTTCGAGGTCATGCGTCGTGAAGTCGTACGCCCCCTTCTTCTGCGCCGCCGCCGCCTCCTCAGCCTCCGCCCGAAGCCTGGCCTTGTTCTTCCGCGGGCGGGTGTCCACCGGCGGCTTGTTCTTGGCCTCAGCCTCGGCCTCAGCCTCGCGCGCAGCCTTCATCGCCTCGCGCTGCCGCCTCCCGGGCTTACCCTTCTTCTTTTCCTTCGCCTGTTCTTTCCCTTCGCCGTCGTCGTCGCCCTTCTTGGCGCGCTTCCGCTGGCGCTGCCTCCCGCCCGCGTCCTTCTTCTTGCCCCCCGGGGCGGCCTTCTTCGAATCCTTCTTCAGCAACGACTCGTGCACGTACCCACCCTCGGGCACGTCCGAGTCAGAGCCGCCGCCGGAGTCGTCGTCGGAGTCGAGGTCGGCGAGTCGGTAACGCTTCTCATTCGGGTGGATGGGTTCGCCGTCGGAATCGACGTCGCCGCCGCCCTCAGCGGCTGGGTCCTCGAGGATCTTGGAGGCGCGGAGCCGTGCGATGCGCTCGGCGTGCGTCTCGGCTTCGCCGTCGGAGTATCCCTCGATGTCGGGGAACTCGTCGTCCTCGCGAAGTTTGCGGCCGTCGGGAAGCGTCTGGTATATCGCGTTCATGTCGTCCGTCACGCCAGCCTTTGCCATACGCTTCTTGTGCTTCTTGCTGGTCAGGTGCTGCTGTAAGGACTGCTCGGACAGGCACAGGACGCCGGGGCAGAGCCTGCACTTGACCGCGATTCCTTTGTCTGGGGCGACGTCCTTCGGGGGTTTACCGGTGAGCTCCGTCGGGGTCTCCTCGCTCTCGCTCTGCTCCTCATCGTCGGCGGAGTCGTCATCGTCGTCAGAGCCGGAGTCGTCGTCGTCGTCAGAGCCGGTGTCGTCGTCGTCGTCAGAGCCGGTGTCCGAGTCCTCGTCTCCGGATGAGAGGTCGGAGTCGTCGGAGAGTTCATCCAGCGCGCCGCGGCCGTCGTTTTCGGGGTCGGAGTCCTCATCGGTGGAGTCGTCAGCGCGAGCCCCCGCGTTGAACAAGTTCCAATCTCGCCGCTTATACATTGTGACGGCGCTCTTCCGGGTCGACGGGGACGCGTTGTCGTGCTATCGAACGCTCGGACGCGGTCGAGTGTACTGCGAGTGACTTGGAATCACCGTCGGGCGAGCGCGTGTCGGATCCGGCGCGGCTCGATATGAGGGAACGACTCTCTCGAGCATTGCCAAAGAGGCGGCGGGCGGCGGACGGAAAACCTCCTCGATCAGTGTGAGGCGTTTGCCAAAAATTATCGTGTCCTCTCCGTCGCCATGTTAAAAGAGCGTCCTAGCGTCGTCCACGCGTCGTCACTTCCCCCGCAGGAACTTCACCCCTTCCTCCGCTAAGCGCGTCACCGCCTCCTCGTCCCCGACGCTCAGCCCCCCGAGCTTGGAGAACGCCGGCGACAGCTTAGCGCCGTCAAACTTGAAAAAAACCGGAGTGAGGTGGTTACCAGGCAGAACCGCCCTCGCCAAAGGCGCGTCCCCGGCGACTAAGAACTCGAACCGTTTACGTAAGTTCACCTCCAGCTCGTCGTTCTGGTCCAAGTCGTCGTCCTCGAACGTGACCAGCTTGACCCGCGGGGAGACGAACCGACGTTTCGCGTCGTCCAAAGTCTCCTCCGGCGACGGCGTAAAGTCAAGTCCCGCCGCCGCCGCCGCCTTCTCCGCCAACGCCGTCAGGTTGGGTATGTTCCTCATGAACCCGTCGAAGGCGTCTTTGGTCCCTTGGTCAGCGTTACCCCCCATCGCACCCTCAGCCCGTTTCTTCAGCAGCTCGCGCGCGAACTTCTCCAAAAGCCGGACGGAATCCGCCGCGGTGGCGTTGTTGAACGAGACAAAGAGGTGACCGGCCCTCGCTCCTTGGGTACCCGCCATCGTTCCCCCCGTGTTTCCCTCGCCTCCGCCGTCCGCGCTCCCTCGGGGCCCACTCCCGCACGCGGTGATGAGCTGCAGCTTACACCCCAGGCTGTGACCCGCGGCGAACACCGGCATGGACGATACGTCGTACCCCTCCCGGGCCGCCGCGACGGCCCACGCGTCGTTTAAAGACTTTTGGCATTCCCCCGCGATGGCGCCGTGGTCCACGCCGAGCTCGTACGGCGTCGCGACGATGACCACGCCGGCGTCGTCGCCGAGTCGTCTGAGGAAGGCGTCGTACGCGATGTGCGGGTACGAACCCAGCACGGCGCCGCCCACGAAGTGCACCACGCCCCACGCGCGCCCGGGCGGGCATCGGACCCACGCGCCCGCGATCTTCTCCCAGCCATCGCCGCCCGGTCCTCCCCGTTTGCTCACGAGCTCGAGCTCGAGTTCCTGCAGGCGCGATCGTAGTTCGATCGCGGCACCGACGGTTCCCAACGAGTTGGGCATGAACCCGTCGTCGTCGTCGTCCATCGCGGCGGGGGGAGGCGCGGGGAACCTGGCGCGTCGGATGGGTGACGTCAGCGTTTTCTTGATGCTGACGCGGAGAGGCGACGCGCTGGAGGTCGCGACGGGCGCGCGGGTCCGGGGTGCGACGCGCGGCGCGGCGGCTGCAGCCATCGCGTTCATCGTCGTCATCGTCGCGGCGGCGATGGGGACCCAAAATGTGTCACCGGCGTACTTCTCGCGCGCCTCGATCTGCTCCCTTCCTGGGATAAGGCCGACGTATAGAGGTGCCTACAGATATGTGACAAGATGATCCGACTCGAGAACACGATCCAATACCGTTCGCGTCACGACACATCGTCTACGGTGAGCCTACGGATACAACACACACGTCGTCAACGTACATCGACGTTGACTCATCACACGAACCACCTGAACATCCCGAAGATGTACGCCACCCACGTGACCGAGAGGGCCACCACCACGGACCACACGTAAAAATCACCCCCCCCACCGCCACCCTTGGCCGCGTCGCTCGTGTCGGACTTCATCGCCGCCGCAGCCTCCGCGGTCCCAAACACCACCGTGACGAGGTCCGGTTTATCAGTGAACGGGTTCCTGTTCCCCTGCGTGGCGCACACGGCGTCGTTCCTGTCCTTCTCCCACTGCTCCACCGGGTGCTCAACGTGCCACGTTAAAAGATGTGAGAGCGTGCCGAAGACGAAGGACCCGTCGCCCCTCGTGTTCTTATCCAACACCTCGCCCAGCGACAAGTTGTACGTGTTGGGCTCGTCGCCGTCGTACCGCACCGCCATGTAGAACATGGCCCGCGCGATGAAACCGCGGTACGCCGGCGGTGGGGTCCAGTACCCGGGGTCTGATCCGAACTGCGCGGTGCCGGTCAAGCCGCACGTCGTCGCCGTGCACGCGGGTGTCTCGCACCCTGCGTGCGTGGCGGCGCACCGGGATTCGTCGTTGACGTCGGTGATCTGCTCGAACGCGCGGTTGCTCCGCGCGGAGTTGAGGGACTTGAGCGAGGGTACCAGCGCGTGCAGGTCGGACCGAGGCGTCGCGCCCGCGGTGAGACCGGCGCTCTCGCCGACGCCGAAGCTCTGCGGCCATAAGTGTTCGCGGTTCCACTCGCACGTCAGGCCGTAGTACGATCCGGTCCGGCACTTGGGCGAGTACCCTCCGTAATACACCCGCACGTGGCTGCTGTTGTGGCTGTCGATGGACGCCTCGAGCGCGTTCCACGCGGCGGTGTACGACACCTTAGTGTGGTGTTCGCTCGTTCGTCGATGCAGCCACGCGGAGACGTCGACGGCGCCCTTGCCCGCGGCTTCGGTGGCGTACGTTGGATCGTACAGCGCCGACGGGACGCACGTAGCGTCCGTCAGGGTTATGAGTGAGGCCACGAGGGCGATGACCGGGAAGATACTCGACATCGTGTCCACCACCGCGGTCACCCCCGCGTCGCGCGTTGTGAACGAACTTTTCCTCCATCGAGCTGGTGTGCCAACAGTCTTGGCACACTCGGCCCGATAAATATTTGAATCTGGGGAGTCCAGAGCCAGACCAGTGGCGCGCGTCGATCGATCCACCGGGATGGTCGCCATCGCGCCCATCTCGCTCGCTGGGGCGATCCCGACTCTCCGCGCGCGCTCGTCGAGGACGCTCGGCGCCTCGCGATCGCGATCCCTCGCCGGCGGGGGGTACATATTTCTCGCGCCAATATTACCCGATCGCGGCGTCAACCGACGGGTCCCCGCCGTGACGACGGCGGCGTGGGGCTCCACGCGGTACGTCGAGCACCTGATTCGCCCCGGCGATAGCTTGTGGAAGATCGCGGTCGACTACGACTCCACCGTGGACGAGATTCGGGCCGCCAACGGGGTCAAGGACAAGGATGGGCTGATCTACGAGGGGAAGACGTTGAAGGTGCCGGTGAACACCGACATCAAGTCCAAGTCGCCCCCGGGCGCGGACCCGGTCAAGACCCTGGTGCCGCCGAAGAAACCCCGTAACCTATTCGCCCGGGAGGAACCCCTGCTCGGCCCAGCGCCGACGGCGCCCCCGAAGAACGTGGAGCGCAAGCCGGCGGAGGAACCCAAGGCGGCGAAGGCGACGAGTCCGCCCGCGCCGAAGAAGGCACAGGCGAAACCGGCTCTGAGCACCCGCAAGGACATCCCGGGCAGGGAGACGCAGAAAGGCCAGGAATCGTGGCGCGCGCCGTTCCAGCACATGGCCAAAGGAAAGGTCACCCCGCTGACCAAAGCCGACGTCGAGCAGCTCATCCCGCGCAAGGTGTTCCTCGGCGTGTCACCGGGCGGCGACGCTTCGGGCGTAAGGGACGCCGACGTTTTACTACTCGTGGAGGTACCCGACTCGGACGCGTGCATGGGTGCGTACCCGACGTGGAAACAACTCGCCGAGCGGATGGCCAAGTCCAACCCACACGTTCGCGTCTGCGCGTTCAGCGCGGAGACCGACGGCGCGAAACAGTGGGCGGGAAGGCACCTCGCCGCCACGTCGCACCCGACGTTCATCGCCATGCCCAGGGCGGGGGGCGTGTACAAGTTCGGGGGCGAGAGCGCGACGCTGGAGCTGCTCAAAAAGTTCGCCACCGAGGCGTTTAAACAGAAGAAGAAGGTACCCGCGACCGAGAAGCCCCTTGCGGCGACGGCCACTCGGCGCGGTGTGAAGCCATCGATGGATAAGCCGCGCGCGAGCGTCGAATACTACCGGGGCATCGGTACTGGCGGGCCGCTCGGCGCCGTGGTGGACGCGAGCGTGCAGGGCGCCGCGAACGTGGCGAGGATGGCGGCGCCGCTCGCGCTCATCTCCCTCGTCGTCGGGTTCTTCATGGCCACCGCGCTGAGGATCCTGGACCTGGCGTTCGGTGAGAGCTCGGCGAAGGTCGCGGGCGGGTCGGCTTCGTCGGCGGCGGCTCGGCTGGCCACCGTGGTCGGTCGCGAGGGCGAGACGTACGTGATGCCCCCGCCCGTGGTGGACAGCCAGGGCCGGGCCATCGCGCCGGCCGCGGCGGCGAGGCGGGAGAGCGTCACGTCGCAGACCAAGCTGGCGAGGGAACGCGCGGCGCAGCGGGAGATGAAGGCAAGAGCCGCGCTCGACGGGGATGAAAACGCGATTCCGCCCGGCGCGTCGGCGAATAAGCTGATGGAGTGGATCGGAATCGTGGAGTCGGAGATGCGGGACCTGTGGAGGCGGTTCTTCTTCCTCTTCTGGGCGTGGATCAGGCTGCAACGGAGGCTGCTGCTGGAAAGGTTCGGACCCGAAGCGCAGAACTAGCTATCGCTCGCGTGGGAATCAAAACTCTAATCTTGACGTCATCGCTCGCGCTACTTCTTCCCGCCGAGGAGGTTGGCGGCGGCGAGCGCAAAGGCGCTCACCCCTTCCTCCTCTTCTTTCTCTGTATTCCCTTCGTTCGTATCGGGTTCCTGCGGAGGGTCGTCAAACGCGGTCTCCACGCTCTTTCCCAGCGGCGAGGACGGCACGTCCTTCCGCTTCTTGTGCTCCATCCTCGCCTCCGTGTCGCGTTCGTTCTGCACCCGCTCGAGCTCCAGCACCTGGCCGTGCAGCCTCCGTGCGACAACCTCGGGGGAGTTGGGTCCCTGCGACGCGAGCTCCCCGGGTTCGTCGTCCTCGTCCTCGTCGTCCGTCCCGTTGTCCACCACGACGTTCTGCCGGCCCCACCCCTTGGTCTTGCCGCTCGGCTGCGGCGTGGGCGTCGGGGTCTTGGCGGCGGGAGTTGGGGTCTTGGCGGCGGACTTTGGCGTCGCATTCGGTGTTCCCACGGGCGTCCCTTGCGAGGACCTGGCGGCCAACTCGGTCTCTATGTGGTCATCCGTGAATCCCATTGATTTGGACACCGCGGCGCAGAGTTCCTCTTCGGTGGCGAAGTTTGTCTTTCCGCGGTACCGCTCCTCCTCGGGCGCGAAGCACTGCACCAGCTCGTTCTCGGTCACCACCAGCTGGTGCTCGGTGCACTCGGCGAAGGTGAGGATTGGCACGTCCTTCAGGAGAAGTGACCCGCCTTTACGTATGGCGTCGGGCTCCGCGTTGACGACGTCCTTGTGCACGGTGCATCGGATCTGGCCGGTCGGGTCGCCCACGACTATCTTCTTGTCGCCCCACGGCGTGGTGGAGTCGTTCAAGATTGCCACGCACAGGCGCTGGCATCGCGTGCTTCTCCACCCGCCGCTGAGTATCCACTCGCAATTCGTCTTGACCAATGGATTGGTGGGTTCGAATACGTCCACGTCGATGGTATCGAGCGCCCTGCGCCACGATCCGAGCTTGAACGCCCAGTGCTGCCTGAGGTTGATCTGCCAGTGCTTCTCGTCGGGGCTCGTCGCGCCGGGCAGGTGCGTCGCGCCGGCCGCGCGGGACCCGGCGGGAGGGTTACCGGACGGTCCCGCGCCGTCTCCAGCCTCGATCCTATCGGGATCCTTCCCGCGGCGGAGGGCCTCCTGGAGAGCCCCGGCAGGGCCGGGGATGCGCCTCTGCGTGGCCATCCGCCGAGCGCGCGAAAAACTGTCGGTGGCCTTTTGCCTTCTTCAGCTTTCCATGGATTGCGTTCTTATCCACACCATCACGGCACTCGAGCCGCATCAGGTCGCATCCATCGCGCCCTCTACCCCTCCGAGGACTCCAATCGTCGTCCAAGGACATGAGCTCGGTCACCGCCGCCTCCTTCCTCGCGCCCGCCGCGCCAAGGCTCCACCGCCTTCGCGGCGGTCGCGTAGCTTCCCGACCTAGCCGCCGATACGGCGCCGTGACGACCACCGCGGGCGCGCCGATGGTCACCGTGGACGAGGGCAAGGTCATGCTCGACCGCGACGGGTACAAGATGCTCGATATCCGCCCGTTCAAGGCGTACGACCGCGAGCACCTCACCAAGCCCCCGCAGTGCACCGCCAACGTGGCGCTCGCGCCGGGAACCCTCCCGGATGCAAAGTTCGTCGCCGCGGTGGAATCGCAGGGCTTTCCCAAGGGTGCGAAGCTCCTCGTCACCGACTTCGACGGCGAGATCTGCCAGCAGGCGGCGGACATGCTCCACGACGCGGGGTTCACCGCCGTCGTCGCCGTGCAGGGCGGGTACAACGGCTGGAGGAAGGTCTTCACCACCTGCGGCCGGCGCCGACCCCCGCAGGGCAAGTGGGTCAGCACGGGCAAAGAGGCACTCAAGTCCGGCCTGACCCTCGACCCAAACGTCGCGGCCGCGTACGAGGAGAACTGGGGCAAGGAACCGCCCAAGCACGGCGAGGTGGGCAGGGCCGGCGACGAGGCCAAGGAGGAGGAGAAGGAGGACACCGCGTCTGCGTCTGTTGCCGATAACATCGTCGAGGAAGTCGTGACTGACGAGGACGGGTTCAAGGTCAAGAAGACGTTCAGAATCAACGACGACGGAACCAGGACGGAGGTTGACATGTTCGAAGCGGCGGCGGCGTCCTCGCAAAAGTCCTCAAAGGTGACCACGCTCGGCACGCGCATGGAGAAGCCACCGATCACGGGAGTGTCCGGCGGCGGAGCAGCGGAGGGGAGCAACTGGGAAACCTTCTACACCGACGACGCGGAACGAAAGCCGTACTACGTCAACAAGAAGACGGGCGTGACGCAGTGGGACGAGCCCAAGAGGTGGTGGAGCGGCGGCAGGTGGATCGAGGCTGAGTAAACGTTTCAACGGAACCCGAATAAGTGACACTTGAACGAGATAAAAGTAAGATTAGTCGCGCCGCGACGGAAGAGCGCTCGTTCCAATGACCGGTGTTCAAATGGCTAAGGATGCAAACCGAACCCTTTACCCGGCCTCCACAGCCCTATCCCGTACAGGCAGATCCAGTCCAGCACGTATCCCGGCAGCACGCGCTTCAGGAACATGAACGCGTGCGTCGGGACAGTCACCGCGTACCTCGGCCTCGGTCGCGTACAAGTCAACGCCAGTTTCAGCTTGCGTGTCACCGCCTCGGGTTCGAGCTCGAACGGATCTTTCTTGTACGGGCCGTACAACCGCGGCATGAACTTCTTCTCGTAGAAGCTCCTGAACGCGGACGACGGCACCAGGGGTTTCATCCACTTGTCGAAGTGTGGCACGGACTTCTCCCTGATCATGGTGCGGATGGGGCCCACGTTGAGGCTGACGATCTTTATGCCCGGCTGGTCCTTCAGTTCCAGCCTCAGGGCGTCGCAGTACGCCTCGAGCGCGAACTTAGTGCTCGAGTACGCCATTCGCATCGGGAAGACGACGTTGCCCAGGATGCTCGAGCACTGGACGACTCTGCCGACGTTGCCCTGGTTTCTGAAGATCTTGATGCAGCGATTGGTCAGGTCGACCCAGCCGAAGAAGTTGCACTCGAAGATCTCCCTGAGGAGCCCCGTCGGGACGTCCTCGGCCGCACCGCCCACGCCGTACGCGCCGTTGTTGAAGAGCGCATCCAGGGTACCCCCGGTCGCGTCCAGGACCTCCTTCAGCCCGCTCTCGATCGTCTCGCTTTTGGAATAATCGATTAGCGGGCTGTCGAACCCTTCCGACTTCAACCTCCGGCAGTCCTCCTCCTTGCGACAGGACGCGAACACCCTCCATCCGTCCTTCTTTAGGGTCTGCGCGGCGTCCAGGCCGATGCCGGAGCTGCAACCGGTGATGAGAATGGTCCTCTGCGTCCCCATCGGCGTCGTCGGAAATGACGACGACGTGCAAAATCGGCACCTCGTTTGCCAAATATGAAAGCCGTTGACCGCACAACCGAGCGCGCGGGGTCATGGAGGTGGCAGAGGAGGAACGCAAGGGCGGACAAACGTCCGCCGAGGCTCTCGCGGCGGTCGAGCAGATCATGGATTTGGAGGGCATGACCCGCGACTGCCTTCAACGGCTGGACGACTTGGAGCGCGTCGTGGCGTTGGAACGGAAGAAAGTGGAGCTCGAGGAGGGGATGGAGGAGAAGGCCGGCGTGGACGCCGCCGATCCCATCGCGCCCGCGCCCGTTGGGAGGAGCAGCGTCGCTGACATCGACGCGCAGATCGCGGCGGTCAAGGCTGAGGCGCTCGAGCGTCAAAAGAGGGACACGATAGCCAAGGCACGGTTCGAGGAGACGAAAGGATCCATCGAGAGGGGAGAGGCGCACATCGCCAACATTGAGCTCATGTCGGTTCAGACCCCAGAAGGACAGGCGGCGTTGGAGTGACTCCATATAGCGATGACACCCGTTGTACACTAATGTTTACTACACACGCGACGATTCAACCCTTGGTTCGGTACCGCGCGTTGGAGCTCTGCTCGACGTCTGGCATGACGGTCAAGTACTCGACCCGCATCGTACCGGCGGGAGACCCGTCGATCGGCGTCGCCGACGCCAACACCAGGTTCTTCCGTGCGCCGTGGCTCATCCTCGCCACCCCCGCCAACAGCTGGCACCGCATCGGCGTCTCATCGTCCACCACGCGCACGCAGAAACCCGCGTGGTACGCCATCGGGTCGCCGGGGTACGCGAGAAAGTCGGCGCCGAACTTGATCCCAGTCGTCATCGTCAAACCGCGGCCGTGAAGGTCCGCGAACACCGCGCATCGTACGCGCTCCATCTCCGTCCGCGGATACTTCCACTCA
>ENA-UOXV01007069-UOXV01007069.1-marine-metagenome-genome-assembly--contig:-NODE-7069-length-11499-cov-6.624257_pt1 | contig 11499 bp, 17 predicted proteins | sample MGYA00238165_ERZ766961 | MGnify/ENA primary metagenome ERZ766961 (study PRJEB28924, sample SAMN03173240) | marine metagenome | biome: Marine; feature: Water; material: Subsurface seawater | place: North... | reverse complement strand
GGGGGGGGGGGGGGTAGACGCATCAGGTGACGGAATCGACAGGGGCTCTGCTGAGGCGGTTGACGAAGATCTTGCTGCAGCCATCGCCGCATCAATGCAGGAGTCGGTTTTTCTGCCGGCGGACGGCGGCAACGCTGGCGAGCCACCTGGGGTTGAGCAGGACGCGGGAGACGAGATGGAGGACGAGGATGCTATGCTGCAGAAGGCTCTGGAACTGTCCCTGCGGGAAGGGACAACAGAGCCAAGCGGTGACGAGAATGGACTTTGTGGGGGCGACATGTTAAGGAAAGAGGACGGCCAAGGCGGAGCGGAAGAGAAGCGAGGTGAGGGAGGGGGCAGCGAAGACGTTCAGGACAGGTGAAAAATTTATTGTATGCTTGATAGTAGGTGGGTCTTATATAGCTTCCCTTGCGATGGCGATGAGGATACGTGCTCTGTGAAGAGGGGCGCAATATTCATGTAAAAAAAGGCAAATGTAGAATCTGTGTCTGCATCTAAGCATCAACCAACGGACTGGTCGCGCGCCAGTGCGATCGGCGTCTGGCACTCCGTCCGGCTTTCACCTTTCCTGCGCTATTGCGTGGAGAAACACCCTCCGGGTAAGACGACCAGTAGGTCGGGTCTGTGACACGTACTGTACTGACACGTAAGAGAAGAGTCACTCTCCTCTGACCGGGGAGAATAGACTTAGGGTCAAAACGAAAAGCCTCACTGCATAAAACATGTCACTGAGCGCTGCGCCATTTGCGGGATACGCTGTGGAATGGTGAAGACATGGCTTCAAGAGACGCTCCAGCTAGTGATGCTTGGCGTCGCCCAAGAATCTTCATCGATGCTTCCGCCTGTGGTGCGACGGCGACTCGAGTCAGTACGTTTCTGGCGTACGCGGAGGCTACCGATTTTACTTCACAGGGTAGGAATTACCACTCTGCTACAGCCCGAAATACGGAGGTAACCGCGCTCTAGGCATCGCAGAATACGGACCTGCCCACGTGATATCAATCAAATCTTCTTCTAGGGGTCTGGACAGAAGAAACTCCATGACAGATCCAAAACCTACCTCTAGCCAAAGGTCTCCTGCTTCTACACACTTTACATGAACCTGCCGCAAGCACCTCCACATCATATTATGCAGGACAGCATGTTTGTACAGAGGCAGCGCGGGCGCTATTACGGTCGAGAGGATGTACATCGCCTGATCTAGCAGGGCCTGCGCGGTACCATCAGGGCAAGATCAGTCATGTGTAATGTTTGTGACTGATTTCAAAAATCAAACGTGTTGTCTCTCCTGTTCTGATTCCTCGTCTTCTGCTTTTGTCATCATCAGCCCGTCTGCGAGTGCAACTGTGACCCAGACCTCCAGCTGCAAGTCTGCAACATTTTCAACAACTCTTTCGCGCGCCCTTTCGAGAATTTTGCAGGCTTCTGCAATCCCACTTGCGTCATTCGGAGAGTTGCGAAGCATTGTCACAGCTGTAATGTAATCCATCGCGACTCCATGCCATGCTGTAACTGCCGAGTGCTGGTGATTTCCGATTTAATTTTGCGACGCGTGCACTCGTCCGAGAAACAAGAAACGTCAAAGTACAACACGAAAGACAACCGCAGGTTACATCGAGCAGCTAGCTACCAGTATGCAGTCTTCACACTCGCTCTTCAAGGCCGATAGCTCACGAGCAACTTGCTCCAGCTCCACCGAATTTTGCTTCACGGGATCCAAGAAGATGATTGCGCGGTAAAACCTTGCCCTGCGTGAACAATGTTGAGACCAAAGGCGTCAGCACGAGGCGAGTTTAAGCAATTTTTTTGAGGACTCGCCAGGTGCTCGCCCCGACAATTGTTCCTTGCATCATCAAAGCGAGATGCTCGCAGGCCTCCTCATTGTTTCCGACCCTGTGGAGATATTGTGCAAGGCACGCATGCAGGTCTGAAACGCAGTGGAGTCTTGTCCGAAACGGACGTGACTGCAACACTACCGGAGAGTCGACGATGGAAACAATTTTTTCGATAGCCCCGAGGGCACTCAGAAAAGATGTCTGTTGGAGATACTTTCGGACCCTGCCAGATTTTGCGGCACCGCCACTGCTAAAAACGCCTTCAACCAAACGAAGGCAGAGTTCTTGCCAATTTTGGTCTCTGGACAAGGCCCGGCTCAACGCGAGTCTGAGAGGGTGCAAGGCGTCTGCCTTGCTGAGTGGATGAGGAGAAGCTGGAATGTTCTCGTAAGGCTCTCGTCGCAGACCAAGGAGACACTCCCTATGCAGAAAGAGGAATCGCCCCCTACGACTTTTGCGGCTTTCTCAAGAATGCACAAGGCTCGTGTGCCTTGTTTTTCCTGCTCAAAATTTGCCATGCGTAAGTAGGCTGGCTCTCCTGACCCGACAAACGGTGCTCAAGGATCGATTCTCAGACCTTTGAAAGATTAGCTCCTGTATCTTGCCCAACATCAGGAGAAATGTCGGTGTGCGTCGTCATTGACATACCTTCAGCAGACATGCAAAGCGACAAAGATTCCTCAAATTTCGCGGACCCAAACAATAGAATGGACTTCTTCCAAGTTCCAATGTCACCCTTGCCCAGCTCCGAAATGCCAGGCACCGGATGGTTTTCCAGCAGCTCGCGTCGGAGCCCCCCAGCAATTGTGCTGAACCAGGCGAGCTTGTTGCGGAACCTGAATCGAATTGTCAGTGATTTGAACCACATTTATCGAAGCATGCTGCAAGAGGTGCACGGGGCTGTGAAATAAAAGAGACCGACGAAGATCGTTCCACAGTGTTCCTTCTCCTGCCTCTTTTAAGCTCGCATTCCAAGTTTGCTCGGCTCTTGCTGATGTCAACAGTTTGTCCGCGTTGTTGAGTGAAAGTTCCGCGCCAGGAACATCCTCAATTCGCAGCTGCAGCTGCGCGCAGAGCAAGAGGCAAAGAGTATGCCCTGTATCATTCTCAGAAGATTCTACGTCGCGCTTTCCGAGTGTGTCAAACATGCTCTGCAACGCGGCCTGCGGGTCGCTGCACGACTGCAAGGTGAATAAGGCGACGCAGATCCGATCACGTGTTTGCTGTGACAGCCCACTGCTTGCCCGTGCATCTTGCAGCAGCTTCAGTGCCTGGTATTGTTTGCCCTCAGCTGTCTGAACTTCTGAAAGGAGAATCTGGATCTGTGTGCGCATGCTTGACACATGCGTACCTCCGCCGACCGCTGGGAGCGCCTGCATTCGAGTAGAGCTTTACCGGCTGAAGCCGCGTTGGCTGCATTCGCTCAAGGGCTTAAAGTTTTACCTGGAGAGCTAACACTAGCGCGTTCTTTTGCTCGATTGTGTTGTCTGTGTAGAGAGACAATAGCCCGGCTAGCTTGACCTGGCGCAAGGTCAAACTGTCAGGTGTCATCTGGCTTGAATCCCTTAACTTTCGTTACGGAGGTCAGGCAGTAGGCATTTCCTGCATGCACGCGAACTCAAGAGGTGTGCTCCCTGTGATCCTGTAGGGGTTGAATCTGAGTGAGAATGACAAATGCTCCTTGCCACCTTTCCAAGAATATCCAGTCTGTAGGGCGTGGATGGATGGCAAGCACCACTTGTTGAGAGCACCACTTAGCACCGCGATGGCGGTAATAACTTGCCCAGACCTTTCCAGTTCATTGATTCTCAGCATAAGCCCATCGAGGCTTGGCATATCTCAGCGAACAAGAGGAGCCAGGAAGGTGTTGGGATCTTGAGTTTGTGCTCCTAATACCGAGGTTTTTTTTCCCTCCTCTCTTCGAAAAGCCTCTCTCGGGTTTAGGGCAGCCATCATCAGTGGCTGGAGTTCGGCGCCGGTAACTGTGACGGACAGGAGCACTCGACCAATAGAGTACGGAGGAGGCAATCGGTTGATGGTGTGAGGAGCAAAGTGCGAGAGGTGCCGGGTGAGCCGCCAACTTTCTAGCATCCTCATAGAGGTGCACACGGCGGGTGCGCTTCAGGAACGATGCCGAAAGTTAAAGGAAGAAGACCACGCTCCATCAGCTTCAGTGCGGACACCAAGGCTGGCCACGATGTGTCCCTGGAGGAGCCGCAGCAGGACTTGTTCTCACAGGTGCAAACCTCGGGGGCGCAGTGTTCAGCACCGACACTGCAGGGTCGAAAGGGATAGGTCTGAGGATCAGGATGCTGTCTAGTTCCCTCGACATCTCCCACCCAAATTTGATCACGTGCTATCTCTTTTAGGCATGGTACTCACTCTCATCGCTGCTCAGCTTCGCTGGCATGTCGTCTTCAGGTCTGCCTGCCCTGTCCCGGATGCATTCCGGAGGGCTTCACCGCAGCACACTTTCGTCCACGCCTTCATGGCCTTCCATATCAGTTGCGACTTTCTTCTGCAGGCCACGAAGACCTTGATGGGAATCAAGAGGACACATCGCCCAAGCCGGTTACGCAGCAAGGCGACGCGGATGAAGACTATATAACGTTCACTTGCACAAGGCAACTAGAAGACCCAAGCCCGCATCCCCTTCATTTGCTGGATTTCGCTGCCTATCTGCCTGAAGTCCTGGGTGTACACTGAGCTAAAAAGCGTGGCTGAAAGCTGGAATGATCCCGCAGCCGCGTGGACAAAACAGTCCATCACATTAAGATATGCGGGGACCAATCGTTCGAAGATTTTATGGATTTGGTGCCGTCCATTTCCCACATTAATAGCCGCGAGATTTCCGTCGCAAGAACTTCGTGCCTAGCTTCATGAGTCCACCTCACCGATCTCGCCGTCTCGTGCAGATCCAGAATGAGTTTGGACAGCAGCTCTGGGCAACATACACCGACCTCTTGTCGGGCAAGGCTGTGCTTGTCAAAGATGACGATTCGTTTGATATCGTGTGTGACATATGCGAGGTATTCATGCCGCCCACTAGGCTGCTCCGTTTGCTGTAGGTAGCTTTCCTGGCGGCTCCGAGCTAAAGGTTCACCTCGATCCAGGCGGAAGGCGACAGGTTGAAGTTGGATCTCACAGTGGAGGCAGAAGAACCTCCCGAGTACGATTCTGATGACTAATATCTGGCAGCAAGCTGCTTTTCGTCGTTATTCCTGATGAGGAGCCCCCTCACCGGGAGGACCTGGATCCGCTGAGGTGAAATCTAGTGAGACATGGTGTCTCCAGATCTACAGACATCACTTCAATTTGTAGTTGTCCATGTCATTCTACTATGCATGAAGCAGCATTGCGCGCTTAGCTGGTCGGCTGATGGGCTTCTAGAGACTCGTAGTGTCTATCGAGGTTGTAGAGATAGCTTTTCGCCGTGTCAGCCACTTCAAACGAAGGCTCGCCAGCCAGTGCCTGCTGACACGGGGCGTCTCAGAAGAGCCTTTCTCCCTAGCGGCATGGGTGCGAGATGTAGACCGCGTGCCTTTAAAGTGGGGATCGGGAGAGGGCTTGCCGCAAGGTGTGCATATGCTTCGACCCTTGCAGGCTCCTCCAAATGCTGTGCGATGCAACCGAGTGCCTGCCCACAGCGCAGTCCAGGGATGGCGGGGCGCCTCAGTCCAGCTGCTTGCTTCTAGTCGCTCCTATTGACGACCGGACAGCACTGAAGAGTGGCCCTACTGCATGCTGGGTGTGGATTCGGGAGGCCACACGTGCACTGCAACGAGCGCGTCATCGTACGCGGAGAATGCAGCCTGTTTGACATATCCATCATCGGTTAGGTGTTGGGTTGCGTCCGGCAGTCACGGGAGGTGTACCGCGTGTCGCAGCTGCAGCTGCGTTTCACGCCACGCCGAGACTTCAGTAGCGCCGGGGCGAATGCTCAGCGGGCTGTCGCCAAGATTCTGAAGCAAATGTGCGCCGACCTCCCCAAGCACCCAGTGCGCCATGCGAGAGACCTGCACTGGCCGGGGTCCAGCTCATGCACCATCCGCGCAGCTTGTGCGCAAGCACCGCCATTGTGCGCAAGCACCGCCATTTGACCCAGAACGCGGCAGGGACGGGGCACAACCTCGCGTGGGTAAGGGTGTTGCCCCGCGGTGAGCAGGCCAGAAAGCACCCTTTTGCGCCAGCGCCAGGCAGCCTCAGCCTCCGAGTGGTTCTCCGCCGCATCGCTGTCCGCCGCCCGGCGCGCCGGGTCACTCTCCCAGCGACGCTCGAACTGCGGAGGTGGAGGCGGCTCCACCCTCGCCAGCGCGCACCATGCCTGCCCGAGCAACTGCGGCTCGCACCTGCCCCCGCCGAAGAATGACCCGGGGCGAGCAATACGGTGTGGCGTCGCGCGCCATGACACCATGGGGCTGCTGCTGGGCCTCGGCCGTGGGCGGGGGGCGACTCTTCCGGTGCGACGAGCGGCCATTTGAGTGAGACCTCCAGCATCGGAAGAGCCGCGGATGAGTCTGCATCGCGCAGGAAGTGCCGGTCAGTCGTCCGCAAGCCCCCCAAGCAGCCGCGGCCCCTACATGGTGGCTGGAGTGGTGCACAGGAAGCGACCAATTCTGGCGCGCGAAAGCAGCTCCCGTGCCACCTGGCGCCCGACCGCGGGGGGTAGCCCGGAGCCCCCCCTGAGCCCACCAGCCCTCGGTGGAGCAGTCCGCGGGGCGATTGCCGGGGCAGCCACTGCTGCGAGCTCGCCGGGCGCGGCGATCCACAAGAGCAGCTGCAGCGCCTGCCCCTGCACGGCCGAGCATCCGCCGAGCGCGCGCGCCTCGGCGGGCCGTCGCAGTGGAAGAAGCGCCTCGCTGAGCGCAGCTTCTCCAGCAGGAGCCTTCGCGTTCCAGTGCGCAATCTGCGCTGCCAGAGCGGTTGCGGCCCGGAGCGCACCATGCTGTGCCGGCGCGCCGGAGCGGCCTGCCACGGCCTCCACCAGGCGAGAGACAACGGCTGGCATCGTCTTCTGGAGCAACGGGCGCTGCCACTGCCCGCCCTGACCACCTGCATTACCACCATCGTGCGTTCCGGTGACAGTGAGACAGTGGAGCGTCTCGAGAAAGATTCGCAACGGCGCTGGGCCATCGGCTCCTGTGAGCTGTGCAAGCAGCAGCTGCCTCGCAGGCACCTGTGCGGGCGACGCCGGTCCGCCCTTGACTGCATGCCACGTCAGCAGCACCGTGCACAGCCGCGTGAGGTATACCCCTGCTAGCGAGTCAGCCGCAGCCGCGCGTGTCGGCTCGGCCGAAGTGAAGAACCTGCGCGTCGCTGCCCGTCAGGTGTCGCTCCGTAGGCGGCAGGCGCACTGAGGAAACATACGCGGCAAGTGCGGCGGTCGACTTGTCAGGATCGGACGAAAACGCTTCAAGCAGCATCGCGAGAGCATGGCGAAGACAAAGGATGTCTGTTAGCGGCCACTGCGCAAAGAGGTCCATTGGCGGGTGCGGCGGGGTCTGCGAGGCGAATTTCTCCTGATGAGAGTCGAGAGCGCCGGAGCACCCGGCCTGCACGGCACGCGCGACCCCTAGATCCCCTTTCCGTAAGCTGCCAACAGCTAGAGAGGGTGTTGATCAGAGGGCAGGGCTAGCACGAGAGCACGAAGTGCGCTGAAAGAAGCAGCGGCAAGCGTGCCGAGCTGCAGCATGTCCTGTGCTCCGGACTTGGATCGCCATGCTGGGAAAAAGGCTGATCGTCATGCGGGTCGAGCATACGCACCAAACCCTGCGAAGCTCACCTGAAGCAAAGACACTTTGGGGATCAATTCTTTGCAATGGTCCTCACCAAAGTTGAAAACGGCGCTGCGGCGGCTCTTGCGCGGCTTGTCTTCGACGCCTGGCTCGCTCAATGCCTCCTTGCTCGCGCGACCAAGAAGCTCCCTCAGCTGCTTAACAAGAACTCCCACTGCACGCTGTCGTGTCAGAAGGGAGGATTCTGACAAGGAGGAGACGCATGCGAGGGTTCTGAGCGAGGAAATCCGTAGAGCCACGTCTCTCGACCTGTCTGCCCCCTTCTCCAATACCTGAAACGTTCTCGCCGCCACCCCGGCATCCTGCTCGACCTCAAAGGCGCGGCTGAGGTGAAAATTGGCGAGTCGGACGAGTTTGCGTTCGTCCTTGCCGAACTTTTCGAGCCCTACAAGCTGCGAAAGCAGCTGCAGCAATGGCAAGGTTGCCTCCGGCCCGAGCCTGTGCAGAGCGAGATCCTTGAGCGGCTGCTTTGCGCGTAAGACCTTTCGCTCGTTGCAGCACTCCCAAAGCGCCTCGAGTGAAGAGGTGTAAGAAGCCATGTTTCTGCGCCTCGGAATTGCCACCCTCTTGAGTTGAACCTGGCCTCTAGCTGTCTCTGATCGACCTCCGCGGTGGGGGCCCGCGGCGCAAGGGGAAGAAGGCGGTCAAGAGGGATAGACTGATACCCTGTCCGGAGAAGCAACTATCCAGGTCTTCGTATCCCTCACACCCACATGGCAAGCTGTGACTAGCCAGCTGCCATGGCTCCGCTGGGAACTCCCTACCATTTCGGGAGGGCCCGCCTCGGGGCGTAGCGACAATTGAACTTTCCCCCTTGACGTTGCGCACTGGCGGGTGCCCGGAGCCGGACCTCTTGGGTCAGGGTCAAGCACCCTTTGCGCAGCGCAGCGATCGCTCGCTGCGCTGCGTGGGGGGTCTTGCAAGTGCTGGGATGGCAGAGTGGTTCGTGAATGCGGTGGGCTCGATCCAGGCTGGAATGAAGAATCCCCTTGGCCAAGGCCGAGGCAGCACCGGCAACCGGATGCAGCCGTCTCCTTGGACACAGCTGGCCAGTGTTCTACCTCAAACACCTACTGAAGAGGCTCAGGCTTACAACAAGAAAGGTACGGTCTTCGCGGGACAAGGCAAGTATGATCAGGCAATGGAGTGCTTCCAGAAGTCGCTCGACATCTCGCTCAAGTTCAGGGGAAAGGACCGCTTGGACGCAGCCAAGACATACAACAACATAGGAGAAGTCTTTCGCGCACAGGGGAATTACCCTAAAGCCATGGAAATGTACCAGGTACGCCCGGTACCCGCACAATCGCCCAACTTAATGCGAAAGCCCGATTGCCGCTGTGGATCCGCTGCCCCACGTTTCTGACGCAATGCCCTGCATTCTGCAGGAGTCTCTAGACCTGACTGTCGGCGTTGTCGGCGGCAACCATTTGGATGCTGCCGCGACGTACGGCAACATGGGATCTGTGCTTTATGCTCAAGGACTCTTTGACCAGGCGCTCGCACATTATGGCACTGCGCAGAAGATCATGATTAGGGCGCTGGGCGCGGACCACCTTGACGTGGCGACGACGTTTACCAACATGTCTCTAGTGTACGCAGCTCAACGGAAGCACGACCTTGCGAAAGAGTTCGCTGACAAGGCGCACAAAATCAAGACAGCGGCGGAGCGGGCCGTGCTGGTGCAAGTGAACGAGATGCTGAATTGTGTTAATGAGGAATGGTTTGACGAATCGCGGGACACGGGAGCGGATGCGCTTGCCGCTGGCGCTGCAAGAAACGGTGGCGGTGGGGCAGGGGCGGAAAAGGATGATGCAAATGATGCGGGTAATGTTGATTTGGCGAAAACGTATAATAACATGGGGGCTATGCTCCAGCAGGATGGCAAGCACGAGCAGGCGCTGGAATACTACAATCAGGGATTAGCAATTAAGATCAAGGCGGCAGGTTACTGGCACCTAGATGTGGCCAAGACATTTAACAACATAGGGGAGGTCCACCGGCTGCAAGGCGATGTCGCGAAAGCACTCGAGTGCTATCGCAAGGCTCTCGACATCACCACGAAGGTCGCCGACCACGGCCACCTCGACGTTGCAGCCGCTTACTCAAACATGGCAGCGGCGCACTTTTCGCAGGTGCAGGTCCCCCCTGTCGCGCGTACGCGGTGCTGCTTCGCTGCTCGCATCTGACTGGTGTCGGGGTCGGGCGCACGTGACAGGGGGACAAGGGGCGCGCCCGAGAGCACTACGACCGTGCTCTGGGGGTGCTGGCAAAGCACCCGGAGGCACAGCCGCAGTGTGCTGCTGCGCACTGGAATCTTTCGGTGGTGCTTCGCGCACTAGGAGACGAGGCTGGCGCAATGGAGAACTCAGAGATTGCGAGGAGGCTTGCGGACCAGGCCAGCGTCCGCACTCCGCGCCACTGCACGCTGCCACCGCCCCGACCAGCATCTTCTTGCCTCCTTGTAGACTTGCTGATTTGGCGTGGGATGGAATGGGGTGCAGGCGCAATTGGATCTGGGGCAGTCCTCGCGCTCTCTCGTGACCCGTCCGGGTGTGGGAAACGCATCTGATCTCGACATAGCCAAGACGTTCAACAACATGGGCACTGTGTTCGACGCGCAAGGAGAGTACGACAAGGCGCTTGAGCACTACAAAAAGTCGCTCGTGGCGCGCATTCGTGCCGTGGGCCCCGATGACACAGAGGTTGCCAAGACGTACAACAACATTGGAGAGGTGTACCGCGTGCAAGGGTGCGTGCCTCCACCAGTGCTTGCAAAACCCGACCTGTACTCGGGTTGCGCAGGGCCCTCACGGCCAGTGATGTCGCGGCAGGTACTACGAGCAGGCTCTAAAGTACTACCAGAAGTCGCTTGACATCTGCGAGGGTCGGCCCGGGTGCGAGATGGATGTGGCCGCGACTCTCAGCAACATGGGCTCCGTGCACGCGGGGGAGGCCAAGTACAAGCGCGCCCTGTCCTACTACCAGAAGTCGTACACCATCATGGTGCGCGCGGTGGGCGCGGACCACCGCAACGTGGGTGCCACGTACAACAACATGTCGGTGATCTATCAGGCGATGGGCCGCTTTGAGAAGGCGGTGCAGTACCAAGAGAAGGCGCTGGAAGTGAAGGTGCGTTCCTGCCGCGTGCCGAGGCACATGGCTGGCGTCCAGCCCCAGCTCCACGGATCCTAGTTTCATGAGTTGAACCGCGCTCATCTCTCCAGCGAGGCACTGGCCTGAGCGCGCGCGGGGGGCAGGCCAAGGCGGTGGGCCCCGACGATCTTGACGTGGCCGACACCAAGTACAACCTGGCGACGCTCATCAGGGGGCAGGGCAACCTGCGCAAAGCGGGTGCGCTGTTTTCGGAGTGCGCGCGCGTGTACAGAAAACACTACGGGGGCCAGCACGACGAGACCAAAGACGCCAAGGCGCAGGCGGAGGAATGCGCCCGCGGGTGAGCAGCGGCGCCCGAAAGTCGACATTCAGAACCAGAAGTTGATCGAAGCGGAGGGCGTGAGCGAGCGCACGTAGTGCCAGTGGCCGGAGGGAATGAAGAGCGTGTCTCCGGGTCGCAGCACCTGATCACGTCCTCGCACGCTCACGCCACGGCCCCTGCGTCCGCACGCGCACTGGCGACGGCGCGGGCGAGACCGTTTCCCGGTACACAGCCTTCGCCGCGAGTGGGTGCTTGTCCAGGTCCAGAGCCTCGCACGCGATCTGCCGAGCGGGCGCGCCCGGTCACGAACGAAAACAGGAGAGATGCAACGGTCACGAACGAAAACAGGAGAGATGCAACGGTCACGAACGAAAACAGGGATGATGCAACGCAGCAGCACGTTGCGCAGCCCCCCCCCCCCCCCCCCCCCCCC
>ENA-UOXV01007068-UOXV01007068.1-marine-metagenome-genome-assembly--contig:-NODE-7068-length-11500-cov-9.636173_pt1 | contig 11500 bp, 10 predicted proteins | sample MGYA00238165_ERZ766961 | MGnify/ENA primary metagenome ERZ766961 (study PRJEB28924, sample SAMN03173240) | marine metagenome | biome: Marine; feature: Water; material: Subsurface seawater | place: North... | reverse complement strand
GGTCCGCGCATTCAAATACGCCTGTTTGCCGGGTATGGTTTTGATGAGGACATGCTGACCGAGGCCGACGGTATCCAGCAAGCCTACGCAAGCGGCGTCACCATGGGCGGCGCGCTCGGACCTGACCCTGCTGCTGAGGGCGCTCAGCCGATCGCGCTGGCGGGTCCCGGGTTTCTGGTTATGGCATCCGCAGATACCGAAAGCGCCCCATTACAACGGTTACAAATAATCAAAGGTTGGATCGATGCAGAGGGCACTCACGAAGCAGTGATTGATGTCGCTTGCGCAGGTGGCGCAGCGGTTAATCCAAAAACCAGTCGATGCCCCGACAACGGCGCTCAGGTCGATATCCGTGACTGCTCGATCAATGCTGAAACAGGAGCAGGACAATTATCGGCCTTGTGGCATGACCCGGCTTTTCAGCCAGAACAGCGCGCTTTCTATTATGCGCGAGTGATAGAGAACCCCACCTGCCGCTGGTCAACCTGGGACGCGACCCGGGCCGGGGTTGCACCAAGACCTGATCTACCGACCACGATTCAAGAGCGTGCCTGGTCGTCGCCCATTCACTATTTCCCAGAATAGTCCGGAGATTTAAAAGGTTGATCACGGCAAGGGCGCGATCTTGAACTGGTTCACCGCGGTTAATAAACCTTGGCTACATTTCGTTGTGCTGGGTGTGATCTTTTATCACCTTCAGACCGCGCTCTTTCCGGCGCCCAAGGTCGTAATCGGACCCTTGAGCGACGCGAGAATCGCGACGCTCAAGCAACAGTGGCTGACCAGTACCGGTCGACCGCCTAATCCAGACCAGCTTGCACGGTATATCGCCGTAGAACTTGATCGTGACATGCTGCTGCAACGCGCTATTGATCTTGGTTTCCATCTGCGCGACTCGATTATCTATCAAAGACTGATTCTAAACATGAGGTTTCTTCAGCTGGCGGATGGCAAATCTGATGGCGCACTGTTTGATCAGGCAATCGCGATGCGCATGCACCTTGATGATGAGGTTGTAAAACGACGGCTCATCCAAATGATGGAGCAGCGATTACTCGCCAAAGCGCCTGCAAAAGAGCCCGACGCCAAAATGATCGAGGCGGCTTTTATTGAAAGAAAAGAAGCATTGCGACGACCTCCGCGATATTCGATCGAGCATGTTTTCTTCCCTGCTGAGCGTCAGCACGAAGTAGCCGCCGCCATAGCCTTGATCGCGGCGCAAGATCTGGACATTCAGGCCGCAAGAAGACTGGGGGCACCTTTTTTACAGGGGCATCAGTTTATCGGGCAGACACCAGATCAACTTGCGCGAAATTTCGGCAATCATTTTATTGCCGGGCTAGAACAAGCCTTCGCACAATCAAACCTTGCAGCGTCAGGCAACGGGGGATGGCTTGGCCCAATACCCTCAGCCTACGGGCTTCATTACGTCTGGTTGTCCAAATTTGAACCTGCACGGGACGCTGAGCTTCAAGAAGTTGAACAACAATTACGCGCAGACCTTCAGTACACGGCGAACAAGCGCGCTTTGCAATGCGGCATAGCTGCGATGAGAGTTGAATTTGATATCCGAGGCAAGGCACTGAAGGCGCGCGATGAGGAGCAAGCCTGCGAATGACGATTCTCCCTCGCCTTATCTTTCTGATGTCACTGATCATCGTGCTTACGCATCCCTATACCGCTGAAGCACACCGTTTTGCACCGTCATTGCTAAAGTTTACCGAGACTTCTGATCATATTTTTAATGTCGTTTGGAAAACCCCAACTGAAGCCACCAGCCGTGTACCCTTGCAACCAACGTGGCCCGTCAGTTGTGTCGTAAAAACTGAGAATCCAGCGCTGCGTGAAGGTACTGGCACCGTATCCAGTTGGACACTTGATTGCGAAACACTCGGCATCGAGGGCCTTGTCGGTCAAAAGCTTGGTGTTAACGGCCTTGCGGAGAATCAAGCCTCAGCAATGGTGATGCTCTCGTTAAAGGATGGCCGGCGTTACCAAAGCGTGGTGAACGCGGAAAGGCCGGATTTTCTCGTACCCACGCAACCTAGCCGATCAAAGGTGACGACGGAATATACTGTTTTAGGTACGACGCATATCTGGCGTGGTCTGGATCATTTAATGTTTATCTTTGGTCTGCTGCTGCTCGTTGGCGGTGGCGCGCGCTTATTGTGGACCATTACTGCCTTTACCGTTGGTCACAGCATAACGCTGGCGCTGGTGACGCTTGGTTATTTGACCTACCCCGTCTCGCTCATTGAATTTGTGATCGCACTCAGTATTTTTGTGCTGGCGCTTGAGCTGACCCGCGACACGCAAGCGCGACCTGGCTCGAATTTAAGCCTGTTCAAACGCCACCCATGGTGGCTGGCAGGCGGCTTTGGACTGCTGCACGGCATGGGCTTTGCCGGCGCCTTGGCTGAAATCGGCTTGCCGCAAGCCAATGTGCCGTTGGCGCTGCTCTTCTTCAATATCGGCATCGAGGTCGGTCAAATTGCGTTCGTGTTTCTGGTCATAGGCGCCTGGTCGCTGACGACATTTGCGCTTCAAAGGCTGGTGGTCGCTCATCGAATTGCAATCGAGCCCGAGCGACTGCTGCCGATACCGGTCTACCTTCTCGGGGGCATTTCTGCAATGTGGTGTATTGAACGTGGTTTAGAAGTGCTGATTTGAAAGTGTTGACGGGTTAACTGCGCTCAAACTTACAAACACTGCCACACCGGTCGTCGACCTACCTTCGGTGCCCCAAACAAAACTCAGGCTGACCACCACCGAACAAAACGCTGTCAAACAGCACGACAAAAACCACATCAGGGTCAAGAGTTGCCCCAATCCACTTCTAAATCTTCATCGCTTAATTCCGATCAGTAGCTGATGAAACGTTAATTGTCTTTTGCTCGGGTTTGTGACCCTATATCTCACCCTCAATCGCCTTTTTGATCCATCGACTTAATGTCGCCACTGGGTGCGCACCAACAATCGCCGCGTGATTGTGAGCCAAGCGGAAGGCTGGCGCACCATTCGCCCCGCAATTGAGTGCTTCGTTATGCTGATCGATCGTGGATTTCAGGAGCTGCGGGTTATTGCTCCGTTCAAACTCGCTGGGGTCTAACCCGCATTCGTCCCAAATTAGTCGGAGCGTTCTCTCGGCAGAAATGTCACGGTTATCTGAAAAATAGGCCTTAAGCAGCGCGTTATGAATACGATCAAACGCCTCAGCACTGAGCTCCGCGGCAGCCTTTGCGACCAAGTGAGGTGGAACACTATGAGAGGGTGGGCCTGCGTCGCTCTGCCACTTCCTAAATTCACCACTGGGTTTGTCCTCAGCGATCTTGAGCCAGTGCCTTGTATAATTCTTAAACTTTTCGAGATCTCGTGAGTTGCCTGGTTGAGGCCTCAGTAAAAAAGAACGCCAATCAAGTTTGAGTTGATCGCCAAATTCTTCTTTGAGTAGATCGACGCGCACGGCGGCGTTATAACACCAGGGTCACAAATAGTCGGAATAGATGACAAGCGTCGTCGTGTTCATGGAATCCACCTGCTGCAAATCCTATCGACAATATCATGATTGTGCTTAGAAAGAATTACCACGCTTTCCCCGCCCCAAGAATAGCTTCCAGGTTCTAGCCGGTTAGCTGCTATTCCCGTCAGCCCATCTGAAGTTGTGTCGTGTGCCCGAAAAATTTTAGCTACAAGATCGTCTGATTTTCTCTGTTCGGTTCCGACAGGCACTGTCTGCAACGTTAGTGCTTGCCGTACGGCATAGGGGCCGAATGTCGAGCGATCGTGCGGTCCGACGTTTCGGCACACGCACAGGCAATCGCACCCATGGCATCTTCCTCGTCCTGCTTTACAGCCAGCTACTCGGACTCGCGCGGCGGCCTTCGCCTTACGGGTTAGGTCACCCGCTTTGTCGAGAAACCGTGAAACGCGCCTGGCTACCGTGTGGGCAAGGCGATCGAGGTCTTCACACGCAGTGGTTTTACGGCTCGGCTGGGTGGGCGGTGTTTCGATTCAGATTAAGAGCTGAGCCAAACCGCTGAATCAGCGTATCCGCATCACCATCGACCACCATGAATTCAACAGACGCGCTCACCTCGTAACGCAGAAAATCGGCACTGGCTCAAATCGGTGGTTGGCACGCAGATTGCTTTAACCGAGGTACCTCACGCGATCGACCACCGAACCAACCCAAATAGGAGCAAATCATGTCGAAACGTAAACTTGTAGCAGTCACCAGTGCCTCATTAGAGTGCACGCTTGTTCTAGCCAGCGTTGTCGTTGCCATACCGTTTTTCAGTTAAAGCCTTACGACAGTAAAGCCTTACGACCGATACTCTGACAGTGGATACAACCGCGTGGCCAATACAATTCGATGTCGGCGGCTGACGACCCACACCCGGGCTGGTGCGCCCGCTCAAGGTCGCACGGCATTTTCGGCCTCTTCGACTTTTCTATGGCGGTCTTCCGCGCTCGGCAAGCAAGACACACCGACAGCAAATTAGCGTCGTCCAGATCGGCACGACAGCCTTTGCGTTCCGCAATGTGATTCACTCAAGCTGCCGCTGTAACGATGCTGGCTGACGCTCTCCACCATCCAATATCAACATTATGCTTTAATCCAAAGCTTATCTTCTGAATCGCGCGTGGCAATCGTTCGGTATCCGCGTTGGTACTCGAAATTTTTTTCAAGCGTTATTCATAACAGGCGTTTTTAATTTCGGGCATCACTTTTTTCCTGTTCTACCCACCCGGTATTTTCGGCAGACCAGCACCCACCTCGAGCCCCCTCAAATTGGGGCGCCTTCTCGGCATGGATGCGCTTAATGGTTATGAACAACTCGGGTAGAACCCCAGTAGAGCAAACCGATTATTTCCGCTAATGTAATTTCAAGTGTGAGCGAGACATGATCATGAGCCAAAGCCTAGCGTCGAAGTCGAGCCTGATTTTTTATGGCATTGGCAACCTCTCCCCTGCGATCAAATCAAACTTTCTAGGGGCGCCCATATTCTATTACTACAACAATGTACTCGGCCTTGATGCGCTGCTTGTTAGCTTAGCCCTCGCGATTGCGTTGATCATCGACGGTATTACCGACCCCTTGATCGGATATTTTTCTGACTACACCAAGAGCAAACTCGGACGGCGCCACCCCTATATCTTCGCCAGCATCGTGCCCGGTGCCCTGTTTTATTTCTTACTCATTACCTGGCAATTTGCTGATTCGCAGCTCGGGTTGTTTTTTCAACTCCTTTTATTAATCACGATGCTGCGCGTCTCTTGGACACTCTATCAAATCCCTCGAGAAGCGCTTGGCGCCGAAATCTCTAAAGATTATCACCAAAGGACCCAACTCCATGGCCTGAGCAGTTTTTTCGGATGGATTGGTGGTGCGGGTATCTTCTATGCGACCCAAAAATATTTCTTGAAGGACTCCTACGACAACTTCGAGGGCTATCAACAACTTGCCATCTGGGGTAGCAGCCTAATTTTAGTCACCGGCCTTATCTTTGCGCTTGGCACACTGAAAGATATTCCGAAACTCGAACCACCCAAGACAGACCGACCTCAATCGGTTCGGGGAATATGGACAGAGATCAAAGCGACGCTCAATCACAAGTCTTGGCTCATGCTGTTTTTTTCGGGCGTCGTGTTTGCCGTATTTGTCGGGCTCACCAGCGGCCTTGGCTTTTATTTCAACAGTTTTTTTTGGGACTGGAAGCCTTCAGATGTCGCCATCTTTGCGATCGTTGACCTAATGGCGGCAATGTCCATCAGCGCGCTTGCTGGCCCCTTGGCCAAGCGTTTTGACAAGAAAAACTTGGCCGTCACCCTGTTTATTCTTTCGATCATCATTGGGCCAGTGCTGCTCATCCTGAGGTTAATCGATATTAATTTCGGGACAACGCTGCTACCCCCCAATGGCGAGCAATATGGCACACTCTGGTGGGTCATGCTGATTCATTCTCTGATTGCTGCCTCGGTTGCCGTACTGGCCTGGATTCTCGTGGGCTCGATGACGGCCGACGTTGTTGAAGACAGTCAGACAAAAACAGGCCGCCGCGCCGAAGGACTTTTTTTCGCCGGACCTAACTTGATTCAAAAGTCAGTTTCTGGAATTGGGCTGATGATTAAAGGCATTTTACTCAGCGTCGTTGGGTTTTCTGCAAGCAGCAGTCAAGCCGACAAAATGATCGCAATCGAGCAGTTGGCGATCGCAATCGTCCTAATCAGTATCGTCCTGCCGTCGCTGGCGCTGTATCTTTTCTCTAAATATGAAATTACAAAAACCCTACATGACACCAATCTCAAGTCCCTGCGCTACTCAGAGTAGGACTCAACCCGACTCACTTAAGGGCACCACCGCCTGTCTTAGCCGACTCGGGGCAGGGATTTAACACGATATCCGTCGAAAGAGAGCGCCGATCGATATGCTTTGCGGGGCATAGGTTTTAGGAAAAGCGCCGCGAAAGATTCCAGGCTGAATAAAAGCCGCTCAATAACTTAGCGGCGTTACCACCAACGCGCTACAAGCTGCTGACGGGGCGCCCTGATTGCCAACTAAGAATCTAAAGGCGCAGTGAACAATGCCAGTGCTCAATCTCTGCGCTCGAGCTTCTCCAGGCTCATTTTGTCCTTGAGGCTCATCACATAAGCGGCTCCGCTGAGTACAAAAATTGCACCAGCCTCCGCAAGCAGCGTCAGGGCATCCATCTCCTTGCTCTGCATAACAATCAATCGGCAGAGCGCAGTAATGGCGATAATAATGGGTAGTGTCACTGGAATGCGGTTGGTTGAGTAAAACGCGCCGATCATGCCGATAATTTCAACATAGATAAACAAAAGAAACAGGTCAGGGAGCGTCACTTCACGGGCAACAAAAATTGAGAAAATTGCGTCTGCCGATGCGATGACGGTCAGCATCCCAATAATCGCCAGCAACGTTTTCTCACTGATAATGGTTGTCCAGTGCAAGCGTTGGTTTAAGCGATTTCTCTCCAAGATGAAGTCCAGAATACGATCAATAGCAGAGGGCTTTTGTTGTTCGGAATCACTTGATTCATTGGTCATGCGTTGGTCTTCCGTATGAGGCATTCCTTTAATGTACTTAAAAATGGACAGAAAGATACCCGTGGCGAACGCAAGCTAAAGCAGCGGCTAGGAACTAACGATGATCAAGACTGGGATAAATTGTCCAGCGAAGACTTCTTGACTGATCCTGTTCTGAAGAGGAGGTTCTGGGTTTCGAATTTTTCCGGATTCCGAGCCCTCTCAGAAGTAGACGCTCCCCCCCGCATCTTCAGGTGAGACGGCCACGCTTGTTCCGCATCATGCGGGTGGGAAATGCAGACAAGCGATGCCCTCATGCGTTACCACTGCCAGACTTCGGCCCTGGGCACGACTTCGAAAGGCTGAGACCAGCGCAGTTACCGCTATCACCACGGAGCCTTTAGTCAAGACATTCAACTCAATCCCGGCGGCAAGATTTCCCGGCAGCGGTAAGCTTGCCGCCAGAGGATTAGGGCTTCCCGGCCTGAGCACGTTGGGCATTTAAATACTGAATGAGCGTTAACGCTTCGGCTGGATCCATCCGTCCGATCGGCGAGTTACTGTAGGTCGACATCATGACCTTGCCGCCTTTGCTAATCACAAATTCACTCGGTTGAATATGATCACGACGGTCGTCCCACCACGAACCGAGCGCGTCACCGTCTGCGCGCGTCATGCCGTAGGCAACCGGAAATGCCAAGTCTCTCGCGACATCAGCGGTTTTATCCTGGGTATCAACGGTGCCCGCAATGATACTGACCCCCTCTGCTAAGAACGCTTCACGGCGTTCCTCATAGCCAGCCAAGAGCCGGCGACAATAGGGTCACCAATGGCCGCGATAGAACAATGCGATGGTTATGGGTGTCTCAAGATCGTCTGGAAACGAGAATGTCCCACCCTCTGCTAAATTGAGAGAGATGGATGGAAACGCGTCGCCTGAATTCAGAAAGTTCGGCATATAAGATGATCTCCTTTTAGTATGAACCCCGCACTGCGTTTTACTGATGGGGCTTGATCAAAAATTTCTCACCCGTCGCTTGCTTTGAATACGTTTTGATAGCGTCTTCGCTCAGCACTTCAACGAGTGATATCTCCTTGGTGTAGTGGCTGTCAAATGTTGTGGTGATTTCGTCTGCAACGCGCTGACGCAACGCGGCGAATTCTTCTGGACTAATTTTCTCAATGAAATAGGTGAGCAACCAGCCGCCAAGACTCCAAGCTAAACCAAAGGCTCGATTCAATACCGTCGGCGTTCGATCTAGGCCGCCATAGATGTAGACCTGTTTAAAAGTCGTCGAGCCATAAATACTGTGCCCCTCAACGCGCTTATTCGCCGCGATCTCCATCGCGGTGAGTATCTGACCAGCAAGTTTACCGCCGCCAGTTGCATCGAAGGCGAGGGTTGCGCCGGTTGCAACAATCGCGTCGACCAGATCATTTTGGAAAGTTGGTTCACTAGAATTGACAACATGCTTGGCGCCCAGCGCTTTAAGCTGATCAACCTGGTCTTGCTTGCGAACGATATTAACCAGTTGCACATCATCTGCTAGACAAATTTTTACTAACATTTGCCCCAGGTTTGATGCGGCAGCAGTGTGGACAAGCGCTGTATGGCCCTCCATTTTCATGGTTTCTATCATGCCAAGCGCTGTCAATGGGTTCACAAAACAAGAAGCGCCCTGAGCGGGCGTCGTACCCTCATGCATCACAATACAGCTCGCTGCCGGGACACATCGGTATTGTGAGTACATCGCGCCACCGGCAACACCGATGGTTTTACCAATCATGTTTTCTGCGCCCTCGCCCGCAGCGACAACAACACCGGCGCCCTCGTTACCAGCAGGCATCGCCACATCAAGTCTTGCTTGCAGTGCAGGCATCATGGCCGCGGGGACGTCCATACACGCGACGGTCTCATCGCCAGATCCGGTAACCCTTAGGGTTGAAACGTCCGCTGGCCCGAGTAACAAACCCAGGTCCGAAGGATTTATGGGAGAGGCCTCGACCTTCACCAGAACTTCACCCGCCTTCGGTTGCGGCATGGGTTCGGCTACAATTGAAAGCTCTATCGTCCCTGCGCTGGTTAAGGTGGTTCGCAGCGCTCGTGACGTTTCGTTGTTCATAAGTTTTCCTTTGGTTTTCTCGATGCATTGTGAATTTTGCGAAATGTTTAGGTTTTATTGAACTTCAAAACAAAACCGTGTGTGCGGATCCTGACTGACAAGCCCGGCAAAGTCCAAGGGTACCAAACATCACCACTGGGCGGGAGAGAACCTGTCCGACAGATCTAACGCCAAGATCGTACAGCGCGCCCAGCGTATGCAACCCGATCGTGCAAACCCCAATTATTTACAAATCTCACTTCTTAAAACGTAGGCTTACGACCATCATGGGTTCACCGACAGATTGCCAACGCCCCAACGTATGCCCCGCCGCAACAACTCGTAGTAGATCGGATTATTCCAAGAACCCCTCACTACGGGCACGATCTCGACCATTGGTTTCATATCGTGCTTACCCGTGCAATGGCCCAAAGACAGATACAGCACCTCGCCTTCGCCAAAAGGATGCAGATACATTTGCGGCTGGCTGTCTCGATCGGTGCCGTAATCCGACTGCACGTAGCCCGCCGAGGGCTGGTTGTAAGTTGCCTCGAGCAAAACCGTTTGCTCGCCGATCGGCTCGCAGTAATAAGGCTCTTCATCGTGCACCTCAAAATCCTGGATTCCGGCCGTTAAAGGATGGTCGACATCGGTGACGCGCACTTCGAAACTGGTATTAGAAGGATGGGCCACGAACCGGCTGCCCAACATTGCCATAAAATTCGGCGCCAGATCTGGTGTATCGGGTTTACCGTTCACGAACTCAATGAGCGCGTTGGTTGCGTGCAAGGCAAACCAGCGGCCGCCCGCTTCTAGGTACTGCGCCAATCCTGCCTGCTGGGCTAGGCTAGGTCTTAAATCACACGTATAAGTGATCAACAAACGCGCCTTCTGAATGGCTTCAATATCGCTAAAGTCTTCGGCCACTCGCGTGTGAATGTCCTCGTTTTCCGCCAGTAGTTTTAAAATTTCGAGCCGAGCGAAATTGGTGTCGTGGTATTTCGCATTACAGACGAGGTAAACGTCAATCTTTGGGTTGTTGGCCATGAACGCGCTCCTTGTTAACGATTCTCCGCAACCATCATGCTCGATGACCGCTGCCCTGTGCGATGTTGTCTAAATCGGTTTAACGCGCCCGACCCAGCAAGCACCATCCTATTGTGTCTTTAAAATGCTTCTAGGAATCCTCGCGATCTGGAATCAGATACCCCCTATCATCCCGAATCTCCGGACCCGTAACCCTGGCACGGCTGTCACCGAATGGCGCATCCCGGTCGGCCAGCGCGGCCCGCAACCCTTCCGTTGCAATCTGCTTGAAAACATTCTTAGCCGCTTGGGCGGTATGCGCCCGAGCATCATTTTCAGCTGCAAGTCGCTGCAGAACCTGAGCGCCCATCAGCTCCATGCCTACGTTTACAATACGCTTGTTGGTCGACAGCATCTCGGCGTCGATCCAAGACAAACGATCCGCTAAACCTTCTACCTCCTGCTCCAAATACGCATCCGGCACAGATTTCAAAACCAAGCCAATTTTGGCCGCATCCACGCCGCTGACTGTGTCCCCAGTCAGGAGTAAGCGCTTGGTCCATTGCGGACCAATGTGATAGAGCCACATCTGGTTCGGTGCTGCCCCCATGTTTCTTAGGGCGCTATAACCAAAACTTGCGGTATCTGAGCAGATCAGCAGGTCGCAATACAAAGCGAGATCCGTGCCGCCGGCATAACAGTGACCGTGAATCTGAGCGATCGAAGGCTTGTGCATTTCAGTCAGCGTCCGCAGGCAACGCTGGAATCGCTCGATGTGCCAGGCATCATCATCCATTCCGCGGCCTTTGCGACGATCAACGCCGTCATCTTCAGCTGAACGCGACGGCGTGAGGTCGTAGCCTGAACAAAAAGAGGTGCCGGCACCTTTTAGAATGACGCAATGAACTGCTTTGTCGTCATCGGCTTCCCACAAAGCAGCACGTAATTCTTCTACCAATTCGATCGATAAGGCGTTGCGCTTTTCAGGGCGATTGAGCGTGATGCGCGCTCGGCCCCGTTCGACTTCATAGGTGATGTGTTTAAAAACTTGACTTGGCATCTGCTCGCCTATTGTTCCCCTTGTTTCTGATATGCTAACACCAAAATGGGCAGGAGAATTTGATGTCGGCATTCGGATTGAATCGTCCAATTACCACGCAAGAAAAACAGGCTTTTCATCGCGATGGCGCGGTCCTTTTAAAGGGTGTCCTGGCGAGCCACTGGAACGCCTTGCTCGAGGAGGGCCTTGAGTTCACCCAAGCAAACCCGGACGGGATGTCCGCGGGCGTCGCCATGCCCCTGCGGATCGATCAGTTTCCAGCCT
>ENA-UOXV01007061-UOXV01007061.1-marine-metagenome-genome-assembly--contig:-NODE-7061-length-11506-cov-6.707886_pt1 | contig 11506 bp, 20 predicted proteins | sample MGYA00238165_ERZ766961 | MGnify/ENA primary metagenome ERZ766961 (study PRJEB28924, sample SAMN03173240) | marine metagenome | biome: Marine; feature: Water; material: Subsurface seawater | place: North... | reverse complement strand
GGGGGGGGGGGAGGTACAAGCCAAGTGACAAGTGACCATCACTGTACGGACCGGGCCTTTGTTGCCTTCGCCTTATGTGGGCCGGCGGTGTCGGGCCTGTTGCGACTCATTGCGTCTCGTTCAGCGTAAGTGAGTGCATAAACCACAAACCAGAAAGCAGAATGCTGTACCGAAGAGCGACCCTTTCTCTTAAGTCTTTACCGCGTGCACCAGAACAGTACATAGCCACACTGCCCCTTCGGTTCGCTCATTGGTCCGCAAAGAAAAGTCATGCCTCCTTTGAAGGGCTTCAAGTCACTTGTCTCTGATCTTCATCTTGGGGCTGATGTGAACGGCGGTACCAAGTAGGTCGAGGGTGTAGGTGCCAAAGAACGCCAAGAGGGAAGCAACAGCACCGTACTGGTTGAGCGCTACGTATGTGACACGACTACCGCTGATAATTTTGGGGTACATGAAGAGAAGCGTCGGGGAGAGGACGAAGAGACATGCGCACAAGCACGAACCGACCTGCAGCATCCCCGCGATGTGCTTAGCGAATCATAGGCCGCCATCGGTAGATAGCGGGAGGCAGAAAAATAAGTAGTGAAGAGCATCGCATGTTTTTGAGTTTCAGCTCGAAGGGGCCGGAGCTCAAATATTGCCAAGGTTGGCATTCGGAGCGCGAAGGCAAGCCAATGGCGCGGCAAAGACCTTGATCTGCATCGAGCGAGAAGAAATTGTGTTGCTGAGGAGCTTAGTATCCTCAGGAGTGGCACCCCACTGACGCTTGCGGCGGAAATGGAGCAAGAGGGTCGTCACGACAACGTGTAGAAGCGCTGCAAGGAAGAACACGTTGGCCGCCTGCGAGTGCACTATCGACTGCACGCTCATCTTTCGCTCGGCGCGTGGGCGCGCAAGCACTTCCATGATATCCGGTTGCAGTGGAACGACGCCAGTCACGGCCATTCCGAGGGCTGAGAGGAGGCCCGCGTAAAAAGCCAACCCGGCAAGGAGCCCCCGCTGGTCAAGCGCTTTGCGTACCAGCAGCGCCGTAAAGAGGAGGAACACCTGCGAACGGCACTTCTCAAAACACTGAGCAAGGCGCCTTCCTTGATCTGATTGCTGCTGGTGCTAGATTTGGAGGGGGGGCGGGGCAGGCGATGCAGCATCAGGGCACTGCGATGGTGAGCTTGCAGATGAGATGGAGCGGCCAACTGGTGGACGAGAGCTCGGGGCAAACCGAGGAAACCACTAGGCAGCCTGTGAAAACGAACTGTTCAACAGTACCAGGTCGAAATGCAGTCATCGAAATGGTCGGGACCGGGGGCTCGAGGCCCTTGGACCTATGTGACAGGACCTGCACCCCGGAAAAAGGCTCAGCGCACGCGACATGATCAGGCGGCAAACCAGCGAGACCATTTCTGCTGCCAATCAGCCCCTTTCGCACCATTTCGCACAGAACTCCTCAAACCAACACGGTGCAGAGTACAGGATTGGCTTCACAGTCCCAGCATTGTCGCACAATTGTACGCGGACGGGAATGCCTCGCACCGTGAAGACCATCGCGCCAGCGCCCAGTACAACGCCGACGGCTGGCACAATCGCTGCTGACAGGTCCCCCGTCTCAGCCTGCTTCACGTGACCTTCTGGCATCTTCTGCCCGGCGACTGGGGGCGGGCGCGCTGCCTCGTGAAACCTGCTCACCCCTGCCCACCCCCCATCACCCGCGGGGAGGGGAATGACGAAATAATGAAAAACTCGTTTTTATTAATTATTAATAAAATCCCAAGATTGAGAGCCGGTGTTCTGCTCCACCGGAAGAAGATGCGTAAACTTCGAGCGTAAACTTCGGCACGACGCCGCGACATGGGCCCCGCCGAACGACGACGACCCCCCGATCACCGTGGATGAGCTGCAGCGGGCGATGGGGCGGTCCAAGGCGGGGGGTGCCGCAGACATCTTTGGCATGCGCGCCCACGAGGACCTGCGCCTCGTGTGCAGGTGTGCTGGGCGGTGTGCAGGTGTGCTGGGCGGTGCAGGGTGAGGAGGCTCCCGGCCGTGGTTTTCTGCGATCTGGGTTGTGGTCTTTCCCCGTTTTGAGGGGTTGTGCGTGCCTATCGGTTTGGTTTGGTCGTATGATACCCGGTCTGTACGAGGTTATTCAATACACAAACTCTCTCTTCCGCCGTGCCGCCGGCGCCGATCCGTCTCGACCGTGCCAAATCCTGCGTACTAGCGCGGTGGTGGTGCCTGGGATTGCCTGAAGGGATTTCTGGCCGTGGTCTTGCGGCCCGGGTTCCATTTCCTAGACGTACGATTTGATTCGAGCGCAACTCTCTCGTTCATTGCGCTGGCAACCGGCGGTGAGGCGCTTTCGACCAGCCCACAACACTAGATGACCGACTTGATGGCTCTCGCGCAGGTGTCTTATCGCTTTCAGAGAAGCTTCTTTTGCACTACCAGTTTCGTCTTTCTTCCGCAGAGAAGACAGGGCGCGCTATTCCATTTCAGCTACAAGGGCCAAAGGACCTCAACTTTACCCAGAACTTAATGATCGCTGCCCCCGCACAGTGATTGTGTTATGGCACGTAATGAACTTGACGGCCATTCAGGGGCTGCAGAGGGCGGGCGTTGTTGCCCTCCACCTCCTGCAGGGCTGCTAGCTGCGCCTCCGTGATGCCGAGCGGCTCAGAAACCACGAACCTGCGAATCGCAGTTCATCTGCCATGTAAGAGATACCGATTCCAGAAGTGCGGAGAGACGAGCTCTCCGCACAACTTGCCTGACAAGCATCAGATATGCGGGCCGTGATTAGCTTGCTCCTAGGAGGGTGGTCACCAGACAACGCCCTCAGTGCAGGGCGGGCGGGTCAGGGAGCCCTCGTAGCGGTAGTAAGAGCCAAGGTACGGGCGCAGCTCCTTCGCCAGCTCATGGAGCGAGAACCCTCGCACCGGCGCATGATGGCGCCCCTCGCCGTGCCCGACCTCGGGCACCGCTGCAGCAAGGGCACTCAGAAAGTCCGGCGGGGGTGCCCGCCTTGCCACTTTGGCCTTTGTCGAAAAGAGCAGCGACACGACAAGGGCAGTCGCGCCGTCCTGGCTGCCTCCGGGGGAGGCTGAGGCTGCCCGAGTCGGGCGGTGGACCAGCTGCACTTCGAGATCCGCCCGCTCCGCGCCTGGCGCACGAGCACCAGCGGCATGTCATTGCTCCCACACGGAAATTTCCGGCGGGAATGTTGGTCTACTTTTTCCTTTCCAGTGCAGGGCCGAGCGGGGTGACACCGATCGTATGTTCCGAGGGTGTGTGGGTGACTACGGTGTCCAGAACAAATGTGCTGCCGCCCGCGAAGAGCGTCGCGTGACCGAGATTCGTGATCTGCAGGACTCGGCCGTGCCGCGACTCCTCAGGAACTCCTGCGAGCAATCGCCGCGCACCAGAGTGCGTGCTTCCAACATTATCGATTTCACTGCCTGCGTCTGGGTCCTTGAATCGCGAGTTGAGCGGGAGGCGGATGAAAATCTGCGGCGGTGACGTGTCGTCCAAAGCACCGCCTTCAGGTTCTGTGCCGGCCCCGTCCGCACGGGCTCTGCCAAACTCCCACTCGAGAACGGTGAAGGATTCGATATCTTCCGTTCGGGTCGTACCCCCGCGCCTGTCCAAATCGATCGGGCTCTGCATCTTGCCCTCGCGGCACTGCGGAAAGGCGTCTCCCCACGACTCAGGGCTCACGTCGCCATCATAACCCCATTGTTCACTCCTGCCGCCCCGGCCGCGAACTGTCGACGCTCCCTGTTCCCCAGAAGCCAAACCACGCGCCTAGAGTCACGCCAATGGACCGACGCCAATGCTAGTGATGCGGGTCTTTCCTGGAATGTGATTGTAAGGGTTCGAAGGGTCGGGCTAGGCCATCGAGTCGAACCTGGTTTCGAGAATCATTGGCGGGCACCTCATCCGGCCCTTCAGAAGCAGCATGTCCAGTACGCCAGCCAAGAAGTGCTCTGCTGAGTATGTCGTACAGCGACTTGTTCGCCTTCACACTGTCGGCGTGAAGCTCGCGCTTTACCTGCGTTCAAGAACACTATGAAAGCAGGTAAATTGCAATACCAGAGCGCCAAGTCCGTGCACCAACGCATTCGGTATAGGTAATATGAGCACGGGAAAATGCAGGCGTGATATTTGAGCAAGCGCGTCAACTGAGATCAAAGCGGGTTGGCAATCCGTGCGATCCTCAGACCTCCTTGCGTTGGTCGCGGTGTGCCTCTCCCTTCAAGAGCCTGAGCAGCGCTGCACTACTCGGTTCGCCATCTGCATCGCCACCAGCGCTGCCCTTCACAGCTTTGAAATGGTCCTCATCGGTGTCCCGCATTGTTGACGCCACTTCGAGAGCCTTGAGCTTCGCACTCGTCGCCTGTACGAACCATGTCAGACTTGTCAATTCTCCACCTGTGATTGCGTTTACTCTCAGCAGCAATGCGTAGAATGATTGGTTAATGGGATCAGGCATCGGTAACGGGAGTCCGAACCGCAAGTCCTGCCATGAGCGACCCCTGCACGCCACTAAGGCCAGCCTCAACAGCGCTCATAGCGCCTGCGTGTTCCCTCCTATCTCTACTATCATCGTCGCCGGCGACAACCAGCAGGCACATCGTGCAGACCATAGATACCAATGTCCTGCTCATTGCACGTATCTTCCATGCAGATACCATCCAGGCAGAGCAGCGGCATGAGATATGAGCTGTGCTTGTGCTTCCTGGGTCCCGCCAAGCAGGTTTGCCGTGCATTGCTACATCATTGACCTCGCAGACTTCGTCCCGTTTCACCGTGTGCCTAGAACGAGTACGCATTCCCCCTGGATCCCCTCTTGGGTTTTCAAAGGCCTGCATCTGGAGGCCAAGAGACCTCCGAGACGGAATCGCCGCCGGGAGCTGTAGTAAGCTCACCAATACTTGGAAATGAGCTCAGGTGTCAAGAAGAAGATTCCCAAGAGCCGCGGTGAGACACTTGGCGAGTCAGAATCTTGCTCGGACACGATTCAGTTTTGCTGGAACAGCACCAGTGAGGAAAGCAGCCCTGGCCTACGCCGCGTCGGACATGCCTGGCAGTCGAAGACCTCGAATTGTTCTGTAAATCCGTCCCACAGGAAGAGGTCTCGTCCGGTACGGCCATCCTATTCCTTTAGTGGCGTACCCCGTACCCCTAGTAGACTACTCTTGCCGCCGGTCCGGCGCCATCATGGACCGCAGTGCAGGGTGCAAATGGAGACAACATCTTCCGGCAACTGCATCTATGGCTCGTCATCATTGGTCAGAGCACTGGGTAGGCCGGAATAGTGGCACGTGCGTCACAGGGGATGGAAGAATCCACAGCGCGCGAGGCAGCGCTGCTGCTCGCCTTGCCCTCGTAACCACGATGTTTGCTACTCGCTTCTACATCATGAATGCTGCTGAGCGTAGCCTACAGCATCCGACTATGATAGTTGGCGCTGGGACTTTGGGGGGCATCTGGGAGCCTGTGGGGCCGCTTGATGTAGGCTTGGTCAGCACGCTTTCGACGGAGGTTCTTCGTACGAGGGGGGCTATAATTGCACTGCGGGGAGGTTCAGACGAGGATCACACAGATACTACGAGAAGATATATCGATGCGCAGCTTCGTGAAGAAATCTTGCAGGTTGGCCGATCCGTACGGGACCGGGCTTGACCGGGTTTTGCGGCACTCAGGGTTTTCCTGGGAACCGGCGACTGGGTACCATACGGAGCCGAGTTGCCTGTAAACGCTAGATATGAGTGTTTGTGTCATGGTCAAGTCATCATCGGCCTACAGTATGTTGACAACATGCATGTGAGACAGGATGCGGAGCGAGTAGCCAAGGGAAAGCTGCCCCTCTTCATGGAAAATATCGGGCGCCGGGGCGGAGGGCAAGGGATATGGGGACAGTTGGACCGCAGCCTCGAGGCCCAGGTTCGTGTTCATTTGCCATTCACCCTGCAGATTAGTCCCCTGCCGACGGATGAAATGCCCATTTGCGCCTGGGGGCACAACGGGGGAGGGGGGAGGGGGCTTCCATTATCAGCACCTTCAGTCATGCCCAAGTAGAACACTGAGAGCATTGTTGCAAGGTTTTATATCTTCGGCATCCCCGGCCACTTAACTCGTATGCAGCGCCTGCAAGGTTCCTGGAGTGTGTTGACAGCCAACACCTTTTCGCACATGCTGCCAGGTGCCGGGTGCTATTGGGATGAGCGACTCGAGCAACGAGGAACGAAATGAGATGGCCTTCAGCGGAAGTGACGATGCCAAGCGGCAATCAGCTGATGGATTAGCAGGGGAGCAGAGAACAACGGAGAAGGACGAGGAAGAGGAGGCGCGGGCGTATTTTGCAGAAATGGACCGCCTGTATTTCACAGAGGAAGAGTTACAGGCCAGCGCGCGCGAAGGATGGGCACTCGATGATTGGGTTGGCGGCACCCAGCGCCGAGATTTTGATACGGAGGTGTCAGGCCACCCATCTCTTGCCTTAGACCGCGTCGCAGCTACATTCATTTGCACCTGGCAGCTGGCAATGACATGGCTGACTGGGACGTGAACCGGCAGGAGCTTGGAACGTACTTTGCAGCGCGGCGTGCAGCGGCAGATCTGAACCAATTCATCACCTCTGCTCCTTACTGCAACCTTCCAGCAGGCTCACCGCAGCTGTTGGCGACCCTCTCGACCCCCCCGACTCGGACTCGCAGATTAAAGCTGCACAGAAGTCTTTCGGACTTCGCTTTGTTTGCGTAACGTGGGACAGCGCTTTTTGGCTGGCAGAGCCGAGTTCCTAGAAAAAGAAGGTTGGGATACAGTGATTGATCGCCGAGGAGTGAGGCATCGTTGGGAAGATGTTGATGAGGTTGACGGCCCACAGAAGGGCTCTGGCACCGTTTGTGGGCGTTTGCTCAGACACCCGTTGCATAGCTGTTTCATTGCTAACGTCCTGCTGTCTATCTTTCAGGACCAAATCGAATCAGCGAGCAGGGACTCTCATGTGGAAGACCCTGCCGAAGCACTCGAATGGTCCAGTCCCTGATCAGTTCGACGCGACTGCCTGCTCCGAGAGTATCCTTTTGCCACCCGTTTTGGCCTTTCAGAGCAAGACTCAAGCTGAATCCTCCACGGGGGGGGGGGGGGGGGGGTTCCCAGGGTGAACCGCACGGCGACGCAAATGGTAGGCGAAGCGTGGGCCCTGCCCGCAGGGACAGACTACACGGCCTTCTTCCAGTCTCGCAATGGAACCTTTGAGGCGCTCGCAACGATGTACACGCTCGTGCGTGACACAGACATTCTCGAGATCCGAGAGGCGCAGGAGACAGCTGCAAGCGGCGATGCTTCGCGTCTTGCAGCTTATGTTGCGTTCTGGAGCACCTTTCACAACAAGTTTTTGGAATTCTCCCGCGGCCCACGCTACCGCGCAGATGTTGTTGCTGTACTTGACAGAATGGAGCGTGCCTACGCTGCACGCTTCGGCCACAAAGCACTGCAACCGTTCTCGGAGCCGCGTGAGATTGAACCGTACCGACGCGAGGACTCCGAGTGATGATGGGCCCCTGCGATGGCACCACTGCAGGGAGCCGGAGCGAGGTGGTCCAGCCAACGTGAGGGCATGTACGTTGCTGCTTCATGTTGAAATAAATGTGTTGGATAAGGAACATTCTAAGGCGCTGCCGTTGGATCCCACGACATGCCCGTGATGTCAGCAGCGCTCCAACCGTCGGTGCGTCCGAGGCTGCCGCTCGCAAGGTTCTCCTCCATGGCGTCGATCTCCGCCAGCTGAGCTGGTCTCATCCGGGCGACTACTTGTGCCATCTGCCGGACAAGAGCCGATCATGTGAACTTCAACTCCTTCGGAGATTTCGTCATTCCACGTTTTGGTCCTTCCGCGGTTCAGAGGCTGCGCCTACGCCCCGCTCTGGGGGCATGGTCTGGATTACGGCGCAGCTGGCTGAGGAATTCAGGAGGACAGCTCACCGCGGCTGGGGCGTTCTCGTGCACAGCCGGTGATCCTGCCAGTGCACGCGGGGCCACAGCAAAACCGCGGGCGAGAGACCAGGCGATTAGCGCCTGCTGGGGTGTGCAGCCCACTCTCTGCGCTACAGCCTTGAGCTTTCCCCAGTTTCGCGCACCGGTCTTTCCAGAGAGACGGGACCAGGTTGCTGCTTGCACTGCAGAGCCCTGTGCTCGTGCCCAGCTGACTATCGCCGCCCGCTGGTTGAAAGGAGATAGCTCGAGTTGTAGCAGCGCTGGCGAGGGAAGCCCCGCGGCTGCAAGTGCTTCGAGATGCGTTACGCCCCAGTTGGCGACCCCCACGCCTGCGCAAAGCCCCTCAGCCTGCGCTTCCAGCAGGCGCTCGTACGCCTGCAGTCGCTCCGCTTTCGGCGCCAACGGTGAGTGCAGAACCACCAACGGTTTCTCCATTCCGCTTCCGAGCGCATCTAGTGATCGTCCTACGGCCCCTCGCAGGTCGGAGAAGGCGGCAGGCGGCAGCTTTGTTGTGACCAGGACCTGCTTCCCGAGTCCGCTCGTCCTCACTGCGCGCCCAACTTCTCGTTCGGTGCCATAGATAGATGCTGCGTCCACCGCCCGGACACCTTCGAAAAGCGCCGCCTCAACCGCTGCCTGTTTGGGGCGGATCAGCGTCCAGATCACCGTCGACTCATTCAGGTCGGAAAAGGACCTTCATGGGTCCGGGCAGCGTTCCTGAGTTTCATTTGCGAGTGTGTTGTAGGTGCCGAGGCTGATTGCTGGCAACAGAAGTCCCGAGACCAGCTTCACGGCCTGAACAACACAGCCAGGATTCAGAGCCTGGTTTTGCCGGAGGGATTGACACAAGCCAAGAGATTGATGAGCTCACCCCGCGAGCATCTAGACCAATCGAAACATCTTCCGCACTAGCCGAAGCTGTCTCAAGAAGGGTTGACGTAGCGCCCACGGCAGGAATCACCATCCCGTTCCAGAGGACGTCTCGACGCGAAAGGAGATTCATCTCAAGCGCGACCCTCGGTGGCTTCAGGCGCTTGGCGGAGGTTACAACCACGGGCGAGCGCGCAGTGGATACAACCGAGTGTGAGAGATACGCAGTAGTTTCTGCAGCAAGCACGCAGGCCATCACAATCGCAAACAAGGCCGAAGCCATCGGTGAGGGCCTTCGGTGTGGCAGGACGAGACAGGACCTGAACTGCTTTACTGTTTACTACAGGCACTCTCGGTGTGAGACTCGCGGCGCTGAGCTGTTGACAGCTCAGCAGAACTGAAGATGGGGTGTGGGTCCTCGACTCCCGCTGCAGAGGTCGTGCAACCGAGTGCAAGCCCGAACAAGCCAGCTTCTGCCCCCTCGACCGTTGTATCGCAGAACACGTCCGCAGTAAACCACACCACGGAAGTCTATACCACCGGTGACCCGATTCCCGGGCCTGCCCCGGCCGCGGCCCCTGCGGAATCCGCGGCCGCGATGATTTTGAGCGAAGCTAGCTTGGCTCCGATCGAACAGCCTTTCAACACGCACCCGAGTGTTGTTACCTGGGTCTCGGTAGCGTCCCCGAAAGCCGCTGCGGGCGCCGATGCTGAGTCGGCAACTGGCGGCGCACCAGCTGAGGAGAAGCCGATTGAGGCGGCTGTTGCCGTGCCCGGAGAGGAGAAGACTACTCTTCTTGATCCTGAAAATGTATCAACCCGGGCCCCTTTTTCTGGCAGTGCGGTTGCAAATCGGGACTTGCCACCGTTTTTGTTGCTCTGAGATGCCCAACTCGGGATCTTTCGCCTGTGCGGGGGTTGTGGCTCTGGAGCTCATAGCTCAAATGTTGGCTACGGAAAACGAAGCCATGCCCGTGCTGATATTCGATCATTCAACGTCCGTCTCATATGTTGCACAAACAGGGCTACCTTGATGACGCAGCTTTCGAGAACGGGCATGCAATTCTCGCGGAAAAAATCGCCCGGGACCAGGTGATGACGGTCGCCGTTCCAGCATGCGCTGACCTGCAGCTGCGCTGACGCTTACACACGGTGGGCACGTGCAGGCGACTTGGGCCCAAATGAATTCGAAGGCAGTGCCGCCTGCGGAGGGCACGTCATTTCCGCTGGCCATGATTGCAGACCAAGACGAGGCTTCACAGGTCGATCAAGAGGACGGACAGCGTGTGTGGGTATCCAAACTCGGTACAGCCAACCTCGTGTACGTGGGTAACAAAGACACCGAGTCGTACCGTCTAGAGCTCGGGCCTGAAAGTACTCTGTGGGTGGACCGCGGGGACAAGAGTGGGCGTGGCGCGGAGTACTCTGCATTGGAGGTTTTCGACGGCCGTTTGCTCACCATGGACGACCGCACGGGCGATATAGACGAGATCGTCCCAAACGTTGATGCCGGCGATAACGCCGATGCGGTGCGTATTTCGCTATTACCAGACTCAAAAGCTTTGCAGTGATGCTCGCATCTCTGTGGGTCGTTGCGCCTGCGAAATTCAGTTAGCGTGTGTTCCCGTCCTGTGTAAGTTCATGAGTTGTAACAGAGTATCTGGAGAGTGGCAGGCGTACAAGGTGAAACCCTTAGTAGATGCGGATGGCAAAAATGTCGTGCTGAAGTTGGGAGACGGAAGCAAGGATAAGCCGCTCAAAATTGAGTGGGCGAGCCAGAAGGGCGGAAAGCTTGTCGTTGGGTCTACTGGTAAGGAGCGCACAGACGACGACTCTTGTGTGGTTCACCACGGCGAGATGTGGGTCAAGATTCTCGAGCCAGGCACATTTTCAGTCACCAACATCGACGGGACACAGGCGTTCAACGGTCTGCGCGCATCGGCGAATGTCGGCCCTGCACCAGCTGTCGGCGAGAAATCGGCGGGCTACATGATTCACGAGAGTGGTAGATGGTCGGACGTGCACGGACGATGGTTCTTTCTTCCACGCAAGCTCTCCAGAGGTACCTATGATGAGATCGCTGACGCAAGCAAGTGCGTGAATTTGATGCTTTCAGGACCCGATTTCGCGCCCGGTGCTGGCATCAACAACGATTACGCGGACTGCCTTGTACAGCCGTACCTGGGCTTTCTCGAACTTCGCGGGTGCTCAGACTTCTTGTTCGTGCCGGGAACCAACGATTGCCACCTCTTTGTGATGCGCACAGAGGAAAGTCTCGACGGCGTGATTTCGACTTATTCCTCCGTAATTGATCTGCAAGGCAGAGTCTTGATGCGGGAAAGCAAGATTGCAGAGGACCGAAAATTCGAGGGTGCTGCCTGGGTTGGCGGCTGGGCTTCCTTCGAAGGGTCTGGTGCCCCTCCTTCTGCCCCAGGCAAAGGATGCCCTGTGCAATAGCTGTACTGTGGAGTAGACGGCCTGTTCAAACCTTTCCCACGTATGTCCTCGCCTGGTCAAATCATATTGCGTGTTGCCCTTTCACGGAGGTAGAGCTTCGAGTCAATTTTCACTGAAAAGTGCATCTTGTCTTGTGACGACCAGACGGTCGGGTCTGTGAAGTGCGCTGTGTACTGAGACACGAGAG
>ENA-UOXV01007055-UOXV01007055.1-marine-metagenome-genome-assembly--contig:-NODE-7055-length-11514-cov-5.942752_pt1 | contig 11514 bp, 14 predicted proteins | sample MGYA00238165_ERZ766961 | MGnify/ENA primary metagenome ERZ766961 (study PRJEB28924, sample SAMN03173240) | marine metagenome | biome: Marine; feature: Water; material: Subsurface seawater | place: North... | reverse complement strand
CCCGGCGGCGGCATGCCGGGCGGAGGCATTCCTGGTGCACCCATCCCGGGCGGCGGCATTCCAGGCGGAGGGCCCTGGCCTGGCGGAGCACCCTGACCAGGCGGTGCACCTGCCTGCTGCTTGTTCATCCACGCGGGAACTGGCATTCCCCGCCCGGCTGGGCCACCTGGAGGATTCATCGTCGCCACGGAGCGCTCCACGTGTCCGCAGAGACCAGCCGCAGCGCCGAACGGGAGTGCGTTGTGGTCACGTTGTGTGCGCACAGGCCTTTGTGCGCTTGGGGCGTCCTACGGAAGCCAAGTTTCCTCGGCGTTTCTCACGCAGAGGTTGGCGGTAAGCGCGATTCCGCTCTCAGGGATCCTGCACACACCACACGCCCTTTGCAGTTGGCTGAATCGAAAAAGTTAATTGTTTACTTTAACTTTGACCAGTGTTATCAATGCCCTCATCGCGTTTATGGTCGTCGTGCTCTGTGCTACATTACCACGCGACTCAGCTGGTTATATGCCCAGTTTTTCAGCCTTCAGACGTGCTGCCAAGCATCGCTATGCGGGTTCCTCCTGGTGACGTGTTGCACGCATTTGCGAAAGAGGTTTTAGTTAGTCACCATCGACACAGAAACATCAAGAGCGCCTCCACCAGATCCGTCGCGGCAACTATGAATGGAAAGCAAAGTTTTGCAAAGGAAAGGTCATGAATTTGTTCGATAGCTTGCAGGTTCATATCGGCTGCTTGAGCTCTTTCTCTCTGATACTGCGGCAGGGTGTCCACGAGAAGAGCGACCAGGCTGGGTTAGACTCCCAAACAGCCGAGATGAAGGACTGCTACTCTCAGTCAGATGTTCAGCGCCACGATGTGCGCGAGCTTCTCTGGACCAGAAACGTTCCTCCGTCGACATCAGAGCAGGAGCTTGCAGATGTCAAATTTTGCTACTCCCCAGAAGCAGAGGAGTCTAAATCTGAGACCCCAGACGGAACTTGTTCGAACTGGCCTGATCTTTCCGTGCTCTGATGCAGATTGGTTTGTGTTTGTGCACAAGTGCGTAGCTCTGGGAATTCACATCCTACAACAGCACACAGTACAGCAGATCTATTTCACACTCGCCCCCTCAGCCACGGCACGCTTCAGCCCTAGCACCTGCCCACCGACACGGACCGGTCGAAGTGGTAGGCTGTGGTACGTGAGAGTAGTAAGCTCTGAGGAGCTTCCCAACCTCGCCAGTAGCTTGCATCGTCACAGTTCTGACTTGGCAAGAATCGGGCTGCATATTTCACGTAACTGTTCCTTGCAGTGCTGCAGATTCTCCTGGTCAGAGTGAGGTCCATGCCTGCGAAGAGAAAACACCACAGACGTCGGTCACAATGACGGAGCTGCACGCTCTAAGGCCGCGGGTCGACAGGGTCGCAGGGTGCGCACGGGGCATCGCAGTGCGGAATGTCGCCCTCATTGAAGTCATTGCTCTCGAGGTCGAGCTGAACGATCCGCATCCTGCCCGACACGTCAACGGTATCAGGGTGCCAGCACCGCGCCGTGCAGCCAGATCAGGGGTAGCCCCCCACGCAGTAGCTTGCGGCTGACTGGGCATTGCCAGACACGCTGAGTTGCACGCGGCCAGGCGGCCGGGTGGGCGACAGACTTGCAGAGCGACAGTGGCACGTCTCCTTCCAGCATGTTGCTGGCGAGATTCACCTTGCTGAGGCGCGCCATCTCGGGCGAGAGGAGCGAGGTAGGGATTTCGCCGTCGAGGTGGTTATTGTTCAGGAAGAGGCGATGTAAGTTTGTGAGCCTAGCTAATTCCTGCAAGGCGCACGTGTTGTGTTGCAACGACCGCCTTCACGGGAGTCTTTGCACGGATAGACGGGCACCGTGCAGGTGGAAAACGGCCGAATGAGCTCGGTACAAGATGCAACACACCTCTGGAATGGGCCCCCGAAGCTGGTTGTTGTTCAAATCCAGCTGAATGAGCTGCTTGAGATCTCCGAGTTCCCTTGGGATCTGGCCGCTGTCGGGGGGATTGGCGGTTCAGGAGTCAAGGGCGCAGTGCCGCTCTAGATCATCACTAGAAATGCTGACGCAGCTACACGGATGAAGCACCTCAACTCGTTGTCATGGAGCTCTAGTTGGACGAGCGCCGTAGCCTGGCCCAGCTCCTTGGGAATCTCACCATCGAATCGATTTGAGTTCAGGTGCAATCGCTCCAGCTGCTTGAGCTTCCCAAGCTCGGGGGGAAGCATCCCCCAGAACTTGTTCGAGTTCAAGTAAAGAGCTTTCAGCTCGGAAATGTTTCCAAGTTCCGGCGGAAGTGGACCCTGCCAGCAGCTATCAATCACTGCCAAGGTCCACAGCGGCCTCGGATCGGGGCTTGCTGCTTCGGGAGAATTCTTGCACCTGTAGTCCATTTCCGTTCAGGTAAAGGCTTTGCAACGCCGTGAGGTCCCCAATCTGCACACAGCGAGTCAATCCCCGCATTTCCCGACAATTCTGATGCCTGCATGGCCCCCCGCCCCCCGAGAAGATTCCTGACTAGCTAGGAGGGCATTTAATTACATTAGCAGGTAGGTCGCAGGCGCGGTCAGCAAGTCCCCGGTGCACACAGACACCGCGGACAGTCAATGATACAACACGTCTCTCTGTGCCGCCTGTGGGCACCTCGCATTTTACACCAGGCCACTGGCATGGATCCCCGTCATGCCATCCCTCCGGCATCCATTCGTCCGCCAGGCTGTGCAGCACTGCAGCATCATTTGGTGCCAGAGATTCCTCAACATTCGAAGTAGAACCTTTCGTTTCGTGCACACTCAACAACACTGTTACAGCAAGAAGCGATACCACGTTGGCTGTGGGCCCCGACGCACGCCCAAAGGCGACCATCTCGCCCGCCCTCTAACCTCCGCAAAATCCAGATGGGCCCGCCTTAGAGAAGAGTTGACTGATCGGCCAAGAGGCGTCGACTGGTGACGGGCGAGATGGCAGATGACGGCGCCCCCGTTGCTGAAAAGCAGGAGGTCGGGATGCGGCAGTTTCTCTCGGAGGGGAACGCTCGCTGGGCCGCCCTGGCTGGCCTTCTCCTTATTGTCGGCGTCACTGCGGTGGTGATAGAGAATCCCAAAGGAGCTTCGCAGCTCCGCCAGCAGGTCCCACCCGATCGCTGTGCAAGCCGCGATGCCCGGTAGATCAGTCGTGCTGAAATGCACGCTAGAGGCACAGTCATGAGCCGCTTACTAGGCCAACTGGCATGCGGACACGATCATAGCTGTCACTGACTCGTGCGGTGGTGAGCAGCTTCTCCTTCACAACAGCGGGCCCGCCCACGGCGCGAGGACGGCGAGCATCCGCGAGCACCTGAGCGGCAGTGGTGATTCTGACTGGGACCACCTTCGCGCTGTGCACCACCGGCGTGCGGAAATCCTAGTGAACCCCTCGGGCAGCGCTTCGACCAAGACGGCGCATGTTGGAACCACGCTCAGCGTTCGCGAGGAGTGCGGCAAGACCTGCGACGTGGAAGGCTACTCCCTTGCCCAGTCTGGGCACGCTGCGTACAAGGCGTGCGTCGATGTTTGTCTCGAGGGTAAGGGCATCTCGATGGAGGGTCCGTCATCTCCAAGCGTGGTGCCGAGCGACCGGCACGTCGAGCAGCCACTGGCCGCTGCTGGGGCCCGCGCGGCACGGCTTCCCTCCTCGACCATGTCGGCCGCGCAACGCCTGCTGGCGAAGTTGCAGCACGAACGTATCCCGCCGCACAAGGTTGGGATGTCTCTCGCTGCTGCCGCGCGTGAGCAGGGCGTGCGCCCGAGCGTGCTTCCTCGTGCGGACGCTGAAAAGCTGGAGCGAGCCGAGGCCGAGGACTCGTCTCTCAGTGCCAAAGAGGCACGCATCCGTGCAGCACTCCACGAGACGTATCAGGGTACAGTGCGGCAGATGCGAACGTACCAGGCAGCTCGTCTTGCGAACGCTGCTGACCTGGAGAAGGCAGCAGCATCGGCGCGTCAGCACGATGCTGCGCGCATCGCGCTCGACTCCTCGCTGGTCTCGGCAGCCCAAAAGTATGCGAGCAAGGCAGGCGCCGCGGGCGCCAATCTCGTGGATCTTACCAAGGCGAAGAGCGACCTTGCGAGGGCACGGGGGGAAATCGGCGCGGAGACGGCCGCGCGCAATGGCGCCGCGAAGGTGCTAGCGGAGGAGCGCGAGCTCTGGAAGGATTCGCGCGCGGTGATCGACCGCCAGCTCGCGGCGTCGCGCTGGACGCAGCCGGGGGCTCGTGTCGAGCGGGCGCAGTGGGCGGCAGAGCTTCGCGCTGCGCGGGGGCTCCCGGCGCGCACGGCCGCGAAGGTGGAGCGGGCAGAGAGTAGCCAGGCGCAGCTTGCTGAGCTCGAGCGCGCGGCGTACCGCCGGCAGCGCACGGAGGCGACGCAGCTCTCGCACGAGCTGCGCGCGCTGTACGCGGCGCGCATGGCGAACTCGCAGCTCCTGGCGAAGACCATGACGCGCAGCGCGGAGAAGTCCCGCGCAGGGGCGCAGCTCGCAGCCGCGCAGGCCGAGTACGCGCGCAAGATGGCGGCGCTGGGCGGCGCTCCCAAGGGGACAAGATCCCCCGTTGCTCTACAGCGCGCGACCGCGCGCGACGAGCGCCAGGCGGCGGCGCTCGACAAGGCAGCTATGGCGGCGGCGGCCATGCTCGCGCGGGAGCCACAGCGGCGCGAGGGCGCGGCGGCGCAGCGCGCGCTCGCGGAGGCCGTCGCGGGGTCCGGCGCCAAGCCGGTGTCGACGCTCGCAGCGGTCGGACACAGGTCCAGCGCCCAGCACGTGGACCACCGGGGGGGGGCGGCCGCGGCCGCGGCCGTGGGTAAGGCTAAGGCTGCTGCGTCAGCGGCGGGAGGACTCTCGCATCCGCGGGGGGGCAAGGCCTCCAAGCCCAAGATCAGGGTCGTGGACGCGACGCTGAGCGGTGGGGTGGCTGCCGTGCGGCGGGCAGCCAAGGGGCTTTTTTCGCTGAAGCTGTGGTGAGGTGTGTAGAGGGGGAAGCTATGGCACGTGGGTGCACTGCGGTGCAGTAGTTGCCTGCGGCTAAGGAAGGGCAGGGCGTGATACTGCGCCTCGGGTGCCGGCAACGACTAGACGAAGTAAAAAGGCCCTCCTTGTTGAGCACACAGGACACTTGATGCATTCAACGTGTTACTAGCGATCGGATCAGACGCTGACGAAAACGCAATTGTGTATGAACGAAAGTATTCGCTAAACCCTGAAACTTTCCTAGATTGTGACAAGCCTACACCGCATGAATTTGCTTCTGAACTCACGGCGTGGCGATTCAATTGTCAACGTGACGGAGAGGCAGACTAGTGTGGCTTCGGCACATGTCCATCAACGTACCTGGTTGGGGAAAGAAGTGTCCGATCATGTGGCCATTCTCTACGCAGTGTTGTCGTGGGAAATCAATCGGGGCTAGAAGAGGGCTCTACATGTTCCGGGTAGCAGAGGGGATGATGAAGATCGAACCCTCCATCTCTTCAGTCAAAATGACCTGCAGACATCCACGATAAGGGGTCAGACGTATGCAGTGGAGTCGCCCGACGCATGGCTCTGGCAAGTTGCGGGTTCCGGTGCGAGGTCCACGCAAGCAGATTCCGCCGGGTCTCACCTGGCATCCGAGTCGTGACGTTTCAGTAAGACCAAATGCGAGGTCAAGCATATCGTTTTCATCATCTGCCGTACCGGACCCCTGCGTCAGAGCTGCTGACTGCACGTAGCAGCAGTCGCTGCTTCAATCGCGGACAGCGGCTCTGAAGCGGCAGGAATGGCCGTGGCAAGACCAGTAGGTTCCTCCAGCTTGTCAAACAGGTCCTCTTCAAGTACTACATGGCAGGTCGAGCACGCCAGTGAGCACTCGCAGGCCCCCTCAAGGTCAATATTGTTGGCATGCGCCACGCGAAGCACGTTCATCCCGACGTGCCCAGTCGCGGGCAACTCGCGCCCGTCTTTCTCGTACAAAAATTTGATTCCAACCTTCGGCGTGTCAAAAGTTTCGCCGTGCGAATGCCCGTGGTCGCTGTGGCACCGCATCTGTTCGTAATTCAGGGGTCTGCGCGCGACTGCAGTCCATGTTCCCAGAGATCCAGGATTCCCGACACTCCGCCACGTATGCGTCGTGGTCCTTGTCGACGCCATCGCCGGCATGCCGTACTTGGCGAAAGATATCGATGCACGGACATGAGCATTCATCGTCCGCGATACCCTTACGGTCAACTGCCGGGCGCGCTCTGCAATGCGCGCAGCCATGATTGCTTGTGTGAGACTGCTCCGTCGCCTTCTGCTTGGAGCCATTCAATGGCTTCAATGGCTCCAGAGACAGCTCCAGAGACAATTTCGTTTTTGAGTGAGGCCTCCATCTGCCCAAGCTGTGGGGGGGCGCCGCCGCCACAGCAGGCGGGCTCTGTGGAGTCGCATCAACCCAGATTGGGCGCTAGGCTTCAGTTTTACCTGCTCTGAAGAAGGATAGGGGCTGAGCGCATTTGTGCAGCGTGGTTACGAGGCTAGCGTGGGTCCATTGCTGTTGGGCTTACTGTCCGCGTGCACTATGGTGTACGATGTGCGGGTAGCATCCTTGCTGCTGCTGCCGCTACTGCTTCTATCATTGGCGGGAAATTCTGTGGACGCACTGTATGTTAAGGTCAAACAGAACAACCCCAAGTGCTTTATCGAGGTCATCGTCGCAAACCAGGTGTACATGGTGCACTACAAATCGCCCGACCAAGAGCCGCTTCCAATCGAGGCAGAGGCGCAAAAGTACCACGTTGGGCTCAAGTTTGAGGTCATTAGCAATCGTGGCAAGGTCTTCGAACAACGCCTTGACAAGGAAGGCCGCGTGGCGTTCACTTCGCCTAACAACGGTGAGCACCGGCTCTGCTTCAACGTGGAGGGCCATTCGCTGGGGCAAGACTTTCGCGTGCACATGGAGCTGGTCACGGCATTGGAAAAGGAAGATCACTCTAGAATGGTAACTCGGGAAACTTTTTCGTCCATGGAGCTCAAGGTGCGGCGAATTGCCGACGACATCAAGCGCGTGCAGACCGAGCAGGTATCTCCCGATACATGACGTGAACTCAGATGGGCACATACGTCGCTAACCCACAAACGGGGCGCTGATCCTCCTCTGCGCACTCCTCTTGCCCAGATGGTCTCCCTTACGCACGCTATCCTAGCCTAGCGCTCGTTCCTCCCTGAATGTCTAACTTGCCGCGCCTGGACTGTCCGGCAGCTATACTTCCGCAATCGTGACGAGCGCATGTACCAAACCAATCAGTCGACGAATCAGCGCGCGCAATGGATGTCAGTCTTCCAGATTGGAGGCATGATCCTCGTCACTGCCTGCTACACCCAGTATCTCCGTAGATACTTCACAGCCAAGAAGCTGGTGTGAGGCTTCTGCGTGCACGCTGTTCCGCCAGAACTGGCAGAACTAAAGCGGCGTTGTGCTTGTTGGACCGAGGAGCCCCTGTTCGAGGCGGACGCGCGCGGTGCATCCTGGCACCGAATGCTGTAAACTAGACCCAGCCGCACGCAGCATATACCGGAAGCACAGCACGCGAACAAACAAGAGTATTCCCTTTACGGAGAGCACAGATGGCATCTCTCCACCATCTCCGTCCGTGCACCCCCCCTTACCACAAGTGGTTCTCCCAATAGGCGGCCTGTGCACACGCCGTGGGCACACCGCTCCCGCTGGTTCGGGGGCGGAGGCACACCCGGTCCCAGTGGCTCACTGGCCGTCTGAGCCCCACGCCGACCCATCGAATTGCGCGGTTCCCGCGACGCTGAGGAGGCGCCCGTTGAGCGGCTGGATCGGGCGCACATTGTCCCCAACTTGCGCAGCCTGGAGGAGCACGAGATCCTCCTCGGTCACCTTGAAGACCGTCTTGAGCACAAGCCACGTGACCCCGTCACCACTGCACGGAGGACGAGTCTCGGAGCCCTCGTAGAAGAAGTACTTATCAAGCAGCGGGTGGATTGCAACCGAGATGTCGCGGAAGTGGAAATCTGGCACGAGGCTGTCGGGCGTTCCGTTTGCGTCGTCCGCAACCATGGCCACCTTGTGCACCCAGTCCGGCGACGCCTCCCCGGTCTCAAACAGGATCGCGATCTTGAGTTTTTTGCGGTCGCCGTCCCCCCGCACGCGGTCCATGTGGAATTGCACTTCCATCGCGTACGTCACACCATCGAACGCGTGTTCAGACGGCGTATGGAATGTGATCTGGCTCAGCGCGAAGTCTGAGCCCTGGTACGGGAGGAAGGGTCCCTCCGGCACCTTGATCGCCAGCGTGTAGGCGTTGTTCACATTCGTGCAAGGGTAGCAATCGCAGTCCTGGATGTAAATTTTCAGAGGGTCCGACTGGGGCTGCGTTGAGGCAACATCGAATCCGATCGGGCGCATTCCGGCCTGGGTGACGCACGGCTCGACGTTCACGTTTGGCATGCACTCGTTGGTATAAATGTCGATCGGCGACTGACGCTGCTGTTCAGCGAGGCACTTGTCGCGCAGCACCTGGTTGGGCTGCAACTCGCAATCCGCTGTTTTGCCGCACGAAGTGTACTCCAGAGTGGACCCCCACCACGACACCCCGCGCGGTCCGAGGTACGTCCAGTGGCTCTCGGTCTCCGGCCTGAATTTCACGAGCGGGCGGTTACCCAGCGCAAAACTGGGCCGCACGTTCTCCCCCTGTAGGCCCTTGAAGGCCTCGATGACTGCCGACGAGACCTTCAGCGTCGTCGTCGGGATCATCCACTGCACCGCCTGATAGCAAGGCGGATACGTCTGACTTCCGTAGTACATGTAGTAATCCCCCAAAATCGGTTTGATCTGTTCGGTCAGCTCTGCAAATGTCAGCCCCGGGACCGGATAGGATGGGTTCGTTCCGATTCCCGAGATGTTTCGCGCCAGCTGCATGAGCCACTCCGGCGACTCGCGGAAGTTGGCACCCATGTCCTCAAAAAGCACCGCTATACCGAGCAACGGCTGTGGCGGGATAATGTTCGGGCCACCATACTGCCATGCACCAAAACAGTCAATTCACTAGTTAGCGTGTCATTACGCATCGCGCTGGTAATCAGTGATGCGTGAGGCTGAGGCTCGGGCGGGAGCGCACGCTTGCTGCCTTGTGCATAAATTGCAGCTCCATTCCGAGTGTCTCACCGTCCAGCTTGTGCTCGGAGGGAGTCTTGACGATTACCCGGTCAATGGACACGTCGGGGTGTTCGATTGTTGCCGCGATCACGGGCGTCTGCACAGCAGCAATGAATTAACGACTGCTACCCGATGGAAGCATGAAAAAATGCACAACCCTCTGCACCAACTGCAGGGATCGCACGGGTTCGACACGTTACCTCATCACAGTCCACGTTGCAGATCTTGCACTTCTGTTTGCAATTCTCGACGTCCAAGATGATGGAACGATCCACATACTCGCTCGGCGTCGCCGGCGTGTCTGACCACTCTGGAGGGGTCTTCAAAGGGTACGACGGCCCGTAGCACTGGTCCTCCGCTCGCTTGGTGGGAATATCAATGGGCGAAGACGTCCGAGAAGTGGTATCCGGGTCGCACTGTGCAAAGGACGGACGCAGCGTAGACCACATTTCCGGCCAGGTGTCGGGGTCGCCGACGTAGCTCCAAGGAGGCACCTTCACGTTCGGCTTCCGCTTGTACTCTTGCAGCCACTTTTCGTATCGGGTGTGGATAGTCAAGTCGTCATCAAGCGGGGGTGGCATGCCGTCTGGCAGCACGTGCGAGTCTGCCTCCTCGCTGTACGGCTCCCACTCGTACAGCTTCTGCCCCCGCGCTGTTGGCTTCTGTGCCATGAGGACTTCTGCATCGATCGAATCGAAATTCGGCTCGGCAGAACTCCGCTTGCTCCGCGTCGCAGCCCCTACTGGTGAGACGATGAGCGCTGCAAAAAGCAGACACCCCACCCACCCGACACGTAGCCGCGCCATCGAGTCGATGAACGCACCCCACTTGCCAAAAGCCACGCTGGGAACTCGATTTTGTTCACTCAACTATCATCCGGAGGCGGGTCCGCCAAAAACTTCCAAAAAGTGTTTGATCTCAAAAGTGGCTGCGGGAGTTGGGCCTGTGTTCCTGATCCATTGAAGCCCAGCGGGGGAGGGTGCTCGCCGGGAGCGACCCCGGTGCTTGAGCGCCATCAAAGGCGTCCTCGGCCCGGCTTTCCGAGAAGACACATTACCCCCCCGCTCCTGCACCAGGAGGCCGGCCTGAAACGAATTTTCAGGGACTCAACTTGACCAGATCCTGATGCGAGACTAGCGGCGGCGGCGCGAGGGAAGATGGGCGGTGACCGCTCTAGACCTGTGGGGCGGGTACATGGACGCCCGCCAGCGGGTGACACATCGTATGAGCGCTTCCGATGCCAGAACCGAACGCGGCGGCGGGGGAGCGGCCGGTGGCTTTGGGCTGTGGTGCTTGCCGCATGCTTGGCATATGCCGACACCGGCCAGGGGGGCGCGGACGAACCCCCGCTTTCTGTAGCTTGTCGCTCACTGCTGTGTCGAAGCCCCGGCGTAGGCTGTGAGTTTTCAGATCTTCGACCTGCTGTCGCGACTGCGGGCGTGTGGACATCTGTCAGCTTCTCGCCCCATGAGGATGCGTGGGATGCCGCCCCGGGGGCCGGCTCATCCTCCGCGGAGGGCGGAGCTTGGGAGTTCGTCGCGGAGCTGCTGTCAGCACCATCTAATTTGGCAGGGGAACCCTTGGAGCCAGCGATCCCCTCCGCGGTCTACTCGGTTGCTCCGCCAGCCGTAAGCGCAGCGGGAGGACGAGTCTCTGTTGCGGTGGCCGTCGAGAGCGCGGGGGCGTACCATCTAGCCCTCGGCCGCGCTCAATCCGGTGACCCCTCCCCCCGCCCCCCCTCCAGCTTCTACCACCCCCCCTCCCTAACGTTCCCCGTACCGCTTCCCTTACTGTAGCCTGGTTGAACCCTAGACCAAGCCGCCTGCCCCGCGCCCTTCAAGTCCTCTCTGAAACAACCCGCGGAGGCCACGAGCTGGGCCGCCCGCCAAGCACGCGAGCGAGGCTTGGCAGCGCGCAGCCAGCGTGGCGCGCCCCGCGCGCCGCGTCCCTACGCGCACGGCGGGGGAATCTCACGGGGCCCCGCTCGGACAGAAAACCCTAACCCCCAAACCCTAAACCAGGAGGTCTACACGCGTCCTACTTCAGCAATGAGCACCTGCATGGGGCGCCGCGCGAGACCCGGGTGGACCCGGCGGTCGACTTTGCCTGGGGGGGGTCGCAGGGCGGCGATATGGATATGACAGGGCGCGCAGGCGTGCGGTGGTGTGGCTACATCTCTCCGATGGACACGTGCGCTCCCGCTCCCGCGTTCGCGCCTGCGCCCGCGCGCCCGCGTCCGGGCTGCCGCTGCCGCTGTAGCAGCGCATCCGGCTCCCGTGGGCGCCCCACCCCCCCCCCCCCCCCCCCCCCCCCCCCCCCCCCCCCCCCCCCCCCCC
>ENA-UOXV01007052-UOXV01007052.1-marine-metagenome-genome-assembly--contig:-NODE-7052-length-11517-cov-4.498430_pt1 | contig 11517 bp, 7 predicted proteins | sample MGYA00238165_ERZ766961 | MGnify/ENA primary metagenome ERZ766961 (study PRJEB28924, sample SAMN03173240) | marine metagenome | biome: Marine; feature: Water; material: Subsurface seawater | place: North... | reverse complement strand
CAGATTATGCAAGCCGTCAAAAAAAGTAACCTTGATATTGGAGCTCAAACCATAGAATACAATAAAGTAGAATACCTTATTCGTGGATTGGGTTATATCGAATCTCTTGAAGATTTGGAAGAAAGTGTAATCACCTCAAATGATAATGTTCCTATCCGAATTAAAGATGTTGCCAACGTTTCATTTGGCCCTGCTACGAGAAGAGGAGGACTAGACAAAGGCGGGGCAGAAGCAGTAGGAGGAGTTGTAGTAGCAAGATATGGAGCAAACCCACTTCAGGTTATAGATGGCGTTAAGGAAAAAATAGCTGAAATAGAGGCTGGTCTTCCAAGTAAAGTGTTGGACGATGGAAGTATTTCTCAAGTTACCATTGTTCCGTTTTATGATAGGACTGGGCTGATAAAAGAAACCTTAGGTACGCTTGAAGAGGCTTTGACACTTGAGATGTTAGTGGCTTTATTGGTAGTCATTGTTTTGGTTCTGAATTTAAGAGCTTCTATAATGATAACAAGCCTTCTTCCACTTGGGGTACTGATTACATTTATTATGATGCGCCAATTTGGGGTAGATGCCAATATTGTGGCATTATCCGGAATTGCCATTGCCATTGGAGTGATGGTAGATGTTGGTGTTGTTTTTACAGAAAACATAATCCAGCATATTGAGTTGCCAGAGAATATTGGAAAGAGAGGGAAGGAATTAATGCATGTGATATACGACGGAGCCTCTGAAGTGGCTTCTGCGGTGATAACGGCTCTTTTTACTACCATAGTTAGCTTCTTACCAATATTTGCTATGCAAGCCGCTGAAGGGAAGTTGTTTGCTCCCTTGGCTTTTACTAAGACGTTTGCCATGTTAGCATCATTAATTATTGGGCTATTATTCATCCCAACATTTGCCCACATTGTTTTTTCCATTCGTTTGGACAAAGGAAAGCTGAGTAAAGTGTTAAATGCAGCTCTTGTCATTTTAGGGGTTGTTTTAATAATCGGATATGGGAGTTGGGTTTCTAGTGCGTTTGTGCTTTTCGGGTTGAATAATTTATTGAGCACTTTTCTGCCAGAAGACAAAAAAGAATTTTCAAATCATTTTAATATTCTAATCACTTTAGTGGTTGTTGTCTATTTCATTGCTTTAGTATGGATGCCTTTAGGGGTACAGAATAATTTTATTGTCAATTTCATTTTTGTGGCCATTACAGTTGGATTAATCCTCTTGTTTTTAATGGCTATAATTAAGTATTATTCAAAAATTCTTACTTGGTGTTTAGAAAACAAATGGACTTTTTTAGTTACTCCGATTCTAATCCTTTTATTTGGTATTACCACTTGGATTGGATTCGGTAAAGTTTTTGGTTTTGTTCCCGAAATGGCAAAAAACAACTCGGTTTGGACTGGGTTATCTAAAAGCTTTCCTGGGGCTGGAAAGGAGTTTATGCCATCACTCAACGAAGGTTCGTTCCTGCTTATGCCTTCCTCAATGCCTCATTCAGGGATAGAGGAAAATGTTGATGTTATTCGTAAGATTGATAGAAGTGTAGCCGCTATTCCTGAAGTAGATGTTTTAGTTGGGAAATGGGGGAGAGTTAACTCCGCTTTGGATCCAGCACCTGTATCCATGTTTGAAAACACGATTAATTATTTACCAGAATTCAAGGTAAATGAGGATGGACGTAAAATGCGTTTTGAAGTAAATTCTGATAATGCATTCGTTTTGAAAGACGGTTCTACTTATAAATATGGTGAAGATGATTTTCGGAAAATTCAAACTTCATTGTTAATTGAGGATAAAAACAATGGTGAATATTTTAGGCAATGGAGAAAAAGTATTCATTCTCCAGATGATATATGGAAAGACATTCTCAAAAAGTCTAAAATCCCAGGATTGACTTCTGCACCAAAACTTCAACCAATTGAAACAAGATTAATAATGTTAGCTACTGGTATGCGCGCCCCTATGGGTATAAAAGTGTTTGGACCCGATATAGAAACCATAGAAAAAGTAGGGTATGACATTGAGCAAATATTAAAAGAAGTTCCAAGTATTGAATCAGCAACGGTTTTTGCAGATAGAGTAGTAGGTAAGCCTTATTTAGAATTGAAAATTGACAGAGTTGCTATTGCTCGATATGGGTTGAATATTGAAGAATTGCAAACGGTAATCGGTGTTGCTATTGGTGGCCAACAGTTAAGTACTTCCGTTGAAGGAAGGAAACGGTTTCCGATTCGAGTAAGATATGCCAGAGAATACCGTGATAATCCTGAAGATTTAAAACGAGTTTTAATTCCCACACCTTCAGGTACTCAAATTCCTTTGGAAGAATTAGTAGAGTTTAATTATGTACGTGGTCCACAGGTGATTAAGAGTGAAGATACTTTTTTAGTTGGTTATGTCATATTTGATAAAAAAGAAGGACAGGCTGAAATAGATGTAGTTGAAGAAGCACAAGTAATACTTGAGAATAAAATTGAATCTGGAGAGTTAGAAATGCCTGCAGGAGTTAGTTATCGATTCACTGGAAACTATGAAAACCAAGTTAGAGCAAACAATCGGCTATTAATTGTGATTCCAATTTCACTGCTTCTGATATTTCTGATCTTATACTTTCAGTTTCGATCAATTTATACCACTACTATGATTTTTAGTGGGATAGCCGTCGCGTTCTCTGGAGGTTTTATTATGCTTTGGCTTTACAGTCAGGCAGGGTTTTTAGACTTTGATATTGCGGGAATCAATCTGAGAAATTTATTTCAAGTCCATACAGTAAACTTAAGTGTTGCGGTTTGGGTAGGGTTTATTGCTCTTTTTGGAATAGCTACAGACGATGGAGTTTTAATGGGGACATATTTGACTCAACTTTTTGAAAAGGAAAAACCAAATACAATTGCATCAGTGAGGGCAACTGTTTTAAAAGCAGCTTCAAAAAGAGTGCGTCCGGCAATTCTCACTACAGCAACCACCATTATAGCGTTGATACCAATTCTAACTTCTCATGGAAAAGGATCTGATATTATGGGACCAATGGCCATTCCCCTTTTTGGAGGTATGCTAATCGAAATATTGACAATGTTTATTATGCCTGTACTGTTTTGTATGTGGAAAGAGAGGGAGGTGGAACATAGGCGCTAGCAAATCGACTCTAGCTTTTAGACACTAGACACTAGAAGCTAAAGGCTAATAGCTATTATTTAAAAAGAAAGATTATGAATAAGACAAATAAAGAAAAATTCAGAACGTTGTACAGAGCCATGTTGCTTGCGATATTTATTGGTTGCTTTTCAAGTATTTCAAACGCCCAAACTGATCTAAACAATTACCTGAAAACTGCTGCGGAAAACAATGCTGGACTAAAATCTAAATTCTCAGCATACAATTCGTCACTTGAAAAGATTCCCCAAGTTGGATCTCTTCCTGATTTATCGGTTTCTTTTGGGTATTTCATTTCACCTATTGAAACTAGAGTAGGGCCTCAACAAGCAAAAATTTCAGCAGCTCAAATGCTTCCTTGGTTTGGAACATTAAACTCTAAAAAGGATGTTTATATTGAACAAGCAAAAATGAAATACGAAGAATTTGAAGAGACTAAATCAAAACTATTTTATGATGTTAAATCGGTTTATTTCGACATCTATTTTATTAAAAAAGGAATAGAAATAACTAAAGAAAATATTTCCATTCTTCAGACCCTTCAGCAATTGGCTTTGATAAAAGTGGAGACAGGTAAAGCATCGTTAGTAGATGAAATGCGTGTGGAAATGGAAATTAATGAATTAGAAAACCAATTGGCCTACCTTATTGATAGCAAGTATGTTTTGGAGATTGAGTTTCATAATTTGCTTAATGATTCTTCTGATTCAGAAATTTTGATGCCAGATGAGTTGTGGGAAGAGAAAATAGTGAAGAGTAAAAAAGAAATACTTGACAGTATTTTGATTCAAAACCATTCACTAAAACAAATAGAAAGTAAGGTTAATGGTTTTGCCAATGAAGAATTTGCGGCTAAAAAAGTTGGGTCCCCATCAATTAGTATTGGATTTGAATATGCATTTATTGGTAAGAGTTCAAATCCTGCAATGGGGAGTGAAAGTGGAAGAGATGCTTTTATGCCAATGATAGGAGTTTCAATCCCTTTGTATCGTAAAAAATATAAATCCTTGGCTAAAGAAGCAGTATTGAATATGGAAGCGTCACAATATGAAAAGACAGAGAAAAGGAATGAATTAACCTCTATGTTCGAAAAAGGGTTTCGCGATTTTAGTGATGCTAAAAGGAGGATGGAACTATCAAAAAAGCAATTGAAGTTAGCAGAAAAATCGTTGAGAATATTGCTTACTGCATATTCAAGTGATGGAAGAAACTTTGAAGAAGTACTGAGAATGGAAAGGAAGAGTTTGAAGTATGCATTAGAGCTTGATAAGGCACGAGCGGATAGAAATGCAGCTGCGGCCTTTATGAATTATTTAACTGGAAAATAAGATGAAAAAGATATTTAATAATAAATGGATAATGCTAATAGGAGTTCTGTTGGTAGGGATTATAATTGGAAGGTTGATTTTGCCATCATCAAATGAATCAACACATCAGCATATCGATTCATCAAAGAATCAGCATATTGACCAAATATGGACTTGCTCTATGCATCCTCAAATTCAGCAAAGTGGTCCTGGTAAATGCCCGCTTTGTGCAATGGACTTAATTCCTGTAGAAAGTTCTCTTGAGGTTGTTGAACAATTACCTAATGAAGTACCTATGTCTGAGTCTGCAATGAAGCTTGCTGAAATTCAAACTTATAAAGTGAGTTTGGAAAAGCCGGAAAAGGAAATTAGGCTATTGGGAAAAGTGAAGCCAGACGAAAGAATGATATTTTCTCAAGCCATTCACTTTCCAGGAAGAGTTGAGAAGTTGTTTGTGAATTTCACTGGTGAAAAGGTGGTAAAAGGGCAGAAGCTGGCAACGGTATATTCTTCAGAGCTTGTTACAGCACAGAAAGAGTTGTTTGAAGTGTTGAAGGACAAAGAGACTAGTCCGATGTTGGTTGAAGCTGCACGTAATAAATTGAAACAATGGAAGTTCTCGAATAAACAAATTGAGGACCTCGAAAAATCCGGTAAAGTTGAAACTAACGTTGACATTTTATCAGATTATACAGGTTTTGTAATGGAACGAAATGTCTCGGAAGGAGATCATTACATGGAAGGTCAAGCCTTGTTTAAAATAACGGATTTGAGTAAGGTCTGGGTACTTTTTGAAGCCTACGAAAATGATTTGCCTTGGATAAAAGAAGGTGATATACTTTTCATAGACCTTAAGTCAATTCCAGGTAAAACTTTTAAAGGAAAGGTTTCATTTATTGACCCATTTATTAATCCTAAAACGAGAGTTGCAAATGTGAGGGTTGAATTGCCAAACAATGAAGGGAAGTTAAAACCAGACATGTTTGCGAATGGCATCATAAATTCTAAGTTATCATTTTCGGAAGAAGTAATTCTAGTTCCAAAATCAGCTGTTTTATGGACAGGGAAACGCGCAATAGTTTATGTGAAATTGGCGGATAGAGATCACAGCTCCTTCATTCATAGGGAAGTTGTATTGGGTGAAGACGCGGGTGCATTTTATGTAATAAAGGAAGGCTTGGCTGATGGTGAGGTAATTGCAAGTAACGGTGTCTTTAAAATTGATGCTGCAGCTCAGTTGGCAGGTAAAAAAAGCATGATGAATCCTACGGGAAAGAAGATAAATAAAAATGAGGCTAGCCATTCTGCGAATACTTCAACTCCTATTGAGTTTAGAAAGCAATTAGGAGTTGTAATTTTGGACTATTTGAGATTAAAAGATAAGCTTACTGACGATAATAAGGACATTGAAAATGAGATAATAAGACTTCAAAAATCTCAATTAAAAATAGATGCAACTATTCTTGATGCAGAGTTAAAAGAGCAGTGGTTTGCAATTAAGTTGACTATGGATAAAGAGTTAAAAAAATTATCAAAAACCGTAACAATAGAAGAACAGCGAAATGTATTTTTAAGCCTTAGTAATTCTATGTTTGAGGCGGTTAAAACCTTTGGAGTAGAGTTAGATGAAGAATCACTTTATTTAGAATTTTGCCCAATGGCAGATAACAATAATGGTGGTTTTTGGTTAAGTTCTGAGAAAGAAATTAGAAACCCCTATTTTGGCAGTTCTATGTTGAAATGTGGAAGTGTAAAAGAAGTATTAGTAAAGAATTGAAATAAATAAAATTGAAATGAATAAAATAGTTGTAACAATAGGAACTGCAATGTTCCTTTTTATTGGAGGAAGCTCATTAACAAGTTGTGGTAATTCAGGCGAAACGACTGCAGCCCCGGAGGCAAAAGTTGAAGAAGCGCATGCTCATAAACATTACCAATGTCCAATGGACTGTGAAGAAGGTAAAGTTTACGAAGTTGAGGGTACTTGTCCAGTTTGTAAAATGGAATTGAAAGAAGTAGAGGCTTAGCTTTACTTCTTTCTAAAGTTTAAAAGCCCTTTGTATTCAATTGATTTCAAGGGGCTTTTTATGCTCTATAGTTTGGGGATTAATTATAAAAAAAGCCCCGATTTTTTCAAATCAGGGCTTTAATAAATGTTTTCTAAAGGTTTTAATAAATGACCTAGAACAAGGCAAATTATAATTTATGCGACCACCCCGAAAGTTTTCGGGGTTATAAAAGGCAAAATTCTAATTACGCCGTTATCGGTTATTTATAAAATCATTTCTAAATGTGGATCACTTCATCATAAGCCGCCGCCGCCGCTTCCATAACCGCTTCACTCATAGTAGGGTGAGGGTGTATGGTTTTGATTAACTCGTGTCCAGTAGTTTCTAATTTTCTAACAGCAACTATTTCGGCAATCATTTCAGTTACGTTATAACCAATCATATGACCACCAAGTAACTCACCATATTTAGCATCAAAAATTAGTTTTACGAAACCTTCATTGTGTCCTGCTGCACTTGCTTTACCAGAAGCAGAGAAAGGAAATTTACCAACTTTGATATCTAAACCAGCATCTTTAGCAGCTTTTTCAGTCATTCCAACTGAAGCAATTTCTGGAGAACAATAAGTACAGCCAGGAATGTTGTTGTAATCAATTGGCTCAGGGTTTAAACCAGCCATTTGCTCAACAGCGGTAATTCCTTCAGCAGAAGCGACGTGCGCTAAAGCTTGTCCAGGAACAATATCACCAATAGCCCAAACAGTAGGGATATTCGTTTGATAATGAGCATTCACCATTACTTTTCCTTTGTCAGTAGCAACACCAACATCTTCCAAACCAATATTTTCTAGGTTAGTAGCAATTCCAACCGCTGAAAGAACAACGTCACAATCAATTACTTCTTCGCCTTTTTTAGTTTTTACAGTTACTTTACAACCAGCTCCTTTAGTGTCAACAGAAAGTACTTCTGAAGAAACCATAACTTTCATTCCTGATTTTTTGAATGAACGTCCCAATTGCTTGCTCACGTCTTCATCTTCCACAGGAACAATGTTGGGCATATACTCAATAAGAGTAACTTCAGTTCCCATTGTTTGGTAGAAATAAGCAAACTCAGAACCAATGGCTCCAGAACCAACAACAACCATTTTCTTAGGTTGTTTAGGTAAAGTCATTGCTTCACGGTAACCAATAATTTTCTTTCCGTCTTGTGGTAGGTTTGGAAGCTCACGAGATCTTGCGCCAGTAGCAACAATAATGTTCTTTCCAGAAACTTTACTCGTTTTTCCTTTATCGTCTGTAACTTCTAATTCAGTACCCGAAACTAATTTTCCAGTACCCATAATTACATCGATTTTGTTTTTCTTCATTAAGTAAGAAATCCCGTTGCTCATTTTAGTAGCAACACCACGACTTCTTTCTACTACTTTATTAAAATCAGCAGAAGCATCTTTAATTGTAATTCCAAAATCTTCAGCATGGTTCAAATATTCAAATACTTGAGCACTTTTAAGCAATGCTTTTGTTGGAATACAACCCCAGTTGAGGCAAATTCCACCTAATGATTCACGTTCAACAATTGCGGTTTTCATACCCAATTGAGCACCTCTAATAGCGGCAACATATCCGCCAGGTCCACTTCCTAATACTACTAAATCGTATGCCATAGAATTTTCTTTTTTCGAGCCACGAAATTAATCCAATTATTTTTCATAATAGCTTTTTGGTTTTGCTAATTATTCCAAATAGAAAAGGGTGTTTCTTAAACTCTATTTTTGTTATTGTTCTAATTTTTTAACCATTGTTAGAATAGTAGCAATTGCCACTGTTTCTCCAGTTTCGTCATAAACGTCAACTAAAAATTTAACGATGCCTTTTGCGAAATCTTCGTCTTCTCTTTTTTCTTGATCAATTTTTTCTCTAACCGTGAATTTCACTCCAATTGTAGCGCCTGCATAAACAGGCTTTACAAATCGACATTCATCCAATCCGTAATTCAACAAAACAGGTCCTTTGCCTGGATCAACGAATAGTCCAGCAGCAGCTGAGAGTATAAAGTAACCATGGGCTACTCTGTCCTCGAATATAGTTCCGTCTAGTGAAGTAGTATCGGTATGTGCATAAAAATGATCCCAACTAACATTAGCAAAGTTTACAATGTCGGCTTCCGTAATGGTTCTTTTGTGAGTCATTACTGTTTCTCCAACATTTAATTCTTCAAAGTGTTTTCTGAAAACATGTTTTCCTGGATCAAAGAATTTCCCACCAACTTGATATTGTTGAGTAATTTCAGTTATGGTAGTAGGAGAGCCTTGAATCGCCGTTCGTTGCATATAATGCATTACGCCGCGTTTGCCACCCATTTCTTCACCGCCACCAGCTCGTCCAGGACCACCATGAGTGAGCATTGGCATAGGAGAACCGTGTCCGGTACTTTCCTTAGCGCATTCCTCATTAAGAACTAAAATTCTACCATGCATATTCGCCGCTCCAACAACATACTCTCTTGCTACATCATTATTTGCAGTTACAATTGAAGATACCAACGAACCTTTTCCCATTTGGGCTAAAGCTATTGCTTCGTCTATGTTTTTATATGGTAATATTGAAGAAACAGGTCCAAAAGCTTCAACTTCGTGAACATCCGTTTTGTTAAAAGGGTCGTCGTTTCTAAATAGAATAGGGGATAGGAAAGCGCCTTTATTTTTATCAGCACCTGTTACTTCGAAGTTGTCCAAGTTTCCGTAAACAATTTCTTGCGACTGACTTAACAATTCAACTTTCTCTCTGACTTCATCCACTTGACTTTGACCAGCAAGTGCACCCATTCTAACTCCTTCAACTTGAGGGTCGCCAAGAGTAGTTTTACCTAAGGCTTTTCCTAATGCGATTTGCACATCTTCAGTAAGTTCTTCTGGAACAATAATTCTTCGAATAGCGGTACATTTTTGTCCAGCTTTTACCGTCATTTCTGTTCGAACTCCTTTTATAAACAAATCAAATTCAGGAGTTCCTGGTTTGGCGTCAGGGCCAAGTACAGAACAATTTAATGAATCGGCCTCCATATTGAATGGTACGGCTTTTTCAATAAGTCGAGGATGCGATTTTAGCATTTTTCCTGTAGTAGCCGATCCCGTAAATGTGATAATATCTTCAGATTCAACAGAATCTAATATACCGTTTGCCGAACCACATATTAATTGCAATGCACCATCAGGTAAAATTCCAGATTCCACAATATCTTTAACCATAAGTTCAGTTAAAAAAGAAGTAATTGTAGCAGGTTTAACTACAGCAGGAACACCAGCCATAAGGTTTACTGCAACTTTTTCAAGCATTCCCCAAATCGGGAAATTGAAAGCGTTTATATGTACAGCTATTCCTTGTTTAGGAACCATTATATGATGCCCAATAAAAGAACCTTCTTTTGAAAGGGGAACTGCATCACCATCTACGTAGTAAGGTAAATCAGGAAATTGCCTTCTTAGGCTAGCATTTGCAAATAGATTTCCAATTCCACCTTCAATGTCAATCCAGCTATCCACTTTGGTAGCTCCAGTTGCCCAACTTAATTCGTAATATGATTTTTTCTTTTTGAGCAAGTGTAAAGCTAATGCCTTAAGCATAAGCCCACGTTGCTGGAAAGTCATTTTTCTCAATGCTGGACTTCCAACCGAACGGCCATATTGTAGTACTTCTCCAAAATTAATTCCTGCACTACTTGCTGTAAATATTTGTTCTCCAGTAATAGCATGATAAAGTGGTTTTCCGTCCTCTTTGCCTTCTATCCAGTTTCCTAAAACGTAATTTTTTAATTTCATAATTATGCGTAATTAATTGTATTGAAATTCTTTATGTTAGAATTTCAAATAAATATTTAAAAACGTTCAATACCCAAATAAAAAACGTTTAGAACTCTTATTTTTTTATCGAAATAAAAATCTAAAGTAGCAAATTTTATCATGCCTTTTTAACATAAATCAAGTACTATTTTTAGCTAACTTCGAACCTTAAATATAGTGGATAAATGGCTGCAAGCGAAAGTAAACTTTGGTACCTAGAACAGATAAATATTTTTCGAGATTTAGGTGAAGATGATTTACACCGAATTGATCAATTGACGAACATGAGAACCATGGAAAAGGGGAAGTATATCTTTTTTCCAGATGACCCTTCTAAAGTCGTTTTTCTTCTCAAAATGGGGAAGGTTAAAATAGGTTCGTATAGCAGCGATGGAAAGGAAATAATCAAAGCTATTTTAGAACCAGGTGAGATATTTGGCGAAATGGCGATTATGGGCCAAGATAAAAGGAGAGATTTTGCTCAGGCAATGACTAATGACGTGCGTTTTTGTGCAATTGGAGTGGACGAAATGAGAGAGATACTAATGTCTAATCCAAAATTGAACTTTGAAGTTACTAAAACCATTGGTGAACGATTACAGAAGGTAGAAAGACGTTTGGAATCATTGGTTTTTAAACATGCACGGCAACGAATTCTAGAATTCATTGAAAGTAATGCTAAAGAGAAAGGGATGAAAGTTGGTTATGGCTTAAAATTGAAGCATGAACTAACTCATCAGGATATCGCAAATCTTACTGCTACTTCAAGGCAAACCGTTACTATTATACTGAACGAATTACGCGAATTAGAATTAATCAATTTTGATAGAAAGAGTATCTTAATTCATGATTTGAATGACTTCGAAAAAGAAGTGAAAAAAGCTCAAATATGAATTATATCCTCTATGTAGGTGAAAATTGCCACGATTGCACTAAGGTTTGTAAGACCATTGTAGAAATGCGTCTTGATATTCCAGTAAAGAACATTGATAAAGGAGAGGTTCCCCCAATGGATCTTTTCATATTTCCAGCTCTTTTGACTGAGAGCGGAGATTTAAAAGCTTACGGTATGGATATAGTTCAATTTTTAAAAGACCCAAAAAATAATGCACCAAAGATTTCATTTTTTAGCAGAATCATGAATATGGTAAAAAAGTATTCTGATTCCCCCGAATAATACCACTCCGTAAATTGATTACGTTCTGAGGTAGTT
>ENA-UOXV01007048-UOXV01007048.1-marine-metagenome-genome-assembly--contig:-NODE-7048-length-11527-cov-5.745729_pt1 | contig 11527 bp, 8 predicted proteins | sample MGYA00238165_ERZ766961 | MGnify/ENA primary metagenome ERZ766961 (study PRJEB28924, sample SAMN03173240) | marine metagenome | biome: Marine; feature: Water; material: Subsurface seawater | place: North... | reverse complement strand
GGTGGGTGGGTCCGGATGATGTTGGGCGCGCGCGTACCTCGAAGGAGTGCGGGTCGAGTGAAGATGAGGCGTCATCGTCGACGGCCGCGCGCGTCGCGAGACCGAGGCCGACGCGGCCCGGGCGAGGCCAACCGCGCGCCTCGGAGCGGACGACGACGCGATGAGGATACGTGGCCGATAGAGGCGCGGGGAAGGGCCGAGCGGACGCGGACGCGAGCCGCGCCCCGCGGGGCGCGACGCGAGCGACCGCGGTGATCCGCGACATCGTTGGTATCGTCGCCAGCGCCTTCATCGCCGCGCGGAGCGCCATGCGCGGTCACGTGTGAGGACGGCGTTCGTTAACTTGTCTCTATTCAATCACTATCAATAATTTTCGCCTCCACCACAGCCTCCACCTCCGACCCGAGAATAGGACTCTCCCCCTCCGGCAGATCCTGCCCGTAACTCTCCGCCATCTCCCACGCCACGTCGCACGAACCGTCCGGGTCCTGCGGGTCCGACTCGCACGGCGACAGGTCCAGCGTCGGACCCGCGATCGCCATCGCCGCGTCAACCGCGAGCGGCGTCAAGGCCATGGACACGATGACGACGACGACCAAGAGCTCGTCGAGGTTCTGGGGGAAGAGCGCGCCGCCGCTTCCGCTCGTGGCCTGCCCGAAGATGACGAACGCGAACTCACCGCCCTGCGACAGGAACGCACCGGCGACGAGCGCCTCGCGCCACGTCAGCCCCGTCAGCGGCCCGAGCGCGGTGATCGTCGCCAGCTTACCCGCCATGAGCCCCGCGGTCATCAGCGTGACGATGGGGAACAGATCTCTGGCCAGCGGCACGTCGATCGTGGTGCCGATGGTGACGAAGAAGAGGCTCAGGAACAAACCCTTGAACGCGCGGAGCTTCTGGATGATGTCGTGCGCGTACGGCGTACCCGCGAGCACCAGGCCCGCGATGAACGCGCCGAGCGAGTCGCTGAACCCCGCCGCCGCCGAGGCGTTTGAAAATCCAAAGAGCACCAGCAGCGACAGCGCGACGAAGACGTCGTCGTCGCACTCGAGGTCGGTGATGACCTCGTACGCCTTCTTGGCGACGAGCCACCCGCCGACGCTCAGGACGCCGAGGTCGAGGAAGCTCGTGGCGGTGTACGCAGCCATGAGACCGACGTCGAGCGGCGCGCCGTCGCCAGCGATCTGCATCTTTTGCAGCACGGGCAGCGCGATGATGAACGGTACGACGGCGAGATCCTGGAAGAGTAGGACGCCGAGCGACGCGGTCCCGAGCCGCGTGGTCATCATACCGCGGTCCGAGAGCAGCTGCAGCCCCAGCGCGCTGGACGAGAGCGTCAGGCCGAACCCCACCACGATAGCCTCGAGCGGCGATCGAATCTGCAGCAAGTCGTCGACGCCCTTCCCGCTCTGCACCATCTCGAGCACGTGGGTTCCCAGCGCATCGCCCGGCGGAAGGAGCGCGGCGGCGAATAACAGGTTACCGAACACCACCTGGCACAGACCCAGCCCGAACGCGTACTTCCCCAGCGCCTTGAGCCGTTGCACCGACAGCTCGAGGCCCATCTCGAACAGTAGGAACTGGATCCCGAGCTCGCAGAACTGATCAACCTCGCGGTTCTCGCTGAACACCCCTTCCTGGTTCAACAACAAACCCACGGCGAGGAACCCGAGGACGGGCGACACGTTCGTCATCTTGCACAGCGGCACCACCGCCACGACGGACACCAGCAGCAGCGCCAGGTCGACGTCGACGCTGTCCACGACTTTGGACCACTCCGCGTCGTCGATGGCTGCTCCTTTGGCCACCTCCCCCCGCGTCTTCGTCATCGCGTCCCCGAACACCTTCTTCGGCTCGACGACGACGTCCACGACGCCGCCCAAAGGAAGCGCGGTGTACTCCACGCCGCTGTCCGTGAGCCCCATCGCCTTCTGCACCAGCTGGACGATCGACCGCACCGGGGATGCGCCGTTGGCGGGATCTTTGAGCGCGGGTGAGAACGCGCGGCCGTCGTACAGCGACGGCCCGCCCTGCGACGTCCCGGCGTCCGCGGCCGCCTCGACCGCATCGTCCAGACCCACGACCGCGAGCGCGGGCGCGCGAAGCGACGACGCGACACCGAACGCGCCCCCGGTTCGCGCCCGAACGCCGATGGCCTGCTCCACGGTGGGGTTCCCCGAGATGATCGCCTGGAGCGCGTCGGGGACCGTCGTTGGCTGGTCCGCGTGCGCAGCCGCGCGGATCGCGACGCGGGGACGCGCCGCGCGTTTACTCCGACCGTACGCGCGGCTCTGAAACCCCACGCCCTGGATCACTCGGCATTGACCCGCCAGCGAGAGCGCCATCGTCGCCCGCGGTTGCCCTCTTCACTCACTCACCCACTTCACGCGTGCCCGCTTGAACAGCAACAGGATGAACGGGCGAACGCGGCGAGTACCCTTGGAACCCGCGACCGGCCTCCGAACCGCCGGGCGCGTGACCCGTGAACCTTCGATTCACCTGAACGTACGTCGTACCGCGCGTTTCCAATAGAACGTCGGTGTCCCACCCGCGGCGCCGGGGGTATGATGCTCGCCTGGCCACGTACGCTCTTAGAGGGATTGTTTCTCGCAACAGGTCAGCAGGAGGATTTCCCGCGATGAGCCGGAGGATTTGATTGGTCAGCGAGCTCGCCTGAGGAGGGAAGATTTTGTGACAGGGCACCCGTGTCACGGTGCGAGGTGCAAGTCCCGAGAACTTTTGCGCAAAAGGCAAACGGCGATATTATTTTGTCCACCGGCTGACTGCCCGGCGTCGCCTTCTTTTGGCATTTACTTTTTGGCAATTTCCACGTACGGGCAACGTTCCTGACGGTAAAAAGTGTGCCGGCGGTTGGGGCAGTTTTGCGGTTTCTCCAACTGTTGTGCCATCAACAACATCACCATCATCACACACAGCCTCACAGACTACTACCTGAGAGACGACAAGATGGCTTTCTGGGGTCTCAAGGTTGAGCCCGGCAAGTGGACGCCCTTCGTCCCCCCGCCCGACGAGGCGCTCCGCCTCCACATCTCCCAGGTGAGTCCCGGATGACCAAAGTCGTCTCGCCGCCGACCGCCGCCGAGCTTCTCACGGAAGATCCGAACCAACCCACTCCGCGTCACCGACCAAACCCTCCCAACCTTCACCAAACGCAGGCCACCCTCGGCGGCGGTATCCCCAAAGACAAGGAACGCATCATCGTCAAGTGCCGCGCCGAGGCTGAGGACGAGGAGGGCGCGCAGGAGTTCAACATCTGCGCAATCATCGGCGGCGTCGTCGAGTCGTGCCACCTCGACCTCATCTTCGACGGGTACGCCGAGTTCTACGTCGAAGGACCATTCCCCGTTCACCTCACCGGCTACTTCATGCCGGACATGGACGACGACGAGATGGACGAGGCGTACGAACGCCAGATGGGCGACGACGAGGACGACGACTCGGAAGACGAGGACGACGAGTACGATTCCGAAGACGACGCCGACGACTTCGGCGTCCTCGAGGACTTCGACGCCGAGGAGGACGAGGAAGACTTCGAGTCCGGGAGCGATGAGTCCGAGTCCGAGCCCGACGAGGCTCCGAAGAAGACCAAGAAAGGTGGCGTGACCATCCAGGAGATCGACGAGGAGGACGAGAAGCCCGCGAAGGCGGAGAAGAAGAAGCGAGCCGCGCCCGAGGAGCCCGCCGCGACGAAGGAAGCCCCGCCCGCCAAGAAGGAGAAGAAGGAGACCAAGGCCCAAACGCCCGCCAAGAAGGAGAAGAAGGAACCCGCCGCCAAACCCGAGACCCCGGCCGCGACTAACACCGGCAAGCAGCTCAAGCGCGAGTTCAAGAACGGCATGGAGATCGTCAACGTCGCGATGGGCGCGCCCGACGGCAAAAAGGCTGAGCCCGGCAAACGTGTGACGATGAAGTACGTCGGCAAGCTCCAGAGCGGTAAGATCTTCGACCAGACCAAGGGCTCGGCGACCTTCGGGTTCAGGCTCGGCATCGGCGAGGTCATCAAGGGCTGGGACGTCGGCGTGGCGAACATGCGGGTCGGGGACAAGCGCCGGCTCACCATCCCGCCAGCCATGGCGTACGGCAAGAAGGGCGTGAAGGGCGCCATCCCGGGCAACGCGACGCTCATCTTCGACGTCGAGCTCGTGAACGTGCAGTGAGTGTCTTCGTTTGCCGTCACGCGCGTTGACGCCACGAGAGGAGTCCGCCTCTCGCCTTGCATTACTAAATCTAATAAAACCTATTCATTCTACTACTTGGAGTCGTCGTCGTCGTCCGGGAGGATGAACACGTTCCCGCCGCCACTCGCGCTCTTGCTCTTCTTCCACCGCTCGTCCTTGTCCTTCTCGAAGCCCCGGACCTGAGCGTCGGCGATCACCCCGTCCAGCCTGGACGCCGCGAACACGAGCCCGATGAGACCGGCGCCGATGACGAAGCCGGCAATCTCGTTCGCGGGTGGGAGCGCGCGGGTGGCGACCGCTGAGCGGGTCGGTGACCGCGCGGGGCGGAGTGTGGCGCGCCCCATAGGACGGGCGGCGACGGACGGGACCGTCGGTGTCACGACGACGCCCATCTGATGCGTGTATGCGCGCCGAACAGTGGAGGGGGCCTTGGGTGTGACGAGAGTTTTGGGGTGCTCGCGGCCGGTCGTCCACGTGATGCTTTTGACTGCCAAAAAAGCGGCGGCAAGATTTTCAGATCTTTCCAACCGTCGGCGATCGATCGCTCCAGCCGGCCACTCTCAGAGGCACCCTCGACGGCTTTCTCAGAGGTATCACACCAACAGACACTCATCCAAGATGGTCAACATGAAGGAGATCAACGAGGCTCTCCCCGACGACGACGCCAACGACCCGGACGTGAGTTGTTCATTTCAAAACATTCAAGATGGTTGCCGCCATCGGCCGCCGCAAACGCAAAGTGCCCACCGCGATCTATGCCCGCATCTACGCCCGCTGACCGTCCACGATTCCCCACCCCGAACCCACGCAGTTCGCCCACGTCGACAAGGCTGAGATGCTCAAGGCCCTCGGCCAGCTCGGCAACAACGCCGGCCTCATCGGCGCGCTCCAGCACAAGCTCGACGACCTCGTCGGAATGAGCTCCGGATTCGTCGAGTCCCTGCACTACAAGGTTCGCGCCCGCGTCGGCGCGCTCACCGAGGCGCAGGAGACGCACGACGAGCTCTACGGCAAGTTCCTCGAGGAGAAGCGCGCGCTCGAGGACAAGTACGCCAAGCTCTACGCCCCGCTCTACGCCACGCGCGCGGCCATCGTCAAGGGTACCAAGGATGTCGACGCGGAGCCCGCGGAGGGCGACGACGCCGAAGAGGAGGCGCCGCAGGGCATCCCCGAGTTCTGGCTCTGCGCCCTTCGCAACCACGAGCTCCTCGGCGAGCAGATCACCGAGAAGGACGCGGACGCGCTCAAGCACCTCGTCGACATCACCTCCCGCCCCCTCACCAAGGATGACTTTCCCAAGGATGAGGACGACGAGGAGGAGGACGACGAGGAGGAGGACGAGGAGCCCACCGGCTTCGCGCTCGAGTTCCACTTCGAGCCCAACGATTTCTTCGAGGACGCCGTGCTTACGAAGAAGTACCTCATGGCGGACATGGACGATCCCATCCTGGAGCACTCCGAGGGTACCGAGATCAACTGGAAGCAGGGCAAGAACCTCACCGTCAAGGTGCTTCGCAAAAAGCCGAAGAAGGGCGCGGCTAAAAACGCCAAGCCCATCACCAAGACGGAGAAGACCGAGTCGTTCTTCAACTTCTTCTCCCCGCCCGAGGTTCCCGACGAGGACCAAGAGCTCGACCCGGAGGAGGTGGAGCAGCTCCAGGAAGCGATGGAGATGGACTACGAGACGGGCGCCATCGTCAAGGACAAGATCATTCCCAACGCGGTTGAATGGTTCACCGGCGAGGCCAACGAGGACGAAAGCGACGACGAGGACTTCTCCGACGAGGACGAGGATGACTTCGACGAGGACGACGAGGACTCGGAGGACGAGGATGACTCCGACGACGAGGACGCCGCGCCCAAGAAGGGCAAGGGCAAGAAGGGCGGCGCGGACGGCGAGGAGAAGCCCCCCGAGTGCAAGCAGCAGTGAGCGCGCTACGCGCCATTCTTTTCGATTCGAACAATCCTAGCAGCAGCCACGTGTGAATACAACAAACGCTAGCGTCATCGCCTGCCTATGTGTGTAATGAGAGTTAACTCTTACACCGCCTGATGAGAGTCTCACGGCGTCACGTCAGTGCCGGAAGACTCTCCGGATGAACTCGATGATTCGGTCACCCCGCTCGGCACCCGCGGCGGCGAACTCTCGTACCACCCGTCACCTTCCCACTCCGCGTCGTACCGCTTACCCGCCCTGCTCGGCGGCTGATCCCCGCGGTTCACCGGCTGTAACCAGCTCTTGCCGTCCGTCGTGTCCCGGACGACGCCTTGGTCCAACTCGCGCAGGTCGAACCATTCGCCCTCGCCGTCGCGCATCGCGTGCGGTTTCCAATTCAGAGTCTTCCCCCGCGGCGACCGCCACGACCCGGTGGCGGGGTCCACGTCCGTTTTGCGTCCTCCGTGGGGTTTACGCGGGGATCCGTCGGCGTACGTCGCCGTCTCCGCGTTCGCGCCGCCGTGCATCCTGTGCGCGTCCGGGTGGAGGTCGTCGTGGTCCCACCAATCCTCCTCGCGCTTCGGTGCGCGATCCCGTGGGACCATGCCGAGGCCTTTGTACGGCGGGTGGAACGGTGAGGGCGGAGGCGGCGCGGCGGCGGCGCGGGCGATGGCCTCGTCCTGGTCGAGCCCCGACACGAGCGCCTCGCGCACCATGACGTCCACGGTGGTCACCTTCCGCGGGCGCATGGAGGGGTCGCGCTTCGCGGACGCCTGAAGCTTGCTCTCCCAATCGTCGTACTCGTGCGTCTCCCGGAGCTCATCCTCCCACGCCTCCCACCGTGGTCCCGGTTCGTACTGCGTCGTACTCGGCCGGGACACCGCGGATGCATCCAGCGCCTCCTCCCAGTGCGTCGGCGGCATGGTGGAGTGGCGGTCAACGCGGTGCGCGAAACGCTTTCTTTTCTGTTCGTGGCAGCAAAAAAGTGCAACCGACCATGCTTATCCGGTCGGTCACCCAACCGATCGACTGCCCGACGCACGCGCCACTTGGCTGCGCGCGCACACGCGACAGCGGTCCTCGTCGATCCATCCGCGATGAGTGGCTTCAAGGAGCACCTTCAGGGCGTCCGCGCGGACGTCTCCCGGTGGCGCAACGAGCGCCGCGGCGACTCTCTCCTCGAGTTCAGACTCAGGCCGGTACCCACCGCGCGGAAGCTGTGGGCGAACGCGATGGGCGGACGCCTCGGCATCGGCAGCGACGGCAATCGCGTGGCGCTAGTCACCGAACCCAAGACCGGTCTCAAGCTTCCAGGTACGCGATGACATCCAAGATCCAAACCCGCGATATAACCCCTACAGAGTCCCGTCGTTTCCCCCATCGATCATCCGATGCCCTTTTCCAACTGCCAGCTCAGCGCCCTGATATCCCTTCACCACCACCACGAACAGGCGAGTACTGCGTCAAGGGCGGAAAGTGCGCGCCCCTGACCGGCATGGGCGTCAGGATCAAGCGCATCGCGGGCATAGGCGTCAAGGTGTACGCGTGCGGCCTCTACGTGGACCCCGCGTCCGCCAGAGCCGTCGTCGGCGACAGGTACGTCGGCAAAAGCGTGAAGGACGTGGCCAAGGACCAGGGCCTCTTCGACGCCGTCAACGGCGCCGACTCCGTGGAGAAGACCGTGCGTCTGGTGTTCGCCAGGGACATCGACAGCGCCAAGATCAGGGACGCGCTGTCCGAGAGGCTGAGACCCGCGCTGGGCGCCGGGTCGCCGTCGCTGAAGCGCTTCGAGGCGTACTTCGACGGCGTCACCTTCAAGAAGGGTCAGTCGCTGACGTTCACCGCGAGCGGCGGCAAGCTCATGACGTCGTTCGGGAGCAAGGAGGCGGGGGTCATCGCCGACGGTAAGCTGTGCACGGCGCTGTTCGACGCGTACCTGGGTAAGAGCCCGGTGGTGCCGAGCGCGAAGGAGAGCCTCGGGCAGCAACTCGCGGGTCACGTCACGGGATAACCAAAAGGGAGTTGGAACGTCGCCGTTCCTCATCAGTCGTACCTCCCAATTTGTAAACCATGTGTTCATCGAAAACGTCGCGTCGTCCAAGACTTATTAGATCTGGGTTTCGGAAGCGCCCCTGAACGAACCCTAGTCGCACAGTCGTGGTCGCGCTCCGTCCGTCGGGCGCCGCGGGTGGGACCGACCATGAACCCCGATACACGTCGCCTCGACCTCGACCATCCTCCCTTGGAAGACGCGGCGACGAAGGCGCACCGCGATATGACCCGCATCCGCATCAAGATCGCCCATCGCATCGCCAGCCTGCGACTCCTCGAGGCGGAGACCCCGAAGGACGTCGCCTCGCGCGGGGGCGCCGAGGCAGAGGGCTCGCACCTCCCGAGCAACACCGAGGGGTTCACCGGCGGGCTCGGGCTCGAAGAACGACGCCGCGATCCCCACCACCACCACGACGACGACGAGGAAGACGACGCCGACTCGCAGCACGGCGACGTTCCCAACCTCGAGCCCTTTCTCCGTTCGTGGTGGCGAGACCTCGTGAGACTCGCCCGTGCCTTCCCAGAGCAAGCCCTCTCGTCCCGTCGCGACGCGGTGAGCGTCCTTTACCTCGCGCAGATGGCCGCGGTGGACAAGGTTCGCGAGGCTGAGACGTACACGCGCCAGATGCAAACCGAGCGCGACGAGATCCGCGCCCGCCGACGCTCCAGCGTGGGCACGTCGCCGCGACCCGAGGGCAGGGAACGGAGCTTCGACCTCTTCAAAACCCCAGAGGAGCAAAAAAACTCCCGCGCCGCGCCCTCCTTCTCCTCATCATCCGACGACGACTCCGACGACGACTTCACCATGCAGAACCACTTCATCCGGGAGAAACGCGACGACGAGGGGCGGCTGCTGTGGGCGGTCCCGGCGCACGAGGTCCACAGGCCGCCGGAGCCCGTGGACCCGACGAGAGTCGCGGACAGGATGGTCGAAGCCGCCGTCGTGGCGCTCGATCAGGCGACGAGCGACCTGGTGGAGGCGAACGCGCGGCTCGACTGCGTCGTCGAGGCGGTGAACCACGAGTCCACCGCGGAGATCCAGCTCGCGAACGAGGCCAAGGTCGCGGCCGTGGAGGCGAAGAACCGCGCGAGGGAGAAGGCGCGGGCGGAGAAGAAGAGGAGACGCGCGAGGGAGACGTTTGAATCGTTGAAGCGGTCGGGGGGCGTGCGGGCGCTGAAGGAGAGGTACGAAGCGACGATCGACCGGAAGGAGGACGAGGAGAAAGCGGAGGAAGTGAAGGAAGATGAAGTAAGATGGACGATCGAGGATGGACGATGGAGGAACAAGGAACCCGAGGGCGCGGGGGCGGCGACGCGACTGCTGGGGGAGGCGACACGGCTGCTGGCAGCACCGGCACCCGCCCCGCCGCCCGCCCTCGCCTCGCCGCCCGTCCTCGCCTCGCTCTCCGCCGACCAGCCGCCCGTCAAGAGGAAGCGAGGCAGGCCCAGGAAGAAGGTGGCACTCATCGGTTCACTGGAGTCCCCTGAGCCCCCGACCCCGGTCAACAAGGTTGAGTCGCAGCTTCACCTCGTGTCTGAGAACCAGCTCGACCGGGATCTGAAGGACTGGTGGAAGGAGAACCCGGAGGCTTCGGTCAAGGTGGACATGAACGTGGGCGCGAGTGGACTCTCCGTTGCCATCTGCTCGCCGCTGTGAGCTGAACGAATCGACGCACCACGACTGAGACGCGACGATCTGCTCTTGTTGCGCCAGCAAGATACAAAACCCAAAGCAACCAGAGCAGATCGCATCCTCGCTTCAAACGCCAAGAACGTGACAACTTGCAAGTGTTGTCTTAGTCCCATCCACGGGGTTTTCATGTCTATGCCTGATGATGTTTTGCTCTAAGCATCATCAGGCATAGGAATGATCGAGTTGTACCTGGCGTTTGAACCAAAACTCTCGTGGCGTTTGAAGCGAGGCGCGCAGGGACGTGTGTGTGTGTGTGAATAATTTGTTTGAATAAATGATCGTCGGCTGAGCCCAAACTCCTACCCTCACTCCGCCGACAGCGCGTGCTTGTACACCTCGTCGTACGTCGACACGAAGTGCACCTCCAGCCCTTCCTTGATATCGTCGCTGAGTTCGTCCCAGTCCTTCCTGTTCCCCTCCGGAAACAAGATGGTGGTCACCCCGCTCCTCCTCGCCGCGATGGTCTTCTCCTTGACACCGCCGATGGGCATCACGATACCCGTCAGCGTCACCTCGCCCGTCATCGCCAGGTTGGGCTTGACCGGCCTGTCCGTCGCGAGGGAGACCATGCCGGTGATCATCGTGCACCCCGCGCTGGGCCCGTCCTTGGGGGTGGCGCCCGCCGGGACGTGGATGTGAAGAGCCTTGTCGTCGAAGAAGGTGTTCCCCGGGAACCTCTTGGCGAGAAACGACCTGGCGAAGGTGTGAGCGATGGAGGCGCTCTCCTTCATGACGTCCCCGAGCTGACCGGTGGTGGTGAGGGACCCGCCCTTATTGTTGTCCTCGCCGTTCTGGTGGATCGCGGTGCACTCGATGTAGAGCGTGCTGCCGCCCATCGAGGTCCACGCGAGTCCGGTGACGACTCCGGGCGGCGTCTGGTCGTAGATGCGATCCGTCTGGAAAGGTGGTTGGCCCACGTACTCGATCAGTTCCGCGCCCGCGTCCACGACGATCGGGTCGGACACCGCGGTGGACTCGATGACGTCGGTCACCGCAGCCTCCGCGGCGGCCAGTGCTTCCTTCGCTTCCTCAACCTCCTTCTCGGCAGCCTCCACGGTCTTCTTGCTCTTGGCGCTCGCGCTTGTCTTCCTGAGCTCGTCCTCCTTGGTCTCCAGAGCTTTCTTCGCGGCGGCCACCTTGTTCCTCGCCTGGCCCATCTGCTTGGACACCTCCGGTCCTTTCGCCTTGGCGAGCTTGAGCGCCACCTTGCGGTAGATCTTCTCGAGGTGTTTCTGGAGGTTACGGACCCCCGCCTCCCTGCAGTAGTCCTCGATGAGCGATTTCATCGCGCCGTCGGAGATGCTAGCCTCCTTCTCCCCGACGCCGCTTCGCTCCTTGGCCGTCTTCTCGAGGTAGGTCCTGGCGATCGCGCGTTTCTCGTCGGCGATGTACCCGCTCAGCCTGACCACCTCCATGCGGTCGAGCAAAGGACCCGGGATGGTGTCGAGAACGTTGGCGGTGCACACGAAGAGAACCTTGCTGAGGTCAACCGGGACGTCCAGGTAGTGATCCAGGAACGAACCGTTCTGTTCGGGGTCCAGGAGCTCGAGCAGCGCGGACGCGGGGTCACCCTGGAACCCGCGCCCGAGCTTATCCACCTCGTCGATCAGAACCACCGGGTTGGACACGCCGGTGCTCTTGAGGCAC
>ENA-UOXV01007044-UOXV01007044.1-marine-metagenome-genome-assembly--contig:-NODE-7044-length-11532-cov-5.678400_pt1 | contig 11532 bp, 6 predicted proteins | sample MGYA00238165_ERZ766961 | MGnify/ENA primary metagenome ERZ766961 (study PRJEB28924, sample SAMN03173240) | marine metagenome | biome: Marine; feature: Water; material: Subsurface seawater | place: North... | reverse complement strand
GGAGGGACGAGGCGTGTCCACTTAGTACGAGGGGGGGGAGAGAGAGAGACCTGCGCGAGCGAGCGCACGCCGCTCGCGAGCGGGACCGTTGCGTTCGAAACGTTGCCGTCGGGGAGCAGGAAGCGGTAGTGGAACGCGTTGTCCTGCGCGTGCGCCGACACCTCGTTGGGCACGTCCCCCCAGAAGAGCTCCGCCGCAGGGAACTGCGACGCGAAGCCCAGCTGGTCGAGCGCGTGGTCGTAGAGCAGCGTGTACCTGCGCGCAGCGCGCGGGGAGGGCGTCAGGGGGGCGGCCCCCCCCCCTCCCCTTCCCCGTACTAACCGGACAAGTCTCGTCCCTCCCCTCGTACTAAGTGGACACGTCGCGTCCCTCAGGCGGTGCCGAGGACGCGCGACGGGGCGCTAGAGGCCCCGGCTACAGCGCGGGAAGCTGCGGCGGATAGCCGTGCAGGCGCGTGCAACGTTCCGGAGGTGCGGGGCGCGGGGGGCGGACGTCCAGTTAGTACGGGGGAGGGACGAAACGTGTCCGATTAGTACGGGAGGGAAGGGGGCGCGGGGGCGGACCCCGCGTGGCGGAGGCTCGCGATCGTCTGGTTCCCAAACGACGCGATGTCCGCGCCGCCGACGTCAAAGAGCGTGGCGGGGTGCCCGTTGGCCGCCGCGCGCGCGTTCAGCGCCGCCGCGAGGGCCGCGGGTGTCCACGGGTCGTAGGGCGGGAACGCCTTGGGGACCGTGGCCTCGTACGTGGCCGCCTGCTGCGCATCCGGGTCCCACGCGCGGTACCGCACCGTGATGGCGCGGCTCGACGCGATCTTGGTCCAGTTGCGGTACGACAGCACGTTGTTGCCGAGGCGCGCGCTCAGCTCGCACAGCAGCCCGTCCGCCGGCACAGTCTTCGCCGCGTGCCCAAGGCGGGCGCCGAGTCCCGCGGGCAACCCGACTTGGAAGCCAGGCTTCGTGACAGCGACCCGCACGCGCTCGCTCTCCGGGTCCGTGGTCAGCGCGAGCACACGGCCCTCGCCGATCGCGGCGTTCACCTCGTCCTCGATGTCCTGCAGCGACTTGAGCCCGAGCGCCAGCGCGCCTGCGCGCGTCGTGTAGCCGCCGGCGTCCGCGTCCCACGCGGAGAAGGTGAAGGCGCGCTCCGTCGCCGTGATCTCGTTGCCGCGCGCGACCGCGGGGAAGAGCGAGCGCGCGAGCGCCCGCGGTGGCGCGCCGGCCGCGCCGGCGTCCTCTGGGCCGAGCTGGCCGTTCGTGTTGTCGCCCCAGCCCCACACCGTCGCGCCCTCCGACTCCGGAAGCGACGAGTTGCGCACGGTTGCGAGGCCGTGCGCCCGCCCGCCCGTGACCGAGATCACGTCGCGGCCCTCCCCGACGACGCCGAAGCCCATGATCTGCACAGGGTGGTAGTTGGGCAGTGACGTCCGCATGTTCAGCGCGCTTGCCAGCTCTCCCTTCAGGTTGCTCCCCGCAGCCCAGAGGGGCTCGAGCTGGTCCAGGTTCTCGGCGTCCAGCTCAGGGACCAGCGACGCAAGCAGCAGGCCAAGCAGCGCGAGCGCCATGGCACGACCCGATCCCCGCACACTGGGCAGCAGTCGCACCCCTGGGCCAGGAGCACGCCGTCGCATGAATGGCCTGCCGCATACACGGTCCCTGCACGTCCCCTCCTCTGAATGCGCTCCCCCCTCGCGGCGCGGCGCACCTCGCACAGGTGCGAGGCGCTGCGCCGCCTCGGCGAGGCGCCAGACGCCAGCTGCGGCGCCATCACCCGTATCTACTGTGCCGACAGGCACACCGTGTACGTTCTGTGCAGACTGCGCCCGCGGCGTACCGTATCTTCTTGCATCCTCGCGATCCGCGGCGCGGCGCCGCGCGGCATGACGTGGGACAGCGCGCGGCGCCGGCCGCGTGAGCCACCCGGCGTCGTCTGCATCAGGTCTTCCGCGCCTCTCCTCAGTGTCAGGAAATTCCATGGCACACTACAAGGTGAGGTACGCCACAGACCAGCGCCCTTGTGCTACGGGGGCGCCGGCTGGTGGCGCCGCACACCGCCCCGCGCTGGGCACCCTTTGGCAAGAAGGGTCCAAAGTCAACACTTTTGCCATCACTAAAGTGGACGTTCGATCGTCAACTTCACTTGATCAAGATTGACATTCTGAAAACATTTCTATTTCGGAGCCGTCCAAAATGGTTTTACAGAGTTTTAGGGGGCATACGACACACGTCCACAAGAAGCCTCCGAATTTGTACTGTTTCTCGCAGGCTAAAACTCCCGCTGAGTTTTCAGCCAACCCAGATTCGGCAGCTCGCGGACTTTGAAATCAGCTAACTACCGGCGATTCGGGGAACTGGGCCCCCTGAAAAAGAGACCTTGACAGAAGGCACCACGCGCCGAAATAGGCGCCCCGGTCTCGGTCTCCCTGCCTTGGCGAAAATCGTTCCCAAAACGATAGCGTCATCACCCCCGTCGAGGCCTATCTCCTCGTTGGCGGAAACGATGCCGACTGCTAGCGACGCCGGCAGCACCAAGGGTGGAAAGGTGATATCCATACAGAGCCCTCCACGTTTCCGGGATGCGGTGGGCGTGGCGGCGGCGTGAAAGGGGCTTTGAAGGTGGCGAGCTGAGCTGGCGATGCAGTGCTGGCACGCCTAGCGAGGCCCCGGCAGTGCCTGCCGGAGGGGGGCGCCTGGGTGTGCCTGCTGTCCTCTCGCGGCTGCAAGCTCTCAGATTGCTGCCTGAGTGCAACCCGTTGCCCTGAGAAGTCTGTCGTGGGTCTGCGCCGAGCGTGCAAACCCTGCCCAGAAGCGGGTGACGATGCACGACGCGTGGGGCAAAGCAGACCTGTACAGGGTATGTATAGGACGTTCTTTGCTCGTAGATCCGATCGTAACGGGTATGGTGGTTCTTGGGAACGCGGTTCTGGCCTCCAAGGGAGCCAACAGAATTGTGAACCGCCGGCGCCTGACCCTTCTGCCACCCGGTGACGCAGCGGTACGAGAAGCTCGGGCAGAGCGAGTCGGAGTCTGACTGGTCTCGTGACGAGAAGAAGGACTACTCGCAGGATGAGGGCGAGACTGATGTTGAGATGTCGGAGGTCTATTTCCCAGCCTTGTACCGCGCGATCGATCGCCTGCACTCGACTGCATCTCACCCCAGGACCACGGCGCGAGGCTTGGGAGAGCTGCCTTGGGCTGCGCAGTCATTCGTGGCCGGATGACTGCGCGGCCGACATATCTCAGTAGTGCCTATCCGGAGAGTGGTTTCAGAAGGCTCTGCCCTAGGGTCGTTCAGTTGCCTCGATGCACTCGGCTGCGGGGCAAATATCTGACCCTGGAACCCCCTCCCCGGCGCAGCACGAGGAGGACGACCAGCCGAAGCAGATCACGCCGCTTCGCCTGCTGAAGTTCGGCAAGCCCGAGCTTCCGCTCGTGATCTCGGCCACCTTCCTCTCGGCGATCTGCGCGTTCCTCAACATGTCGCAGAACTTCTTCGTCGGCTGGCTGGTCGACATCGTCCGCTTCTCGGACCTCTCGATGCGCCAGGACCAGCTCAACTGGATCACTTTCGTGCTCCTCGCTATCTACATCGCGGATGCGATGCTCGCGCTCTTCTCGGGCGTGCTCTACACCATCGCGGCGTCGCGTTGCTCGTGCCGCCTTCGCTCGCTTGTGCTCCGCAACATGCTCCGCCAGGACGTTGCCTTCTTCGACACTGTGCGCATCGGTGAGCTGCTCAACCGTCTGTCCACCGACACGGAGGTCATCCAGTCCGTCGTGACGTCCAACCTTGTCGGCTGGTTCATCCCGTCGGTTCAGGTGATCATCGGCTTCGTCATCTGCTTCTGGTGCGCGCGCCCTGCCCGCCCCAGCGAAGCGTCAAGAAACGCAGCCCCCGTACAGTGAAGCCCGCTTCCGTCGTGTGCCGAGAGGCTCATTCGCTCTGTGTCTTTTCGCAGGTACTCGTGGCAGCTCACTCTTGTGATCCTCTCGGTGACGCCGGTCATCCTCATCGTGATGTTCCTGCAGGGTACCTGCATGAAGGTGCTCACCGAGCAGGAGCTCTCGGCGCTTGCTGGTGCCGGTTCGAAGGCCGCTGAGGTGCTCGACAATATCCGCACTGTGCGCTCCTTCGTGACGGAAGAGGCTGAGATCCAGAACTACTCTGACAAGATTAACGTGTCATACTTCGTTGCGAAGAAGCGCGCTTGGATCTCGGGCGGCCTCGGCGCCGTCTCGTCTATGGCGTCCGACGCGTGCATCCTGCTCGCGCTCTGGTACGGTGGCCAGATGATCTTTGCCGGTGTCATCACGACCGGCGACCTCATCTCGTACATGCTCTTCGCGCTGCAGACGGTGTTCGCGTTCCAGTCGCTGCTCTCCATCTTCCCGCAGTTCATGGAGGCGATCGGCGCGTCCGTGCGCGTCTTCGAGCTCCTCGACCGCGTGCCGCGCGTCAACTACGACGGCGGCATCATCCCGCCGCACGGCATCGAGGGCCGCGTGACGTTCGACAACGTCCACTTCCACTACCCGTCGCGCCCCGACGCCGAGGTGCTCGATGGCGTGTCGTGCGACGTCGTCCCGGGCAAGACCATGGCCATTGTTGGCCCGTCGGGCTCCGGCAAGTCCACCTCCATCTCGCTCATCTCGCGCTTCTACGACGTCGACAAGGGCAAGGTCATGATCGACGGCGTGGACGTGCGCACGTACGACCCGCAGTGGCTGCGTATGCAGATCGGCCTCGTGTCGCAGGAGCCCGTGCTCTTCGCCATGTCGATCGAGGAGAACATCATGTACGGCTCCGAGGGCGCGACCATGGCACAGGTGCAGCGCGCCGCCAAGATGGCGAACGCGCACGACTTCATCATGCGCATCCCCGACGCGTACAAGGCACAGGTTGGCGAGCGCGGCGTGATGCTTTCCGGCGGGCAGCGCCAGCGTATCGCCATCTCCCGCGCGGTGCTCAAGGACCCCAAGATCCTGCTGCTCGACGAGGCGACGTCGGCGCTCGACTCGGAGAACGAGAAGCTGGTGCAGGAGGCGCTCGACCGCCTCATGGTGGGGCGCACGTCGGTGGTGATTGCTCACCGCCTGTCGACCATCGTGGACTCGGACCAGATCATCGTGATCCAGAACGGGCGCATCGTCGAGCGTGGCACGCACGACGAGCTCATCCGCATGAACGGCGTGTACAAGCGCCTGGGGCGCCGTCAGTTTGGGCTCAAGAGCAAGGCTGAGGAGGGGGCCAAGGCGATTGCGGCGCCCAAGGAGGGCGACGCGTCGACCGACGTGTCCTCGGCCGTCGAGCTCATCCGCCGCACGCTACAGCAGCGCCGCCGCAACAACTCGGTGCAGCAGGTCGCGGCGCGCGTGCAGCAGATGCGCTCGGAACCCGAGCGCCTCAAGGTGCTCGTGCGCGACCTGCAGACTGCGGAGACGAACTTCCAGACGGCCGTGGCCAAGATCCAAGAGATTGCCAAGGCCGGACAGTGAGGCGGGGGCGTGGGGGCTGGGGGGCGCCGCGGCGCCGTGATACTCGGGGTAGAGTAGAGAGGTGTGCGTGGGTGGACGAGGGCTCTTTCCGATTCTTTCTTTCGGTTGTTTACAGAGTGGGAATTCCGACAGCTGCGCTGCCCTTCACTGCCTCTGCGATGCAACAGCCGTGCGCTGTCCCCGCTTCCCCACGGTCTGCCGAGTATCGTGTTCGAACGTCTGCAGTCGTCATCACGTTGTGAAAGGAGCGACGAGCGGTATGAACCTCGAGCCAACCGTAGCTTCATCTAGCCCTCCCTCATCAATACACCTATGTCCTGTCTCATTCTATGCTATGCTCTCCACAACCAGCTGCATAAGAAGAAGGCGCTAGCAGGGTCATGCCTAGCTCGTCCACGACCCCCGTGATGGCAGTGAACCGGGGTAGATCGCTGAGCGGGCTAGATCGCTGCCCCTGCCCTCAGCAACTCTCGTCGACTGACCAGGACATGGGCGCGTCAGATGTACCTCGAGCACATGGTACGCCGTCATCGATGACGGCGTACCATGTGCTCTGGAGTCAAGGGAGCAGAATGGTCAAAGCAAAATGGTAAATCATTATTGTCTAGACAAATGCCTACCAGGTTAAGTGGTTTTTTAGGCAACCTCTTGGCGCCGCCAACTCAACTCGTGTGGTGTGCCTTGGCGGCGCGTCTCCCGTGGTCACCTGCGTCGGCGTGCGTCTTCGCTCCCTGATCGGACCTGGTCTGGGCAGCGCGTCGGTCAGCGCCACTTGGGTCTGCATAGCGGGTGGGAAAACAGGCGGCCCTAACGCGCGAAGCTCGGGCTCTTCGGAAGGCGAATAGCGCAGAGGCTGCGGCTGCAAAGCTCTCGGCTGTGGTGCCAGGGCGCACCGAGCGGGCACACGGGCCTGCTTAGGAGGATCGTGGTTGTAGCAGCTGCGGAAGGTTGCCATGGCGGCGTCTTCCCCTGCGCGGGCATATGATGATGGAGATGACGATGACACTGTCGGGAGCGAGCCCGCAGCGCCGGATGCGCAGTCGTTCGAAGGACACATGGCGACCACTGACTCGACGATGTACGGCCAATTCACCTGGACTGTCGCGCTGCCGGCAGCCCCCGCCGACAAAGACTCTCTTGCAGATATATCCAAGATAAGACAGTTCAGGTTGGCGCCCTGCCCTGCAGCAAACTCCGGGCGGAACGCTGCGCTTGCTGTCGGCCCCCGGCGCCGCACCCTCAGGGTTGGCTGTGTACACTGCCAGCCCCCATTCGAATCAGTCTTGCGCCGTGGATCACGGCTCTTATGGGCCTGGTCGGCCAACCTGGGCACGCAGCCAGCGTGCGTCTCATTGGCGGCCAAGGGGTGGTCAGCTCTGCTGCGGCCCAACTGGGCTGCGTGTCTCGCCGGGCAGGCCAGTGCAGTGGCCGAGGGCCGCGTCCCCAGTGATGCCTGTTGTCCTGCTGCGGGGGCTGAATCCCCCTGTACGTCCGCGGCGGCTCCTAGAGAAGGTCTCGCGCGCGGACATGCGCCGGTTTTGCGTCCCCTGCGGTCAGGCAGCCCGCGGCCTACACATGCTGCCAGCAGCAGCGTATTGTCCGGGGGAGACTGTCTTTCCATAGCCCTGCATGCTGGGTGGGTTCTCCAGTCGCAAGCGGGGTGGTTTCTGCGGTGTGGGGCTGGTGGGGCCCAAGTATGCCCAGCCGCGTGCTGCCGGTCACTGGGCGCGGCTCCTCTCGGCGGCGGAGCTGTGGCTGAAGTTGGAAATGACTCAAACGCGCGCGCGCGCCCTGCAGTGACGTGTTTGAGGTCGGGAGCTACGAGTGGAAGCTGGAAATGTACCCATACGGCGACTCGCAGAGTGATAAGACACTCTCGGTGCGCGCACCCACAGCGCCCCCACGCGCCGCTGGCTGCGCCGCGCCGCGGTGCGGGACACAGGGACTCACCGCGGAGGCGGCGCGTGCGTTGCAGGTTTTCCTTTGTGCAGTCGATCGCAAGCAACTCCCCGGCTGGAGCCAGACGGCGCACTATCAGATCGCGGTGGTGAACCGCGACCCGGCAAAGACGTCCACGCACACGGGCTACGACATTTTCCGCGGCAAGCGCGACTCGGCGTGGGGCTGGTCAAAGCTCATCAACCTGTCCAAGCTGCACGACGCCGCGCAGGGCTGGGTCGACGACGACGGCAAGATTACACTGCAGGTCCTACCCCGCCCGCCCCGCTGCACGGCGCCGTGGGCGCAGTGCATCCGCGACAGCGCGGCACCCGCTGCCCAGCCCGGCCCGGAGTCGAGCTCGCGCTGACGCCCCGCTCTTGCAGGCCACGGTACACGTGGTGACGCACGAGTATATGCCGGTGAACCGCACCTACCGCAAGTCGCTCTGCGGCCTCTACTACGAGCGTGTGCTCCAGGCATGGCCCCAGCGACCCCGCAGCCCGCAGCCCGCCGCGCCCAGAACTTACTGCGGGTGCGCTGATGCGGCGTCGGCGTTCGGGCGCAGTCATACTTCGAGCCGTTTCTCAAGGATGAGCTGCAGCGCCTCGACAAGCTCTGCGGCAACGCCGTGCTGCACAAAGGCTTCTCCGACTTCTGGGTGCGCCCTGCGCCCCGCGGGTGCCCCGGCGTGCGTGCGCGTCGAGCAGCGTGCGGCCGGTCCCAAGCGTGTGCTGACGGACCTGCGCTGCTGGCTGTGGCAGGCTGCGCTGCCGGACGCAAAGAAGCGGCAGCTGCTGCAGATCACGATGGACGAGGTGCTGCTCAACGTGAAGGCGCGCCTCTTCTCGCGCGACCAGCCTGCGACGTACCTCGCGGCGGACGTGATCTTCAAGGCCGCGCACGATTGCTCGTCGAGCAGCGCGCTCTCTGAGGGCGCCCACCGCTCGCTCGTGGGGTGCACGTCGCTCGCCGTCGTGGCCGGGAACGAGGGCACCGTGCTGCGCCTGGAGCGCCTCAACACAGAGGCTGGCGCGGGGCTCGGGACGGTGGCGAAGGAGGCGGGGACGGAGGAGGACATGATCGCGGACGACAAGGACTCGCAGTCGAGTTCGAGAGTGATGCTGCGCACGCACGGCGGGGTGATGCGCATGAGCAACTCGGCCAACTTCGTGGACGTGTTCCGGGCGCAGGTCTCAGACGCGCTCGACAACGTGCGCGCGCTTGTGAAGCATCTCAAGCCGCAGAGCTGCGACGGGACCTGCCTTGAGGCGATGGGCCGCCAGATGCTCGCCGTCTTTGCAATGTGTGGGATGTACATCACGAACGTGCACCCGGCGTACCACGAGAAGCTGGCGCTGCAGCTGCAGGAGGACCTGATCCGCGAGGAGGAGGAGAAAAACCAGAAGGCGCAGGCCAAGAAGGCCAAGCAGGCGGAGAAGAAGAAGAAGCAGCAGGAGGCCAAGGCGCAGCGGAAGGCTGAGGAGGAGGAGGCGAAGAAGCGCGCGGAGGACGAGGAGCGGCGTAAGAAGGATGAGGAGAAGGCGGCGGCGAAGCGCAGGGAAGAAGAGAACGTGAAGCGGAAGGCCGAGGCGCGCCGCAAGGCGCAGGAGGAGGCGGAGCGGCAGCGGAAGTTGGAGCTGGAAGAGGAGGAGCGCAAGCGCCGCGAGGAGGCGGAGAAGCTGGCGCGCGAGGAGGAGGAGGCTGCCGCCGCGCGCGCGGCGCAGGTGGTGGCGCTCACCGAGCCCGACGACGAGGAGGAGCACGCGACGGGCGGGGAGGAGCAGCGGAAACGTTCGCAGATGGCGCATATCATGCGCGACTCGACGCTCTCGCCGGTGGAGCGGCAGGCACGCATCCAGGCCATCCTCGCAGGGAAGGTAGATGTCATGAGCGCGGGGCCGGGCGGCGGGAAGCGCGTGCCGGCCGCGGAACCGCCGCACCAGGCGCCGCCGCAACATCAACAGATGCATGCGGGGCGCGGCGGAATGGGCGGGCTGGGGCTGGGGCGCGGCGGGCACGAGCCGCCCGCGGCGCAGTTTGGGCGCATGCAGGTGCAGCACCACGACGCGGCAGCAGAGGAGATGGACGTCGAGGCGTTTGCGCTCAAGTCGCTCGGGATGCTCGACGACGCCGACGACGACATCATGGCGATGGCGATCGGGACGGGGTCCATGCAGCCCCCGCACGCGGCGGCGTCGTGGGGCGTCCCGGAGCACCACGTGCAGGCCGGGCCGGCCGACACTGGCGCGCAGGGCGGCTACGCGCCCTACTCCGGAGCCTTTGCGATGCCGCAGGGCGGCGGGCGCACCGGCTCCCGGCTGTTCGACCGCTGGAGTGGGTCGGGCGCCGGTGGCCCGCCCAACGCCCAGGCCGCGCGCGCCTTCAACATGGGTGCGCCGAACGGCATGGGCCCGCCTGGGAACGGTGGCGTCCCCAATGGCTACGACCTCGACGAGCACGACCACGCCAAGGTCCGCCAGCAGCTCCCGCTAAACCAGCGCTAGCGCGTTACCTGGCGCGGGCCGCCCGCGGCGAGGCACGCAGTACAACTTTGTTGGAATGCGGGGTGCGCTGCCGCACGCGCGCGCCCGTGCCTGCCGCGCCGCGCGTCTGCTCCGCCTGTCCGCGCACCGCGCACCGCCTGGCTCTTCCGACTGCAAGAGGCGCGCGCGCGCGTGTCCCTCTCTGGACGCGTGGCGCGCCGTAGCACCGAGCAGCCTCCGCTGAGCGCGGGTTGCTCGAGCTGCGCGATTCACTTCATCGTCACGAAGCAACCCCTTCTTGCGGCGACCCGCCATGCAAGGACTCCTACTTGCGACTCCGCTCGCCCAGATTCTTCATGAGGTTGCACAACCCTGCACACCGAGGTCAAATGTCAGGCCCATGCGAACCGCGTCCCTGCCGTGCCAGAAGCGCGGTGACGCAGTGACGCACGCTGCACGCGCGCCGCACGGGAGTCATGGGCGCCACAGTGTGACACCTAGTCTCAGCCTCGCACGCGCTGGAAGCCTTGCGGCACCGATCACGGCTGCTTGCTGGGCGAGAACCCGGGCCGGAATTGTTCGCGGGTGGGGTGGGGACGCGCCGTAGCACGCGGGCGCGACGCCGCTGAGCAGCCGCTCCTCGATGCCCGTCGGTCGGAGGTGGGGCGCCTCGAGGCGCTCAACAACTGCTGCAACCTCTGCTCCGAGCTCGCGAGCATCCAATTCGCTCCATGATGCCCAGGAGACGCGTGCACTCTCGAGCTGCGCGTCCTGCCCGACGGATGCGCACGCCGACGCGAGAGCGGCGCTTCTCTCCCCCTCGAGGAGCCGCTTCAGCGCTGCGCCCTCTGCTGCGTTGTCAAACCCCACCGCCTTTTCTTTGGCTGTCCATTCGGCGTCAGCGGCCAGCACCTCGTCAAACGACAGGGTCTTGTCCGCGGGCGCGCCCTCCCCAGACATGGCCTTGACGCAAGGCTCGTCTAGAAATTCTCGAGATTCCGAAATTTTGACCACCACCTCACCAAGCCCAGAGCTTCCCGCCCCGGGTCTCCTACTAACACTAACGAGGACGACTCTGCGAGCCGGCGCCTCGCACGCTCCGCACGCGCCGCGGTGCTCGGCTGCAGCGCGAGGGCCGGGTCCCTCTCACAGTGCTCTGAGAGCGAACAGCGCGTGTACTGAAAACACATCCCGCGTTCGAAACTTGGTGCGCAGGGTTCTCACCCCGCCCCAGCGTGCGGCTGTCTCCGGCGCTCCCCGGCGCCGCGCAGGCGGCGTGGCCGCGCGGAGCGCGCGGCGCGCGGCGCGCGGCTCACGCGTGGTGGCGGGCCTGCAGCCGCTGGGTGATGGCGAGGAGACGCTGCCCCACGTCCTTGGCCTCCCCGTCCGCGGTGCGGATCGCGCTCAGCACCGCCGCGTCGCCCGCGGGCGCCGCCGCGGCCGGCGCCTTCGGCGCCTGCTGCTGCGAGAGACGCGCGGCGGCGCCCGCGCGGAGGCCAAAGGACTTGGAGATCATGTCCTGCTCGGGGCGCCAGCCCGCCTCCTGCACCGCCGCCCATGACGCCTTGTCCGTCGCCGGCACGTTCTCGTCCGCGATGCCCTGCGCACAAAGGAAG
>ENA-UOXV01007040-UOXV01007040.1-marine-metagenome-genome-assembly--contig:-NODE-7040-length-11534-cov-6.921160_pt1 | contig 11534 bp, 13 predicted proteins | sample MGYA00238165_ERZ766961 | MGnify/ENA primary metagenome ERZ766961 (study PRJEB28924, sample SAMN03173240) | marine metagenome | biome: Marine; feature: Water; material: Subsurface seawater | place: North... | reverse complement strand
GACGTGTCCACTTTGTACGGGAGGGGGGGGGGTACCACCTCCTGCAGGCTATACGAACCATCCTCGTGGTGCCTGCATGTGGACTGTCGCGGTTCCGGGTACAAGACGGTGCAAGACGGCACCGTCTTGTAAAGTAGCGCAGTCGCCACGGCAGATTGCCATGCAGTCACAAGGCGCGGGGGGGGAGGGAGGGCTGCGGGGCATCGAACCAGATGCAATCCCTCCAAGACCAGCACCTCGGTAGCCCGCCGGTCTGCCTCCGCCCCCCCGGTTGCGCGCCCCAGCGGCGCCGCCAGGCGCGCGGTGAGCGCGCGAGCAAGAACCCCTCGAAACTTTACAAATGCGAGAAACTTCACTTGCCACGGAAGCTGAGGGCGTGGACGCGAAGAGACGGGATTCTTGCAGTACATGGTCTGGTGGACTCAACTATGCGCCTCGTTTTCGTGCTCCTGGTCTTGCTCGACCTCATGATTCCATCTTGCTTCCCGCTGATGCATCGCGCAGACCTTCCGAACGACGAGGACGCGCGATGCCTTGACGGGAGCAGGTACGCGTATGGATTCAGACAAGGCCACGGTCGAGGAAGTGATCTGTGGATTCTGCATCTTCAGGGAGGGGCATGGTGTGCCACAGAGGAAGAGTGCGCCGCGCGTCGCGACTCGCCGCTCGGAAGAAATGGGAGCCCGTGGTCGACATTGCAGGAACCTCTTGGGTCAATGAGTGACGATGCCGAAACCAATCCAGACCTGTACGACTGGAACGCGGTGCATTCCCCTCAAAACGGACCGGCACGCCAAGTAGAAGCCGCTGCCTTCTGGCGAAGCTGCCTTGCGGGACCCTCTCCATCCAGATGCGCGTTGTCACTCGCGCCTGAGCCCAGGTTTGGCTGCCGTACTGCGACGGTTCATCCTTCCTGAGCGATCGCTCGGTGCCGCTGATGACCTCCACTGGCGCGCCGCTCTACCTTCGCGGCGACCGAATCTTCGCGGGAGTGATCGCCGACCTGCTGCAGAGGCGCGGCCTCGCGCAAGCGCGCGCAGTGGTGCTGACGGGATGCTCATCTGGCGCGCTCGGCGCGCTGCTCAAGCTCGAGCGGCTCCAGGTGCACACACTTCCTGCGCATCAGTTCCCGCCGCAGCCTCATGCGCACCACCGCTGCCGTGGCTTCCCGGCACCGACGATGCCCCTGCGCTCTGACCGCTCTGTGCTCTGTGCATCTACTGATGCGCCGCCCGCCCCGAGCACAGGATGAGCTCTCTAGACACGCGCCAGACGCGCATGTCTTTGGGCTCATAGACGCCGGGTACACTCCAGGACTACATTCGCCATTCGAACCCTCCGTGCGCGAGCCCAGTCGTTGATGCACGGGCCCGCCTTTCATCTGCACGCCAGCTGGGCTGGCGTGCGTGACCCCATTAATGTCTTGTGCAGGTGGTTTGTCGACACGCCTGAGCAGATTGCGCGCTGGAGAGAAGCGTTGCATCTCTGGAATGCCACACACAACCTACCTGCTACATGCCTCGCGCAGCACCCTTCGCAGGCATGGCGCTGCTTCTTTCCACGGTACGCAGCTGCGAGCTTGAATCAAGACACACGTATCAACGGCGCGAAATTCTTCGCACTCCAGCCGGCACGCGACGGGTTAGTGCCCTGCCTCCTTTCCGGGGTTAATCAGTTGCAAGGCCTAAGCGCACGCTTTCACCCGCCCCAGATGGATGTTTGGGCACTGCTCGCGCGATGGGGCGCACTCTGCGTACTTTGCCCACCGTGCCGTCCGTCGTCGACGCCATACGAATGAAGTTTCGGAGGCGGAGTTGGAAGCGGAAGCCCTGCTAAACCGCGCGGCTGCCGCCCTCCACTCCGATGCGGACGCAGCTGTGGTGCCGCGCCCGCGTGACCTCGCCCCTCGAAGCACTCACCCGACCCGCGTCGCATTGCGCCGGCACGCATGTCGCAGATGTAGGCAGGCGCGATCGGAGCTGCGGCTCCGACCCGGCTCCCGTGTTTGCCATTTCACCCAGCGACCGCAGTCCCCCCAAAACCTGAAGCTCCCCCTATAGCTACCCATTTTGAAACATCGTCATCCTACCGAGTGGCTAATCTCTTAGAACGCCAGCCTTGAAGACAGGCACGTGTCTCTTCGATGTAAAACAACTGAAATTACCTTTCCTGTCACCGTCGACAGGGCGACACGTCACTACTACTAGCCACGAGCGCCAGGCTGCTTCGCTCTCACGCTAACGTTTGCTTTCCTCCCCGCGGCACCTGACCACGGCACGGCGGCACTGCTTGGCACGCATGCCATCTGGGCGTCCGTCCTTGATTCGATCATTTAGATCGTGCACGCGCGCCAAGCAGCGGACAGCAAGAGGGCTGGCCGCGCCAAGTCCGCCCCACGGGTCGACTGATTTTTTTGTTGACTGACGATCAGTCACTGACCTCCCCATCTCATCAGAAGCGTCCTCGCCAGGTGTCGTTTGAGGCGTGTCTCGCCGAGTACGCGCTCGCGATGCACGATAACCTCGCGCTCCTCTCGTCGGTGGGCCGCCTGCCCGCGCCCGCGCGTGCACGCCAGCGCGGAAATGGCGCGCACAGCCAGCGGGGCCCGGAGACTAGTGCCGAAACAGATAGTGAGGCAGATAGATGTGTTTGAATACCAGTGTCGCACAGACTGGGAAGGGCCTGGGCATTGGAGGCGCTGCAGCACCAGACTGCGGGCCGGACGCCGTGCTGCCGCGGCGCAGCTGGAGGTGGTTCCACGCGTGATCCTGGACGCCACCCCCCCCGCGCAGGGTCGCTCGGCCTTCTACTCGTCGGACTCCGACGAGCACTGCGTGACGTCGTACGACCTCGTTGACTGGATGGACCGAGGTTCCGCCGCCCATGTCGGTGCAGCTTTTCTCCTGAAGCGCAAGCAGGAACTCATGCCTGCAGAGCCTCATCAGCCTGCGCTAGCCTTTGTGCGTGCGTTCTATTATCGTTTTTGAGCGGGCATGAGCGCAGGTGGCCGCAAATTCGGTGACTGGCTGTCGCACCATGGGGTCTTGTAAATTCGACAGACAAATGCGCCTTGAAGAGGTCGCACAGACATGCCAGTACTGCGAGATGTGCAGTGCAGAAATGGCGAAAAACTGCGCTGCTATTGTGACATAGAGACAGAGGGGCTAGTACAACACTCCTGCACAACAATGCAATTTGAGGCATCCGACTTAGCCGCATGACACATAAGGTGCAGTACGTACCACACACATAGGAAGGTGAAAAAAATTTCACAGTGGAATACCGTGGGTTCGGTCATGAGAGGGGCCTTCTGCTGACTCAAGATAAAACAACAACGATAGAACGGCACACCAATCTTGTCCTCGCCGATCTGGCACGCTCGAACTCCGGTGAAGCATATTTTGCACGACTTCGGGCCGCGGTCTTGAGGGCCGAATTCTTGGTCGTGAGAAACATCCTCGTGCTGCACACACCTCTTGATGCACACCACTTGCAAGTTGACTGCTGCACGCCCCGGGTCGCGAGGATGTTGATGATCGTCTGCGTGGTCCGACACTTGTGTCGCAGCACCGAGCCTTCGCCGTAGGCCGCGCGTACTCCCGCAATCAAGGGGGGGGTAAAACCAGTGTTCACATTTCACACTTTTTGCCTAAGATAATTGCCTAAGATATTGCAAAATCTTAGTAAAGCTGATTCAACTAGAAGTTGTCCTTTCGGGGGTCAGTCTGGTTTTCCCCCAACGCTGGGCGGCTCGAGCAGGTGCCTTTCGCAGGGGCCATACCCCTGCGTAAGGCTTACGCAGGCTTACGCAGGGGTATGGCCCCTGCGGAAGTCAATCATCCGTCGGCTGAGGATGCCGATATGGATGATTTGCCCGCGTGGCAACATCTTTACGGGGACACCCAAGAATGGGACGAGGATGCAGAGGACGACACCACGCTCGGCCGCAACAGCCGGGTTCGGGCAATACTCGACGCTGGCAGTTTGCCCTTCGACACAGTCAAATTCAATCGGGACTTCATTGACTTGTGGACGCCGCCGGTGGTCTGCATCTTGATTGCGATTGTTTACGGCGCCTATTACTCTTCAACCTCCGCCAACTACTGTCCACCAAGTTTTGATGCGATGGCGGCCGACGGCACATTCCTCCCAGGGGGGAAACACCCCCGTCTCCCATGCAACGTAGACGCTGCCCACCCACCTATCCCAAAAATCAATTGAGATACTGGGTCTTCAAAGGTTTGACATTGCGTTTCCGAGGCAGCTTGATCTTCATTTTGGATTTCGGGCTTGTATCGTCGCTGCTATCGCCTTGAGTCTTTCCTTCGCAGTCCTAGTGAGGTTCTCTTTCCACACGCGACGCCGCTGCGTGTCTACTACCATTGTTTTTCGTGTGCTGGATGCGCACGTAGTACAGGCATCAGCGCCGCTTCCATTCAGAGGCTCCAGACCTTGTGGCCCCCTTCGACTGAGCTTCTGGGAAATGTGTCCCCTCTGCAGACTACGGTATTTTCGTGAATGGCTTTTGAAACACTACACTCTGCTGAGCGCCGGCTACTGCATCACAATGGTGTATTTCCGACTTGAGTTTTAATCGTACTGTTGGTTACCGCAGCTTTTGTCATCTGGAGAGGCCAGCCGTAACAGGTTTCATCTTGTGGGAAGCGTATCTACCGCTAATCACTCAAGTGGCGCGCAGTTTTGTCTTCAACTATCGATTTCAACGTTTTCGGAAGTTCGGCGAATGAACGTGCAGCTTTGTCCAACGTTATACATCAGCTTGACTTATGACGGGGGTATCATACCCACGCGCCAATGTACGAATACCAACGCGACGGAATCGCTGAAGTACGTTCTTGCCCCTCGTACTCTAGTGAGCTCTCAACTTGCATGCTTCATTTATGCTGTGCAAAATTTGCGCCTGCGTGATTTATCGTGAAACCCGGCAGCTGTGTGGCGACATTTTTCGATTCTCACGGCGTCACGTGCGAGAGTTAGTAGGAATGCCCACTCGACCATATGAGTCTACTATCACGAGGAAAAAGACATTGATCCCCGAACCAAATTGAATTCCAATGTTTGGATTTCCCAAGGTTAAGCTAATCGATGCGCCCCCTGGGTTTTCAGTCTGATAAGCGGGCTCGGGTTCTTTGCTCTCTACTGTTTTGCCTTTCTTCCGCTATTGACGAATACTTCTACGCGGAGCACAATTTTGGTAAGCTCCACTCTTTTCAAGATCTACTCATTCTTCTGTCTCACTCTGATAGCACCTCACACTGCACGCCCTTTTATCTAGCAACGAACTTCGTTTGCTTGAATCCGATCTGGTTCACATCTGACTCCTTGTGTTCTGCAGATTTGTCTCAGTTACATAATCGTCGTCCCCATACACGGCATCGTGGCCGGATTCACAAGGCCCCCCCTGTGGCTATTCACAATCTTCATGTTCATCACTGGGTAATTGCTTGCACAACAGTTTGCATGCAACGAACTTTAAAAGCATGACCTAATTGTTCATAACTTTCTGCCTGACACGCCCGTCGTCTTGATTTCATTCTTGTGTGGAAAGGACCTCGGTGGCATGGACGCGAAGTCGCCAGTATGACCACGAGAAGAGGCAACAGCCCCAGCTTTCGCTGACTCCTGCAATTTTGGAGAAAGCTTGCTCACACAATTGGGTTAGCGATTTGTGAAATCTCGTCAGGATAGTTCTAGGAGCCACTCGTCTAGATTTGAAACCACAGAGCACCTGGAAATCAGGCATTTCATGGTGTGGAACCTGATGAAAGTACAACACGCCCGAAACCAAGAGCTCCTGACGACACTTATTCCTCGCTCGGTCTGATACCCGCACAGCAATTTTGAGCCGGATGCTCACCCCAAACGGGCGAAAAGATCCGCTTCCGGAGCGAACTCACCAAGGCATGCACAAGTAGGTCCAAGCTCATCTAGAGAATCTTGCGAATATGAATAGCAGCCAGGATGGAGGGACACAGACTTGGAGTCTCCCGCATGTTACGGTGATGAGATCGTGCCCGAAAAGCGACCTTTCCATTTGTGACGATGAGTGCACCAGACATCTCCAATAGGACGTCCCGTTGTGTCATGCTCCTGTTAAATCAAGGTCTTTACAACAGATACTTTGTCTCAAATTCTCTCCGCCAATATCCGAGCTGTGCAAGGATGGGAGTTCTGCACAGCGCTCATTGGATCGCATTAATGATCTCATTTTTGCGCTTGATCGGCTTGTCGACAGGTAGTTCTGCAGTTCACAAAATCATTCGACAAATGCATATATTTTGAGGACCGATATGTCCTGAAATTTTACGTATTTTGACGAATGTTACCCAGGTACGGAATGTACAAATACCAGCAAATCAATGACACATATATTGTATCTTGTCCAATGGGAGCTCTTCCCCGCGGTCTGCCTGATGATCAACCATATCCGTTTGACTACACAATCCAGGTTTCATGAGTCTTGTCTCTCGAGAGCCACGCTCTTCGGTCCATGCAAACGTTTTCGCAAGCGTATCCTAACGCAGCTTGATCTGATGATCTCTTTGATTTTGCTTTCCCCACAGATGGCACTACTCGCGCTGAGAGCGCAAGAAATCATCTCCGAGAGTTCTTCGCGATTCGACGTGGATGTCTCCGTCCAGGCGCGAAAGGCCCTCTCTTCGAATACCTTTGTCGCATCATTCTACATGTTTTGCCCAGTATTTACGTGTCCCTCAATATACATGGCACATGACCCGCTTTTAGCGAACAAAATTTCTGAAGAGGGCCGGCGTCGGACAGGCCGGTCTAAATTGCGGCCCCGCTGCTGGCGCGGTGATTGGCGAATTTCGAAAGTTTTACTGCATTTATGGTACGTTTGTCTCGAATTTGCCCGACTAATTCCCAATAAATCTGTGCCTAGAAACGTGTTGTGTGAATCTTTGACGATATTTTTACAAACGCAGGAGATGTCGTCAACACTGCTGCACGGCTCTCTGATGCAGCAAAAGCTCGCGAGATTTTATGCTCAGCTACCTTTCGCGATAATATTTCCCGCCGTGCGCCGAGCCTCATCAATCTGTATCCTGGTCCACCAGTATTTCTCAAGGTGCAAGCGCCTCAACACCTTTTAGTGCCTCCGTTGGTGATACATTCAGAAGACGGCAAATTCGGCCTTCTTTGTAGACTCGGACCGTTACGTAGTGACAAGAATCTTCCAACGGAACCAGGGCAAAGGGAAACAGGAAATCTATGTCCTTAAACGAAGTCAAATTGCGGCAGAAGGTCCTGGCATGATTGCTTCGAAGCGGTTGCTTTCCTTCCCGCCAAACGCTGATTACCGACAGGAACAATTTACAAATTTTCAAAAGAGGAAACCAAAAACAGGAACGGAATCCGCCCCGTCTTGGGTGCACGGGACATCAATGGTATCCCAATCTGGATTGAGGAAATTGACGTATTTTACAAGAGTGATGTTTCGACTCATTTGTCTGGAAATATACAGCTTCCGTCGGTACGACATATTGCCCCCCTGACAAAATTCCGAAAAACGCAGTCTGATGTGTCACTACTTCAGCTTCTTCTCTGACGAGTTTTGCTTTAGTGTAATTCAGTGGTGATTCCTCAGGAGGAGCTTTCAATTTGGGCAGCGCACAAGCGGTCTGGTTTTGAAACAAACGACATCCCACGCGGGATGGAAACGAGTCGCGAATATCTCGCCCAATGGATGCGGGGGTATGGACGATTATGAGGGGCACATCTCTTGCGAGCCAGCACGAATTTGTAGAATAGGGCCCGGATTCTGACCAAGGCTCTGTCTTATGCAGATCGGTTCTCGTGGATGAAGATTTTGAAAAAGCACACAGTAATGATCCCGAAACAAGAAGGGAGCACGTTCAGGTATGATGATCTACATGAGTGAGCATGAGATTGCTATCTAAGTGTCGAAAATTTGAGCGAGTGCGACTGAGTCATAGCATCTAGTGCTGGTTCGCCGAGCCTTATTTTCAGGTGACGAAACGCTTTGCAGGGGTTTATCCTGTCACTTGTCATGCTCACGGCCTCGGCGGGTTTGTCTCTTGCGAGCACCGCTTCGGATGGAGTGTCCAGCATTCAGTTGCTGCATTTGGTAAGCACATTCTGGTTTTATCTTTCTCTTTTGCCCGTTAAGAAATATTGGCATAGAGGTCGATACCGGCCTGAGAGTGCGACAATCGCTCCTGGACTCCCGAAGCTGGTGCTCAGCACAGTGTCTCGCGTCGGTTGCACACTGACTGTCCTCCCGATCTGCAGTTGATCCACACGCCAGTTGCGCTCAGTTTAGCTGCTGCTGGGTAGTGTCCCTCTCTGCCAATGGCCATAATGACCAGAACATTTTATGATTGCTCCTATCTACACTGGACTGATGCGCTAAACCCTAAACCTTCCTGCTACGTCTTTGCGATTTGTAACAGGTATTTCTCAGTGCTTCAACCAAAATACTTTGACATGTGCTTCATTTTTCTCGCAACTTTTGTCTACATCGTCTGTGCTCTGGTTCAAATCCTCCTGTTATCAAAGACTTCAAACATCGATCAAAAAGAATCGTTTTGATCGAATGCGCTGAAATGTAGAGAGAGAGGACATTTCGACAACCACATCCTTTATTACTGTCATGTGTTTCATTGAACTGATGCTGCATCGAACCTTTTTTGGGGTAGGAATATCTGTTGAGAGATGTGAGTTTAAGGGTGTTTGGATTTCTCATTCAGTTCTACGCTCCGGCGAGCCTTCCATGCGCAATCCCTGTATTGGTACTCAACCATTTTCAGCGTGCTGTGCTCCATCTGCCTCTGAGAGCCTGCGCTGCTGCTTTGACGAGTAACGATTAGCGAGAAATGCTTTCCATGCTTCTGCAGTAATGTTGATGGGTATGTGCGCAGCGACACCCAAGAGCAGTACTTTTGCTCACTGGAATCTTCGCCTGCATCATTGTGCGTTTTCCATCTCTTTACCCGAATCGGACACCTGTCTTCAACAATTAAGCCAATCTTGGTCCTTTTTTGAGTGCTTCTGCGTCTCGTGATAATGGATGTCGTCGTGTCTTCTCTGTAGACGACATGTGCGATTCTCAAGTTCGGAGTAGGGGGATGGGCTATACAGTCTGCCCCATATCACATTTCTGGTCAGTGCACCCTGCCCTTGATTTCGCTGACCGTTGAACCAGCGCCCTAACTCGTGCCGCAACCCGTAGCCTCTCTCCTCTTCGTCTTCATTCGTTATCGCCTTTCGAGACAAAGCCGCATGGGCTGGCTTCAGATGAAGCTCGCGGAAAAAGAATTTTTTCGCACTGAAGCGATCCTCCACGACCTGCTTCCTTCGTCAGTGGCGCAGCAGATGGCAGAAGATCCAACCAAGCGGCAATTCTTTCAGGCAGCTGCCGATACCACCTCACTGGCTTTACATGTGCCCAGAAGAACTTCGTTTCACGAGTCGCTCAGATCCAGCGATAAAACGTCGCAAGACTATTGTGTCACACAACTATTGCATACGGCAGGTGCGCCTCGTCGTCGTCATCCATCTTGACCTCTGCAACTTCACAGTCCTCACGTCTGTCGCCCCACCAACTGGAACTTTCAGCGCATTCACCGAATTTCGGCGGCTTTGCTCGTGATCATCTCCCTTTTTCCAGGCCCCACATCAATGTGGCCCACTGATTGAGTTGACCGCTGTTGTGTGCAAACAATGCAGGCAACAGCTGACACCCCTTGAGCTAATCACGTCCATGGACACGATCTTCTCAGAGTTTGACCGGGAATTGAAAAGACAAAGGTTCGTAAGCTGCATACATATTTCGGAGTGGCGCATGCCCATGTAAGGCTGCAGCATGACTCGTTTCAGGCGCATCTGCTCAGTGATGCGTTCTTTTACACAAACTGATCACAGGCCCCCTTCTTCAGTATGATCAAAATCGATACGATCGGAGATGCCTACGTTGCGGCAGCATACATCTCAAGCCCGGATCCTACACAGAGCGGCGAAAGGTTGTGTCAGCGCGCCTCGGAGTGTGCATCCACACGCAATTGGTTGCTTGCATTATCGCCAGGCTACATTTGCAAACATTCCAATTGTGCTAGGAGGAGGTTTCTCATGTGTGGATTGCCGCACGCAGATGTGCGGCGATGCTGCGCCTCTCGCATTTCATGCTGCAGGCGAGCGCTTTCTCCATGCTAGCCTCGAATCTCAGCGCCGTACTTGTTTGGACGTACACAGCAAAATTTGCTTGCTGAGGAATGAATCGCACAGGTTCTCGACGAGCATCGCAACAAGACTGGGTGGGATGTGCGTGCGCGCATTGGCATATCCATGGGGCTTGTGCATGCCGGCGTGATGGGGCAACTTCAACCAAGGTATGGTTGTACGATGAGCCCATGCAACGCGTGAGAGAGACGATCGCGGAGCTCGAATCCCCAGCGTTTGCAGACAAACACACCTCAGAAAAGAGGCAGCTCTCGTTCTCTTCGATCCTTAGGGAGAGCGTTCGGGCCTAACCTGACCAAAAATCTGCCTCAAAACTATCTTCGAACCTGCGGAACACTCAATCGGTCCTAGCGACGAGACCACAGAGGATTTGCCACGGCTCGGATCAGATTGTCCGGAAGACTCGACCTATTCGGAGGAGGCCCGACCTGTTCTAATCGTGCGGTCACGGCCTGGGGCAGATACCGTCTTCTAGGGGAGACCATGCAGATCGCCCAGAATCTCGAGTCGCTCTGCAGGCATCACTCGCCCGCGACCATCTCCTCGCGTCGCACGCGGGCTTGCAACGCATGCGCTATGTCGTTGCGCTCAGGGATCGCGTGAAAATGTGAAGTGGCTGGTGTGATTTACCTTTTCCCCCAGGGTGGATGGAGTGCACGTCTCCGGGCCCGTAATGGAAGCGCTCTCTGTGTATCGGGAGACGGCAAGCGCCCGTGCCCCCATCAATGCAGCCGCGTATCAGACAAGCACAGTTTTACGCAAATCGCTCGCCTGAACGCTGACGCCCCTGCCGTCGCATCTTGCGCAGAATGGGGGGCCTGAGGGCCCTGATCTCAGTGGGCAGACGTCGCCTCCATCGGAGGTCAAGGCGCCGGACGTACCTACCTGCTCGGGCCCCTGTTCTGTCGCGGCTTCACACGCCAAGTTCTCTGTTGTCTTGTTGGAACGCGTGAGCCGCACGACGCTGGTGCAATGACGCGCAACGCGATGGAGCCTGCAATGACTGTGGCGACGTTTCGTGATTGTGCGCAGGTGGCGCAGAGTGAAATCGGTGAGACTGCTTCCAGCCAGCACTGTGGCTTGAATCAACATTCGAGCGTGAGACACCCGCCCTTCCCCTCGTGACGCCGGCGCCGCGCCTCGCACACCACCGGTGGTGCAGCCCTCGCATGCTTTTGTAAAGTAGTTGCCGTGGCGCATCGCTGAGGGCGCCATGGGACAGGTCGCGGGCCTCGACGAGCAGGGCGCGGACGAAGTGCAGCCGAAGACTGCGTGGGCGTCGAGTGCGCGCCCGC
>ENA-UOXV01007036-UOXV01007036.1-marine-metagenome-genome-assembly--contig:-NODE-7036-length-11537-cov-5.211026_pt1 | contig 11537 bp, 16 predicted proteins | sample MGYA00238165_ERZ766961 | MGnify/ENA primary metagenome ERZ766961 (study PRJEB28924, sample SAMN03173240) | marine metagenome | biome: Marine; feature: Water; material: Subsurface seawater | place: North... | reverse complement strand
GCCTGGCAGCCAAAATGGGCTCCAACGTCCCCAGGGTGGAGGTGAAGGCGCGTACGGGCGGGAGCAGCTTTGAGGAGCGCGGCAAGGGCGCGCCGCTCGCCGCGGAGTTCGCGGCCGACGCGGAGAGGTGGCGCGGAGAGCTGGAGGCGCTGCGGCTCGAGAGCGAGGAGGCGCTCGCCGAGCTCCGCTGGCTCCGCAAGCGCGCGCACGTGACCCTCGCCATCGCCACGCGAGCCCTTGGAGCTCTTTCCGCCCGCGCCCGCCTCGCCGACCTGCCGGGCGCGGAGGACGGCGCGCGCGAGGCGCGCGCGGGCGCCAAGGCGGCGCGCGCGGTGCTGGGGGTGGAGGGCGCAGTGGCGCTGCTGACGTCGCCGGAGCTGATGCCCGAGAGCAAGTGGCGCGTCCTGCGCGGCATGCAGCTGCAGGACGCTGGTAACCGCAGCCCCGGCGCGCGTGGCAGCCCCGGCGCGCGCAGCGCGGTGTCGTGGGAGGGATCTGTCTCGCCCGTCGTGCGCAACCCGCGCGCGCCGGCGGCGGCCGCGGCCGCGCAATGCCCCGTGCCGGGCGCCCCCTCCGAGGCCAAAGACGTCTTTGCCAAACAGCAAGGGCCGGCGGGCGCGTAGCAGCGGGCTCCGGCGGGCAGGCGCGCGCAGCGCAGGAGGTCCCCTCTCGTCCCTAGCAGACGCGGGCGGGCGCGACCATGTGTAGCGCCCTGCTGCGTGCGCCGCAGTGCGCACGGGGCGCACGAGAGCACGCGGGCATCCGCGTGGTCTTGATTCACGTATGTACATACATGTCATTCAAATCTTGGATACAGATGTGTTTACTCACGGCGAGGTGATGTGGATGAAATACAGACAATGCCGTCAGTCCTCAATGCAACCAACTTACCTCTCGGTCCTCGCCGCGAGATTGGGCTTCAGATTGTGGTGCCACAACAGTCCTTCAACTCCGACGTTTTCACTAGGGTGCGTCCATGTGCATGCGAAGGTGCTTTGCGCCACCCAGGCACGTGGACTGCTCTGGACGGACTGTGCGAGCTGCGCCCTGTCGGTGTGCGCCCGGGGTCGATCACGTTTGGCATGCGTCGCACGAGTAGGGCTGGTCGCCGGAGTGCACCCGAAGGTGTGCCGCATGTGTAGCACGAGTAGGGCTTGTTGCCGGAGTGCACCCGAAGGTGCCTCGTGAGGTCACCAGACTGACCGTGAGTGCGCCGGACGTCGCGGGGGCCTTGCCTCATGCGTGGATCGTGCACCGTGAGGTCTCTCTGGCGTTGAAACGCCTTGCCGCACGTCTTGCACTCGTGAGCGCGCGGCTCCTCCGCCGCTGCGGGTTGCGCCTCTTGGGCGCGCGGGCCGCGGGAGCTCTTGCGGGAGGAGGTGCTCGAGGTTGCGTGATGCATGCTGCTGCTCATCCCGTCGCGCTCGTCAAAGCTGCCCCGCCGCATCATGGTTGCAGAAGGTGATGGTCAAACGTCTCCGAGTGGAGACGTTTGACCAGAACCGTCCCTGTCCAAAGTGCTCCCTATCTTACTGGCAGTACTTTTTAAAAGTGGTTGCAACTATGTGGTGCAAAAAATCGCTAGTGGTGGCCGCTAATCACGCGCGTGCATGATTAGCGGTACCTGCACCCAAATGGTGCAAAAAATCGCATGCACATGCTCTCGCGCGCACGCGCATTCGACTGGCTGAATCTCATGTCCCGGGGGAACACCGAGGCCATTCCCCGAGCCGCTTCTATCTGGACCAGAGAAGAAGGGCAGTACTTGTAAGTGGTTTGCTCCCGGGGGAACACCCCGGAGAAGAAGCGCTGGGTGACCAGTCAAAAAGCAAAAAGAGTAGCACTGGCAAGGGCCAAGTGCGCCGCGCTTGCGCGCTGCGCTGACCGTGGATCGAACACGGGACCTTTAGATCTTCAGTCTAACGCTCTCCCAACTGAGCTATCGGCGCTCGAATGGTTCCAATGGACCATCCAAGGCTTGTACCCAACGCTGAAAGACTGAGGTCATCGAGACATTATAAATGAGATGAAGACGGGCCCCACTCCACGCCCCCCTTGTTCCAGCTCCGCCCACCACCCTGCCCCCCGCTCCGTGGAATCGGCGGCAGCGGCCGCATCGTCCGCTGAGGACGCGCTCCGCGCGCCCCAGCGCGCTCCGCGTGCCTGGCCGTGGTCCGCGCGCCAGCCCCTCGATCCCCGGAGCGCGGGGCCCGAGCCCCCGGGGCCCACAGCCCTCCACGCGCCCCGGCGCGCCCCCACAGCCCCGCGCAGAGCGCGTGCCTAGCTGCTATGCGGGCCCTGCGCCCCACGCAGGGCAGATCTTGCGGCCCCGCTTCCAAGGCCGACCCCTCTCGGTGGAATGGCTCGAGAAGTTGACGGAGGGCCCAGGCGGCCCCCTTCCCGGGAAGGGGGAAGAAGGCGGGGGTGCGGCAGCGGCTGGGCCGCGGGTCCTGCCCGAAACTCCTGGCTGCCGAGCGAGAGCGCGTTCCGGGCGCAGAGCTGGATCGGGCTGGTTCGGGATCCCGAGCCTGTGGAAGAGGGGGGCTCGGGGAGGGAGGCGGCCGGGGGAAGAGGCGGCCGCGAGGTGGCCGGACGTCGCCGCGGAGCAGACCTGGCACTCTGGATCACCGGGCGAGGAGAGTTGCTGGATACAGAGGCTGCAACGCATCCCAGCCCGCGGCGCAGGTCGCTGCCAGCTTGGGGGGGTGGGGGGACGGCGGCGCCATCCCACACCCTCGGGAGAACCTCCTCCCGGATCCCGGGCCGAGGAGGGAAGAGCTACAAGACTGCGCTGAGATGTACCAACCTACTCTCTGCTGCCGCCCACGACTGCCCGCCCGTGCTGCTCCCGGCGCGCCGCTGCGCTCTCACACGTTGTCGAGGATCAGCCGCATGACGCCGGTGTCGAGGGCGCGCACCGGCGAGCGAGCGCCGCCGCCGAGGCGCTCGTGCTGGCCCATGGCGAACGCGACGCACTTGGCGTCGCGCGTCCAGTCGCGTGCCGCCGTGACGCAGCACACCTCGGCGTCGGCGGGGAGGGTGAGCACGCGGAGCCCGCTCGCGACGGACCACACCGAGCCCTCGCCGTCCGCGTTGTTGATGGCCAGCAGCGTGCCGCACACCGAGAACGCCATCGACGCTGGGATCTGCGACGTGGCCACGCGCTGCCGCGCCTCGATGCGCGCCCGCTCCGCCCTGCGTCCGCGCCGGGGGGGGCGAGTGAGCAGCGCAGCGGGGCCACGGGGCGCAGCGGGGTCGCCGGGCGATGGACCTGCACCGCTGGGGGCGGGGCGGGGGCACGCGGACCCCGATTCGAGGTCGAGGACGCGGAGGGAGAGGCAGGAGGAGAGGGCGATGCACGCGGCGAGCGCGGAGGCGTCGGGCGAGAACGCGAGCGCCCACACCTGCGGGCCCTCCGCCCGCGCTCAGGCGCGCCGCGCCGCCGCGGTGCGGACGCCCGGCCAGTCGCGCCGCGCCGAGCGGGGCGCACCCGCATCGTGCCGCGCCGCTCGGCAGGCAGTTGCACGGCCATCGCTCGCGCGCGCTCCCCCGTGTGTGCATCCCACAGCTGCCGGGCGCCCGCCCGCGTGAGCGTCCCCCCTTCTTCCCCTCATCAGCCCACACAAACACACACACCCGCAGGGCCACGAGGCGTCGCGCGGTCAGGGGCGCGCCTGCGCGGCGTCGACAGGGACAGAGCCCACGCCCGCCGCGCCCGCCGCGACCCACGGGCCCTCGCCACCCTGGTTGCTGGTGATCGCCCCAGCCGCCGCGAGCCTGGGCATGGCCCCCGGCGTGGGGGATTCACGGCACGGAGGGCGTGCGGCGGGCGCGCAGCGAGCGCACAGCGGGCGCGCAGCGAGCGCACAGCGGGCGCGCAGCGGGGGGAGCCGGCTGCAACCAGCGGTGGTCCGGGGAGAGCGTGACACACAGCGTTTCGCGCCATCGTAACTCATCGATTGCCAGCAGCTGCCGCCCGCAGCCGTCCCACAGCCTGTAGGTCCAGCACGCGCGGTGAGCGAGGGTGGGGAGTTGGCACGGGCGGGAGGTGAGGCAAGGAGCGGGGAAGCGGGAGGCGGACCGCATGGTCCCGTCCTTGGAGCCGCTCCAGAGGCAGAGTTTGTCTCCTGCCTCGCCCCCGCTGATGAAGGCAAGTGACGTCACCGAACCTTCGTGCCCCTCTAGTCGCAGCTCCGGCGCGTCGCCCCTTGGCGATGGGCCGCCGCCGGAGAGAGTTGCGTCTGGCGCCTCCTCGGCGCGTGCCGGTTCCCCTGTGCGTGCCAACCAGATCCTCGCAGTTCGATCTGTGCTGCCTGTCGCCACCCGCTGCCCGCAGGGCGATATTGCGACGCTGACCACCGCGCCCGCGTGCCCCACCACCGGGCACTCCTCGGCACGGTTGCGTGCGCCGCACAGGCACGGCAGCTCAGCGTCCTTGTCATGGTCGTGCCCGCGCACGCAGAGCCGTTCATGTCCGCTCTTCACGTCGCAGATCCTCCAGCTGCGGTCCTGGCTCCCGCTCACGACAAATGTGCCCTCCCGCGAGATCGCGACGCACAAAACTGCTTTGGAGTGTACCTGGAGCCCCGTCCGGTTCCAAATGCAGCGGGAGTTTTCGTCGTCACCGCCCCACATTGCACCCTGAAATGGGCTCCAGCGTCCCTCGCCTGTCCGGCAGTCGACGAGACGAACCCGTCCGTCCTTGGTCCCCGCGGCGATCACTCCCATGTCGATGTCGTACAAAAGTCAATCTCGTCTACATTTGGGATGTGTTCGCAGGCGTCGATTCGCTTCACGATGCCTCAGCGCTGCTGCACCGAGCAAGCGCGCGTGGCGCGGGAGAGGGAGTGGCGAGTGGCACTCCCCGTTGCGGCGGGTGCAGTTGGGGCGCTGCTGCTCTACGCCTGTGTGATGGTGGCACGCCGTCCGGATTTGGGGGGCCCGTGGGCGCTACTCGCGACCATTTCCGCCAGCGCAGCAGGTCCGGGGCTCGGCCACGGTGCCCATGCAGCCAGTGCGGCGGCACTGGCCAAAGTAAAGTTGGCAGCCGCTGCCAAAAGTGCTGGCAAAGCCGACGATGCGCGCAGTACCGCGCATCGCGGGCGCTATCCGGCGGAGAACGAGGGTGCGGCAGCGAAGCTGCCTGCGAAGCCCGCGAAGGTCGTGTGTGTCAAGGGGTGGTCAGGCCCGCACTGCGAGGTGCACGGGACGTGGGGTGGGCCACCGCTTCAAATCGGCCAACGTGCGGCCGGGCTTCCTGCGCCCCGCCCGGCGAACCGCTGCCTGCCGGGTTGGCGAGGGCCCAAGTGCAACATCAAGTCGTCGGAGTGGGAGTCCAAGAAGAACCGGTCGCTGCAGCGGATCAGCGACTCGATGGCGGCGATGGCGCGGCAGATGGACTCGGACCCTGACAAGAAGATGCTCGCGCAAATCGCGCACAAGATCGGGGAGCTGCAGCGTAAGGTGGACGAGGCACGCCGGGAGGCCAGCGGCGGGCCCCGGCGGCTGACCGCAGCCAAGTCCAAGTCCAGGAGGAGGAGGCCGTCGCCGCCTGCTCCGGTTACTACGGAGGAAGGCGAGCCGGAGAGCGTGGGGGAGGGCGGCGATGGAGCGCAAGAGAACGTGGGGAAGGGGGGCGAGAGCGCGGGGGGGGGGGGGGCGGCGGAGCCGAGCGCCGCGGAGGAGTACACCTACGGGCGGCGGCAGGACGGCACGCCGCACCACGCGTGGTTCCACTCGCCCGACGAGGGGGCAGGGTGGGCGGACGCGCGGCTGGGGCGGCATGGGGACATGCAGGACGGGTACTACGGCCCGCAGACGGCGTACGACGGATACTACCAGACGGGCGGCGCCAACTACGACGGCTACGGACCCAACTGGAACACCGGGGACGCCCAGGCCGCGTGGCCGGGCCACCAGTCCATGGGGGACGATGGGCGCTATCAGGTCCGGCGCCCTGCCGCGCCCGGGCTGCGGCGCTGTGCGCGCGCATACTCTCCGCGCGGCGGTGGTGAGCGGGGCGCGGGCGGCGTGCAGACCGGCGGGGCGGCGTACGCGTCGCCGCATGACGACTACGAGCTGCACCGCCAGTGGTCCTCCTCCCGCCCCCCTCCTTCCGTTCCCCCTGCCCCTCCCGCTTCTGCAGCCTCAACCCCGCCGCCGCCGCCAGGTCCTCGTACGTCGGGCAGGTGTACGACTGGTACAACCGGGCAGCCACAGATCCGGCGCGGCGCGAGCTCGCCAATGCGCAGATGTGGCAGTACAACGCGGCCAAGCAGCAGGCCGACAACTACGCGCGCTACCTGGCGGACTACAACGCGCAGAACCCTGGGTCGGGGGGTGGCACCTGACCGCCGCATGCCCGCGCGGGGAGCCCTGTGCCGAGAGAGTTGGTGGCAGCAGAGTGGAATTGAATGTGGGGCGGGGCGCGCCCGCCGCATTCACTCGTGCGCTATCATCTAGTCTGGAATCTATCGCTCTTCCTCTCTACTTCTGCCCCCTCCATCCCCAACCGACGCACCCAGTGCATCCTCCCTGCCTTGCAGCTGACCGACGCGCTCAAAACCCCGAGAGAATGCCAACACCCGCGTCGAAGTAACCACCTTGTGGGGACCAGCGCTTGGATCAGTCCGGCTCATCTTGACCAAGGGGGCGCCGGCCCTCCGCAACGCATCAGGGCACATGGGAGTGTAAGGACCTTGTCGACACCAGGCCTCTCCTTGAGCTCCTCGAAGCTCTCGTTCGTCTCTCCGAAGGTGCCTCTGTCGCGTTTTGCCTCCCCAGCACTGCCGAATTCGCACACGCTGCAAGGCACGTGTGTCAGGAATGGTGTGAGGAGGGCTATTGATCACTATCGTGTGGGGCCTGGGAGTGCGCAACACCTGTGCTTCGATTCGCTTGCGGAACGAAGAGGATTGCTCTTCACATCGGCGGACTTGGGTCCGAGGAACCAATGCTTGACAAAGACGGTGCGCGAAGGACCTTCTCCATGCGAGCAGACGTGAACTACTCGAAGGTAATTTTCAAGCGGTGCCTCCGGATCAATCGAAACGAAGAAAGAATCGTCTCGATGGTCCTGTGGCGGGCCCAGCTGGACCCTGTGCGCAGACCTGGCAAGACGTAGGAGATCAGAGACACCGACAGGTTGGTTTGCACTAGATGGGAACTTACTCAAAGAAGGATCCATCCGAGAATGTGTGCCTGCTCAAGTGCACCAGATGCAAGGTACCATCCGCACGCTCCTTCTCAAAGCTGAAAGTAGCACTTCCATCGATTGTGGATCCAGCATCCGAAAGAAGTGTGCTCTGCGACGTTTCAAGAAGTCCGTCTCTGCATGCAATGTCTGTGACTATCGGATCCAATCCTACCGGATTAACCTTCATGCTGTACTCCTGGTTGAACATCCCCAAGTTTATCATGTTCCGCACGTGCTCCACCTGCGATCAGGTGTGCCATGGACTCAGTCCACTAGATTTGCGTACATCCGCGACACAGCATCCAGTCGCTCACCTTCAGTCCAAGCTTGATCGGCCGCTGCTGTTTGATGTCAGCCACGAATACCACTATTTTCTCTAATTCTCCGCCTGGCGCAGAGTTTTCCCCCTCGTTGCTCTCTCCCCCTTCCTTTGGCTTCCTCAGGGTAGACGCCGCAACACATAGTTCCACTGACTCCGTCGCGAACAGCAGCCAGCTTGATTTCTGCCGCCATTTCTGGCCTGCCAGCATGAAAGAGACTGAGCTCTTCGGGCTGACAGGCATGGGTCTAAGTGCGGGGCGATCCCACCTGGATCGGATTGCTGCATGCGGAGGGTTACGCTTCGCCCAGTGATAGGCAGTGCGTCCCGGGTTTCACGATTCGCGGCCCGAAGCTCCAACAAAAAGTCGCGAAAAATATGCCAGTCGTCCGGGAAGATCAGCTCCCGTAGAAGGTGGCCCTCCAGCCCATCATTATCCAGCCACGAGCCAAATGCATTGATCGACTTGCTTGCGTGATGCACTTTCGTCGTTTCGATATCGATTGCGAACTATGAGAAAGAACACAGCAGACACAAAGATTAGTAAACTCACGGCAATCGGCCTCAACTTAGCGCGGAACTATCATCAATGAGTTGGGAGGGAGAGTACTAGCCCAATCTGCAGGCTCTCCTCCAGCGCAAAACGGTTACTCGGCTCGGCCTTGATTGATGCGTTCGCCTCAGTCCCGTCTCTGAATGCTCGCACAGTCTCCACAACCTGTGGTCAAAAAATGATGCCAATGTTTCACTGAAAGGGAAGAGAGGGGAGGAGGGGCAGCAGAACAAGGTGATTCGGCGCTATTCCTTGAGAGGGCACAATTATGGGAGCACATGCAACCGCAGCACAGTCTCTGGATGCATGGGAGGGATAAACCGTTTCGAGAAGGTCCTCGATCCGCCGTCCGGACTGTATTGCCTTCACCTTCGGTGGTTTTAGGACCTCACCTGCGACAGCGAAAACGAACCGCGTCATGACCTGAAGCTATGGTTTTCAGCATGGATGAGAGGAACGCCTCACACAGAGAGGGGAGGCACGGTCGGGTGGAATGAGGCGATCCAGATGCGACAGAAGTTGGTTCATCATTTTACGACGTTCATCCTGGCGCATCTCTTTGACCGTCTTCTGCCTCTGAGATTCTTGTAGTCCGAAGGGGGCGTGGAGGCCCTCGGGCATCTTACCCACTCCGCTCGCTGGGGCCCGAAGCGGCGCCCCCGCTTCAGTCCATCCTGGCGGATGGGATGAGGAACTTTGAGCCGGTGAGGACTCGTGACTACTCTGCATGTCGCGGGGGTGGAAGTCGGCGCCCACCCCCCCTTGGACCCCGACCGCCCCCCTGGGGTCTCTCAAATTCACCACGAGGGTCTGTTCTCCGCGGCCTGACACAAATGCTTCGCTGAATTTAACATACAGGCACACTGTGCTATCCGAACGATCTCGATTTGGATGACGTACGAATTTCTCGAAGCCTATCGTATGACATCCCGGAGAAATTCTATCTGGGGATTTATATCATGAGCCAGATCATATAGGGATTGCCGGAACTTGCCGACGATTAACAATCCCAATTATTTCTCGAAGCCTTGTATGGCTGTCACATGACAAATTAAATCTGGAGATTTATATCATGAGCCAGATCCGATGGGATTGCCGGAACTTGCCGACGATTAACAATCCCAATTTTAATTGGGATTAACAATCCCAATTTTAATTGACAAGAACATATGTACACGCATGGTGTTTCTTTTCTCGACTTGATAGATCCGACTAGAGCAGGCACGGCGCTGGCAAGCGTGAAGCATTGCATCGTGACGGGACTGCCAGGGCATCCCGAGAATGAGGTCCACGCCATGAAGAGGCAGACAAAACGCCCGCAAGACGAGCTTGAAGCGCCCGTCAAAGATCACAGGCAATTCCACGAAGTGGGACAGCGGCAGCGTCACTGCGTCGGGCATCAGGCGACTGGGATGGGCTCAAGGGTCGGCGGCGACGCGGCAGTCGCGAGGTGAGCGAGAAAGGGAGCGAACACGCTAGAAGAGGCGGGACCGGAAGCAGCTATATTGCTGCACTGACTGTGCACAAGGGTGATTTGTATGCATTACGTAGAGTCTGTTACGCGCCGAGCCATCTCCTGCTCATTCAATGTTTGTTCAGTCGTTGTCGAGCACGGTGCTAAGCTGGAAGTGCACAGCGAAATTACCTTGGCAAGTAATACTTCCACGTTAGGTTCCACGTCCCTGTCGGCGTCAGGCATGTCACCGTTTTGAGAAACTGGTTTCTCGCCCCCTGGGTACCAGGTCGCACCATTGATCCCTGGGTACCAGGTCGCACCTGAGCTGTGCCGCTGCCTCCCGAACATTGATTGAGGTAATCATGTTCTGGGTCCAAGCCACCGACGCCTGTGCGTAATTTTGCAACAGCAACGCAGCAAGGTCAGGGTAACGTGTCGTGCTTGGCGCGCCCGAGCCACGGCGGGCGCGGAGAAAGCAGGGAAGGTGCGTGCCTCGATGTTGAGGACGGCGTGGAAACAGCCGTGTGGAACATAAACGATGTCCCCGGGCTCCTGCACCACCCAGCGCAGCGGCGCGGCTTGCGAAAAGCTCTCCAGAACCGGAAACCGGTCCCGCTGTCGCTTGACGCCAGCGCTCGCGGGTCCCACGGTAGCGCGAAGGAGAGGCAGGAGGCAGTCGCGCGCCCATGCCAAGCTAGTGGGGGGGTCCGACACCTGCCAGCAAGCAGGCACGCATGTGTTGACACACACGGCAACGAAAAGCCAAATGGCAACGCACCTGTAGCCCTCGCCGGGCCTCGGGGCCCTAGGGGCGCACCACGACGCCGTCGGGCGCGGCGCCGGGCAAGTCGGGCGGCGGTGTCCAGAGGAACCAGAGCTTGCGGCCCCGCAGGAGAAGATTCCACGCTGACGTTGCGAAGGGGTCGGTGTGCCACCTGCGGCGGCAACGTGTGAGCGCGAGTCCAGCGAGGAGAGGTGTGCGGGCGGAGAGGTGCGGGCGAGGGCCGGGGGCGCAACCGAGCCCCGGCGTCCTCGGGGCCAATGATGAGCCACCTGGTGTCAGTGTCGGGAGCTCACGGGCCTTTGATCTCGGCGCTGGGTGTCAAGGGCCGGCAAGGCTGCGGGAGCAGGGCGACCTCCGCTCGTCGAGGATCGAGGGGGGCTCCGACTCGCGCCCAGCCTGGCAGGGCACACTCTCTCCGCCGCGAGCGCCGGAAGAGTGTGGCGCGGCGGCGGCGGTGGCGGTGCGGCGGGCCGCGAGCGCCTCGAGGAGATCTCCGTCGTCCTCTGCGACGAGGCTCGGGTTCCGTACCTGCGCCCGAAGACCCCCGCGCGTCGGCGCGCGCCTACTTTGCGCCGTGCGCTGCATTGTTCCGCGGAGGAGGGGCGGTTACGGAAGCGAGGAGCCGCGCGGGGAGGCGGAAGTCGAAGAGGTAGAGAGGGTCGTAGCGAGGGAGGTCGTGACCGTGCCAGCTGCGCGAAGAGCAGCCAACCGCAGCAGAGAGCGCGAGGGGGGCACTTCAGAGGCAGCGACGCCAGGGCGGCGGGGGGCGGGCAGGGCCGCGCCTGCGCGAGGCGGCAAGGTACTCGAGGTAGTCACGCGCGCGCATCCTGGCGCGGTGAGGCGATTGCCGTACAAGGCTTCGTGAGCTGGCGCGGGAAGGGTAAGTGTGCGAGGGCGCTGAGGGGGAGGCGGGGGAGCATGAAACCTGACCATGAAGGGCGGCTCCTGCGCGCCCTGCACCACCGCCCCGAGCGCCTGTCCGTCCTCGCCCAGCATCTCCCACAGCCCCGCGAGCTCGGCGCCCCCCACCCATGCGGCCTCCCCCAGCGCCAGCAGCCGCCACGCCCCGCCCTCCGCGTACACGAGTGGCGCCGCGCCGCGCACGAGCACCGGGCGCCGACCCCGCGCGTGCCGGCGGCGGAAATGAGCCTGCACCACCGAACGGGGGCGCTCAGCAGCGGGCGCGTGCGCGGGCGCGGGCGCGGGCGCGGGCGCGTGCGCGGGCGCGGG
>ENA-UOXV01007029-UOXV01007029.1-marine-metagenome-genome-assembly--contig:-NODE-7029-length-11547-cov-5.929516_pt1 | contig 11547 bp, 3 predicted proteins | sample MGYA00238165_ERZ766961 | MGnify/ENA primary metagenome ERZ766961 (study PRJEB28924, sample SAMN03173240) | marine metagenome | biome: Marine; feature: Water; material: Subsurface seawater | place: North... | reverse complement strand
TAACGGATGCAAATGGTTGTGCCGATACCGTAACTCAGAATATTACTCAACCAGCAACAGGAATAGTAGGGGCAATTAATATTACAAAACAAGTGACTTGTTTGAATGGCGATGATGCAACTGCCACCGCCAGTGGAACTGGTGGAACAGGGACGTATGGCTTTATATGGAGTCAAGGAACAGTAGCCGTACCCAATTCGAACAGAACTGGGTTAAGTGCACCAAGTGTAACCGTAACTGTAACGGATGCAAATGGTTGTGCCGATACCGTAACTCAGAATATTACTCAACCAGCTACCGGCATGACATCAACTATGGCAATCTTAGATTCGATCAAATGTAATGGAGGTAATGATGGAAGAGTTTCAGTTACACCAGCTGGTGGAACGACCCCATACACATATAATTGGAGTTCAGGTAATGGTGGGTCAACTGATTCTATTTCAGCTATACTTTCCGCTGGAAAAGTAATTGTTACGATTACCGATGGTGGAAGTTGCTCAATTAAAGATAGTATTACACTAACTGAACCAGCAACCCTTATTTCTGGCAGTTTTGTTTCTAAAATAAACCCAACTTGTACAGGGTCAGGAAATGATGGGTCAATAAAAATATCAGTTTTAGGCGGTGTCGGACCATATACTTACACTTGGACGGCTAGTGGAACTTCTCCTGGGGGGTTAACAGATTCTACAAGAATAAGTATGACTGCAGGAGCATTTTCAGTTCTTGTTGAAGATGCTAAAGGTTGTACCAAAACCTTTCTTGATACTTTGGTTTCTCCAGGAAGTTTGACTGTTTCTTTTACCGATACAATTCTGCCTAAATGTTATGGAGACACTAATGGAAGGTTAATTGCTACTCACATTGGAGGTACAGGTTCCGTTGGATATAGTTGGACTGCAACTCAAGGAATGGTTGGGACAAGTGATTCAATATGGATTAATGCTAAAGCTGAGACTATTTCGGTTGAAGTGACTGATGCGATAGGTTGTAAGGCGACTTCAGCAATAAATTTATCTCAACCTGATTCATTTTTAATAAATGTAAATGTTCTTAATCAAGTGTTTTGTGCAGGAGACAGCACTGGAATGGTTCGAGCTGTGGTATCTGGAGGTACACGAAATTACTCATACAATTGGAATTCGATTGGTCAGGCAGTTACTGGCGCAGATAGCATGAGGCAAAAGATTTGGGCTGGAAACTTCATGTTAAATATAACAGATTCAAAAGGATGTAAAGACTCAATGCCATATGAAATTACACAACCTACAAATGGAATATCGGGAACTACTTTTGCAACTGATGTTGATTGCTATAACTTTGCTAATGGCGTCGGGCGAATAGTTGCTTCCGGTGGAACAAAACCTTATTCATACAATTGGAGTGCGGGTACTGGAACAATTACTGATTCTGTGAGTACGGGAATACAAGTTGGACCTTTTGCAGTAACTGTTACAGATATGGGTGGATGTTCTAAAGTATTCATGGATACGATTTTAGCTCCGGACACTCTTAAAGGTGCATTTACTCAAATTGTAAATCCAGGTTGTGGAAGTGGAGGAACTTTAGGTTCTGTTACAGTAACCCCTGCAGGTGGAACCCCTAATTCTAGTAGCCCATTATATTCATATACTTGGATAGGTGGAGGAATAAATGGCTCGAATGATAGTATTAGAATTAATATTCCTTCTGGTGGCAGTATTAAGGTTGTTATTTCGGATAAAAACGGATGTATCTCTGATACAATTTCTCAACCCATTTCTGCTCCAGGAAACATGAATCCAGTATTTTCAGACATTAATAATCCTCTTTGTGCAGGAGACTCATCTGGCTCAGTAACGGTTACTCCAATGGGAGGAACTTCTCCATATAATTATACTTGGAATTTTGGAACAGTTGGATCATCAGATAGTATTAGAAATGATCTTCCGGGTGGTGTTCAAATTGAGGTATATATTAGAGATGGCGGTGGATGTTTAGATACAGGTAAAATCACATTAAACAACCCCATAGCTGTTCAACTTTCATTTACCGATAGCTTGTTGCCAGTTTGTGCTGGTGATACTAATGGAACCATTAGAGTGTCTGCAATTGGTGGATTAAAACCTTATGGATATTCTTGGTCAAATGGTGATAAGGATAGTTTATGTAATAATGTGAAAGGAAATACTAAGTACATAGTTACAGTTACCGATAGCAAGGGCTGTACAGCTAAAGACAGTTTAGTTTTATCTGATCCTATACCTCTCTCTGCTTCATTTACAGATAGTACTGGAATTGATTGTAATGGAGGATTAGATGGAAGTTTGAAAGTAACCCCAACCAATGGAACTCCAATTTATGGATATTCTTGGACATCATCAGATGGATCAACTGTTAGTACAGGTAGTATTCCTGATAGTGCTATTGGCCTCAAGGCGAATATTCTTTATACTGTAACAATAACCGATGGTAATGGATGTAAAGCAAGTGCTTCAAAATCCCTTAACGAACCAAACCCAATAAATGCATTTGGATTTGGAGGTGCGGCACGATGTGGCTTACCATCTGGAACGGCTAGACTTAATTTTATTAGAGGTGGTACACCTACTTACACTGTTAGTTGGGATTCTTTAGGAAAATCCTTTGGAACTGGTAATCCATTGACTGGATTATATGCGGGTTCATATACTGCAACAGTAACAGATTCAAAAGGATGTACAGAGACTTTCACGGTTAATGTTTCAAATAGACAAGCTCCCATTATAGCATTGGATAGTATTGTAGATGCTTATTGTGAAGGCGTATGTAGTGGAGGGATATATATTAGAACGATAATCATTGGGGGAGGAGCTCCAATAGATACATATAAGTGGTCTAATGGAGATGTTACAGAAGATATTACCAAACAATGTGCGGGCAATTACTCAGTTACAGTTACTGATACAAATAGCTGTGTTCGTGTTCGTAGTTTTAGCATAGATGTTCAGGATACTTTAAATTTAAGTATGTCAACAACTCCGTTGAGCTGTAATTCTACAGTATGTGATGGAATAGTAACCGCCATTCCATCTAAAGGATTCCCTGCTTACTCCTTTCAATGGTCTTCATCTCCTGCGGATACCCTATCTAGTATTAGTTCTAAATGTGCCGGAAAATATATAGTGACGGTGACTGATACTAAAGGATGTATAGCACGAGATAGCGCAACACTTTCTAGTCCATCAAATTTAGTTATCACATCTTCTTCGGACAGTGTTTCTTGTAATGGAGGTATAGATGGTGTGGCAAGGGTTTCTGGAGTTTCAGGTGGTTTCGCTCCAATAAAGTACCAGTGGAGTAGTAATGTAAATGACACTTTTGCTATTAATTCTGGCTTAGGAGCGGGCACTTATTATGTTACCGTCTCGGAAGGTGGAGGATGTTCAAAAATTGATACGGTTGTTGTTTTGGAACCTACTGGAATGTCTTCATCATTTGTATCTACAGATGCTAATTGTGGTCAATCTGATGCTAAAACAACTATAAGTGTTTCTGGTGGTAAACAGCCATATGGTTATACTTGGCCAGTGGGTGGGGTAAAAATTTCAAACACGGATTCGGGTTATGCAGCTGGTTCTCATAATGTTTTGGTAACCGACGCTAATGGTTGTAGCCAAACTTTTCCATTCAACATTATAAATATTAATGCACCTGTAATAACATTTGATAGTATAAAGCATGAAACTTGTGTTGGAGATTGTGATGGTGGAATATTCGTTTCTGTTTCTGGTGGAACACCTAATTACGCATATAACTGGTTGCCTGGCTCGTCATCGAATCAAGATTTGACAAACTCTTGTCCTGGGTCTTATGATTTACGTGTAACTGATGGTAAAAATTGTATATCAGTTTATTCTGATACTATTGAAGCAGCCACATTGGTTAATGTAAATGCAATTACTGTAAACCATGCTACTTCCAAGGGAGCATGCGATGGAAGTGCAAAAGCAACCCCAACAGGTGGAAGACTTACCTATACTTATAAATGGTCATCTGGCTCTACTTCAGACACGGCAAATGGTTTATGTGCAGGTGAATATTATGTTACCGTTACTGACTCAAAAGGTTGTGTAGGATTGGATACAGTTAATATTACAGAGCCTTCAAATCTTGTTCTTGACTCTGTTCAAATGAAGGAGGCTACCTGTCAAAAAGTACCTTGTGATGGAAGAATGAAAATTTTTGTTAGCGGTGGTTCCGGAACCTATACGTACAAATGGGGCAACGGAGATATAACAGACGAAACCATTAATAGATGTGCGGGAATTCTTTCTGTAACGGTTAGTGATGGCTCAATCGTAGATACATTTAATATTCCGTTGTCTGAGACTAAATCATCTGTTATTGGTACAGGGTTAGCTAAAAGTATTTCATGTAATGGTGGAAATGATGGTAAAGTATTTGCATTTTTAATATCTGGGCAGGCTATTACCTCTTGGTTATGGTCTCCTTCAGGAGGTACAACTGATACAGCGAGTAACTTATCGGCAGGAGTATATACAATATCTGCTACTAATAATTTTGGTTGTGATTCTTATGATACTATTACATTAATAGATCCAGCACCATTAGTGACAGGCTCAGATACTATAAGTCCTAATTGTAGTATGGCTGATGGGCAAATTATTGCTAAAGTTTCAGGTGGAACGGGTCCTTATTCCATACAATGGTTGGATGCTTCTCTAAATGCCTTGGTTCCGCCACAAACAGGTGACACGGCCAAAAGCTTATCATCGGGAACTTATAATTACAGGGTTGCCGATATAAATACTTGTATTGCTACTCATCAGGTAGTTCTGAATGATAAAAACGCTCCAATTATTAATCTTGATAGTACAAGAGCTGTTTCTTGTTTTGGTATATGTGACGGTGGAATATTTATTACCGCAACCGGTGGTACGGGTATTCTCAATTATGTTTGGACTCCAGGTTCAAAAAATACTCCTGATTTGGATTCGGCTTGTGCCGGAGTTTATTCGGTAAAAGTTACTGATGTGCTTGGTTGTGCTTCAACACTACAGGATACTGTAGGTGCAGCTTCAGCACTTACTCTAAATGTGACAAAACTTTCGGATGTATCAACTTCATCTGCTTGTGATGGTGCAGCTAGTGTTATTGTTTCTGGCGGAACTCCGGTTTATAAGTTTTTATGGACAAGTGGTGCTAATACTAGTTTAGCTAATAACTTATGTAAAGGCATGAACAAGGTTACTGTGACAGATTCAAAAGGATGTTCAGGTATCGATTCTGTGCTTATTCTTGAACCTAATGTATTAATCTTAGCCAAAGTTGATACGAATCAACCAACCTGTGGATTATGTGATGGTAAAATTAAAATTGATGTGAGTGGTGGAACGACTCCATATACTTATAAATGGGATAATGGTGATTCTGCCGATAGTACATTAAATCGATGCGCCGGAGTGGTTAGAGTTACTGTTACAGATGCTGGATCATTATCTCAAGTATTTAACATTGGATTAAACAGTTCGAATGCACCAAGTATTTCAATGGTAGTTAAAGATGCTTCTTGTAACGGAGTTTGTGATGGGTCGGCTACCGCAACTGCAAGTGCAGGGAGTACGCCATACTCATATACTTGGCCAAGCCTTGGCGCTTCTGGCCCTACTATTTCGGCAAAATGTGCTGGTGTATATTTAGTTGAAGTAAGAGATTCTAAAGGTTGTGTTGCCACTGATTCTGCTGATATTAAGGAGCCAACAAAAATTATAGCTAATGTCAATGTTACTATGTCTGATTGTGGTTTAGCAAATGGCACAGCATCGGTATCTGTAGCTGGAGGAGTAACACCATATAAGTATAAATGGTCAAGTGGTTCGACGACCACAACTCCTGGTTTGACCGGTATTGCAGCAGGCGCATATTTTGTAACAGTAGAAGATACCACACTATGTTCAGTTGTTATTCCATTTTCTATTGACAATCCAAATGGGCCAACAATTACAATAGATCGAGTTGTAAATGTAACTTGTAATAACACTTGTGATGGTGGAATATTTATCACAGCTTCTGGAACTACAGGCCCGTATTCATATAAATGGAATCCTGGTGCTATTAGCTCTGAAGATTTAAGCAATCAATGTTTGGGTATTTATACGGTTGAAGTTTCAGATTTGAACAAATGTATTTCAGTTGCTACTGATACTATAAAGGGCCCTCCAGTACCTGGACAAACAATGGCTGTTGTGAATAATGCAAGTGGTTTTGGTAAGTGTGATGCGAAGGTATTCGTTGCTATTCCAGGTGGTACAGCGGGGTATAATTTCCAATGGACAAGTTCTGAAGTTGGAGATACAGCAAAAGCTCTTTGTGCGGGGATGAATTATGTAACAATCACTAATTCTAATGGTTGTCAATTTGTTGACTCGGTATTAATTACTCAACCACAAAAACTAATCATTTCGAGTAAGATTGAAGTTAATCCTAATTGTAATGTTTGTGATGGAAAAGTTACGGTTATTGTTGCCGGCGGAACCCCCCCTTATAATTATAAATGGGATAATGGCGATAGTGCTGATAGTACAATTAAAAGATGTGCTGGAATTGCTTTCTTAACGGTTACAGATGCAAATAATTACATTGAAACCTTTCAGGTTGGATTGAGTAATTCAACTGCCCCTAATGTAACAACTATTAAAAAAGATGCAAACTGTGCTAATTCTTGTGATGGTGAAATATCGGTTAAAGGTTCTGGAACAATTGCTCCTTATACTTACAATTGGCCAACACTTGGCGAAAGGAAAGATACAGTTACTGGTCTTTGTAGTGGAAACTATTTAGTTGAGGTAAAAGACAAAGTAGGCTGTATTGCAATAAAAAGTATTGATATAAAAGCACCGACAGGTATTAAATTTAATTTTAATAAGGTTTTACCACAATGTGGAATAAATTCTGGAATAATATTTTCGTCAGTAAGTGGAGGAACACCTAAGACATCGGGATATGATTATTCTTGGTTGGATGCATTTCAATTTGCAATAGTTCCGGCACAGAACTCAGATATGTTACTTAATGTAGGAGCTGGTCTTTATCACCTTTCTGTTTCAGATAGTCTGGGTTGTAAGGATACCGTACCTGTTACTATTAATAATGTGGGTGGAGTTAGTATCAAATTAGATTCGCTGAAAAACGCGTCTTGTTCGAATGTATGTGATGGGGAAATTTCTATTACAGCTTCGAGTAACCTAGTTAAATATTTCTGGTTACCTACTAAAGATACAACGAGTGCAATCAAAGGACTGTGTCCTGGTAATCATACTGTGGAAGTTATGGATCTAGCAAAATGTAAAACGTTAAATACGTTTGTAATTGCTGCTCCAGATGAGCTTAAGGTAGTTGCTAGACAAATTACCGATGCAACTTGTCTTAATACCAATGACGGGGAAATTCTTACTTTGATAAATGATCCTGGAAAAATTACTTATCAATGGACCGGAGTAGATTCATTTGCAAGCTCTTCTGCTGATTTAACTAACGTACTTAATGGAACTTATAATTTATTGGTGACTAATGAAAAAGGATGTACCGATTCAATTTCTACCGAGATTGGAGTGCGAGTTGATTATTTGGTAGTAGCTAGTGGTGATTCTGCCTATTGTGGTTCTCAATTACTTCCTCTTTATGCAGATGTATCAAGCAGTAGCCTTTATACCACCACTTGGTATGATTCAGACGGAACTAATATTGGACAACGTGATACTATTTCAGTGACTCCTTCAAAAGGAAGTCACGAGTACGTTGTAGAGGTTCGTCAAGAAGTTTGTGTGCAATACGACACAGTAAAAATATTTATTGATGATGATTATTCTGTTGTAGCTGGAAAAGACAGAACCATCGTTCAAGGTCAAAGAACTACACTGGGAGGAAAACCAACGGCTCCTGATGGTAAAAAATTAGTTTGGACACCTAGTATTGGCCTGGATAACCCGAATATTTTCAATCCGGTTGCCACCCCTGACGAAACGGTCACTTACATTGTTTCTGGTGGTATTGAAGGTGGATGTTTAGTAAAAGACACTGTATTGGTTAAAGTCGAAGATAGGATTGTAGTTAACGATGCGTTTTCTCCTAATGGAGATGGAGTAAATGACTATTGGGAAATTGGAATTCTTGAAGATTATCCAAACGCTAAGGTTCAGATATTTAACAGATGGGGTCAATTACTACATTCGTCACAGCCATACGATGCATGGGATGGCACCTTTAAAGGTGAGAATATGCCTTTAGGAACCTATTATTATATAATTGACTTAAATGATGAATCAGTGAGTACGCAAACGCTTTCTGGAGCAGTAACAATTATTAGATAAAAATGAGCACGATGAAAAAGATAACATTAATAGCAATACTTGCTTTTATGTCGGGTACAATCAGTGCTCAACAGCTTGGTCAGTTCTCGCAATTTTTCATGAATAAATATGTTCTGAACCCTGCCGTCGGAGGCACCAGTCATTATTTTGACGTTAAATCGAGCTATCGATACCAATGGGTCGGAATTGACGATTCCCCAAGAACCTTTGTTTTAAGTATGCAAGGGCCTTTAAATCAAAAAAACAATATGGGAATAGGGGGTTACGTCTATTCGGATATTACAGGACCCACAAGGAGAACAGGTTTTAAGGTTTCGTATGCTTACAACTTTAAAGTAAGTAATGACATAAAACTATCATTTGGTCTTGCTGGCGGTTTAATGCAGTTTTCGGTAGATGGATCTGATATGGAGCTGGCTGATGAGAATGATGTTGCTTTGGGCAATACATTAACGACTGCTTATACTCCGGATGCGGCATTTGGGGTTTATCTTTATCATGATAATTGGTATGTGAGTGTTTCCATTCCTCAGTTAATTGGCACCGAAATGAAATTTGTAGATAACCATACAAATTCATTAAACAAATTGCAAAATCATTATTATTTTAATGCAGGATATGTTATCAATCTTGGTGAGCATTGGGATATTGAGCCAATGGTTCAGTTAAAGTATATTCCACCATTGGATCCACAATTTGATGGAGGTTTAAGGGTGATATTTAATGATATGATGTTTTTAGGCGGAACTTATAGAACTGAATCGGGTCCTACTGTTTTTGCAGGAGTAAAAGTGGCGGAAAATTTCACAATGAGTTATTCTTATGATATAATTACCACGGAAATTGGAAGAGTGAGTTCTGGATCTCACGAAATATTGCTAGGGCTCAAATTCCATCAAAGGAATGAATAAGTAATATAGAGAATGAGATCAGCATAATTTCTATCATTTGTGATAAAATCAACCTCATTTTCTCATTTGTTTTTACTCTTCCTTTTACCTGCGTCTACATTTGGTCAAGAATTGAATGCATACTCCATTAAGGTTGGAGTGGAAATATCCGTAAAGGATTATTACAATATGGCCAATGAATCACTCAGCCAAAATGAAGTGTCCGTCATTAGCAGTCAAATCAAGCTCTTTTCCTTAGCCCCCCTTGTTGTATTTCCACTTTACAAAATGAATAAAGCAAAAAAATTTCGTCCTTCATTAATGGTGGGTTTTTCTTTTGCTAAACCAAAAAATGTAGATTTGAAAAATAGTAATGGTGAAACTTACCGTGCCCGCGTAACATCAAATCAGCTATTTTTTCGAACCCAATTAGATTACTATTTCAGTTTCATTGGTTTGAGGGCTTTGGGAGGTTATCATTTAGATTTATTAAAAATTGAATCTGATAAATTAAACCAAAGTAATTTTGCTTATGGAGGCGCCATATTACTTGGTTACCCGTTTAAAAAAGATAAGCCTAAAGTATTCGGATCTGTTCTATCCGTTTACAAAATGAGTGGGTTCAACTATTATTGGATGTTTTCAATTGAAGTTCCTATTGGGTTAATGAAGTAGTTAGGATCATCGTTTATTGCGGTTCTAAAATACGGGATAGATCTTATGAAAAGGTCAATTGGCTTCATTTGAAAATCTCAAATATAGCTTTGGCTTTAAGCATTGATTCGTTATATTCATCTAGGGGGATAGAGCCATCTGTAATGGCACCCCCAACTGCAAAGCTTAACATTGATTCTTGTGGGGAATAAAATAAACTTCTTATAACCACATTAAAACAAAAGTCACTATTTGGAGCAAAATAACCAACTGAACCTGAGTACAAATTTCTCTTAAAAGATTCTTCTTTTTCAATAATTTCCATTGCTTTCAATTTCGGTGCTCCAGTCATTGAGCCCATTGGAAAAGAGCTTTTTATCACATCAATTCCCGAGAATTTATTGGCCAATTTCATGCTGATTGTCGAAATCATTTGGTGTACTTGAGGAAAAGAATAAATACCGAATAGCTCATCGACTTTAATACTTCTTTTTTTAGCGCATTTAGACAAATCATTTCTCACAAGATCAACTATCATTACGTTTTCCGCCCTGTCTTTTTCAGAATGAAATAATTTGGATTTGAATAATTCGTCTTCTTCTTTATTTGAACTTCTTTTAATTGTTCCTTTAATTGGTTTAGAAATAATCTTATCTCCTTTTTTCTCAAGATATTGTTCTGGGCTCGCGCACATTAAATAATGATCATTTATGTGGACAAAACAAGAATAAGGAGTAGGTGATATCGAGTTTAAGTGCTCATAGGTTAAATAAGGGTCGATGGTCTCATTAGCAAAAAACTCTTGACAAAAATTAATCTCGTAAATATTACCATATTGAATTTCTTTCTTGAGTTTTTCTATTTTTTTTAAATAGTCATTTCGATTAATTCTAGGTTCAAATTCAATTTTTATTTTCTCTTTTATAGGTTCCTTAGATTGTGATAATTGGTCAATAATTTCTAAAACACGCTCTTTAGAAGTTAATTCTGGAAAATAATGGGCACACCCCTCTATCCCTGTCCATTCAAAAACTAATTCTGGAATAATAAAATCCAAGTCCTTCATTTGATGACTTGATTCGTTTTTAGACTCCAATTTTTCTAATTGGTTTTTTGCATCATAGCTGATATAGCCAAATAGCCAATCTTCATGATTTTTTTGAAAGCTTTCAAGCGCTTCAAAAGTTGGAGTGCTTATCCGGTTGATTTCACCTAGGACAAGAAGATTCTTTTGGATTTTATTATTCGAGTTTAAAAAAAATGTTGGATTAAAGCGATTTAACTCAGCTATATTAAAATCTTGCTTCCATTGAAAGAAAAGATTACTACGAGTTGCCATTTAAGACCAAATCTTTTACTGTGTTTACCCAAATGGGATTACTGTTTAAGCTTCTAACATAATCAATTTTTTCGCCTCCATTTTCCAAGAATATTTCTTTATACTCTACGCCAATTTCTATTGTTGTTTCAAGGCAGTCACTTACAAAAGCAGGGCTAAAAACCAAAACATTTTTCATTCCATTTTTAGGTAATTCTGCTATTACTTTATCGGAAAAAGGTTCTAGCCAATTTTTATCTAATCTGGATTGGAAAGAAACGGTATATTTTTCTTTGTCAAAAGCTTCCACAAACTTTTTCCAACGATAACT